>BNJS01000562.1_pt1 | contig 59917 bp, 68 predicted proteins | sample 8540461 | NCBI WGS metagenome assembly BNJS01 (sample SAMD00202454, study PRJDB9452) | human saliva metagenome | isolation source: human saliva | place: Japan
CAGGACTAGCGATAGTCTTGGACTGAGATTGAACGAGAAGGGGCCTTTAAGTAGAAAGGTCTGAGAACAGACTAAAAGATTAAAGAGAGATACCAAAACTGAGGAGTTCGATCCTGAAGCTCCAGGATGAGCACTGGCGGGCGTGCCTAGCACGCGCCAGAAGTCGAACGAGAGCTATGAGGACGGAGGAGCCTGCTGGTGGAAGACGATGAACTGTGAGTGGCGGACGGAGTGAGTAACGCTGTGGGCAGCCTGCTTATACCGATGTGAAGTTGGAGCGACTGGTGAAACCGCATAAAGCACCTGAGTAAGGCGTCTTACAGTGTGACGCAAAGCTCGGTGGTATGGGATGGGCCCGCGTCTGATTAACCAGTTGGTGAGGTGCGGCTCACCAAAGCGACGATCATATAGCCGGCCTGAGGAGGGCGGACAGCCACATTGGGACTGAGACACGGCCCAGACTCCTGGGAGCGCAGCAGTGGGGATATTGCTGTGGAGGAAACTCTGATGCAGCGACGCCGCGTGGTGAAGAAGTATTTCGGTATGTAAAAGCTCTATCAGCAGGGAAGAAGGCTCGCAAGAGATGACGGTACCTGAGGTAAGAGCTCCGGCTAAATGCGTGCTGACCAGCGGTGATGGCGCATGTGAGCAAAGCGTTATCAGGTTTACTGGGTGTAAAGGGAGCGCAGACGGATATGCAAGTCTGAGTGAGCCCACGGCTCAGCCGTGGGCTTGCTGCGACGAATCTGAGATGGGTACTGGAAGTAGCGGAATTCCTGGTGTAGCGGTGAAAATGCATGTAGATATCGGGAGAGGAACATCGGCGGCGAAGGCGGCTTGGGCAGCGACTGACGTTGGGGGCTCGAAGGGCGTGGGGAGCAAACAGGATTAGATACCTGGTAGTCCACGCGGTGACGATGAATGCTAGGTGTTGGGAGACAAAGTTTTCAGTGCCGAGAGCAAACGTGATAAGTAATGTTATTCCACCTGGGGAGTACGTTCGCAGGAGAATGAAACTCAAAGGAATTGACGGGGACCCCGCACAAGCGGTGGAGCATGCGTGGTTTAATTCAAAACAGCACGCGAAGCTGTACAGACCTTAGATCGGACGGATTGAGAGGTAGACTTTAAAGCCCTTCAGGGCGTCCCGAGGACGAGGTGGTGCGCATGTTTGTCGTCAGCTCGTGTCGTGAGATGTTGGGTTAAGTCCTGCAATGCAGCGCAACCCACTGCGTATAGTGTCCAGCAAGTAGTTGGGAACTTCTGTACAGCGGACTGCCGGGGGATAACCCGGAGGAAGGTGGGGATGACGTCAAATCATCATGCGCCCTTATGGTCCTGGGCTACACGTGCTACAATGTCGTAACAGAGGGCGAAAGGGTGACCTGGGCGATCTCAAAAGCTGCTGACCAGTTCGAGCTGCAGGCTGCAACCCACTGCACGAGCTGGAATCCTAGTAATCATGAATCAGCATGTCGCGGTGGATACGTTCGGGTCTTGTACCACCGCCCGTCCACCATGGGGAGTCGGGAATGCCCGAAGCCGGTGACCTAACTGCAAAAGAAGGAGCCGTCGAGGCAGGGCCGGATGACTGGGGTGAGAGATCGTGGCTAAGGTAGCCGTGGGAGAACCTGCAGCTGGATCACCTCCTTTCCTAAAGGGATGAGTGAGGTTTGCATCTGCTGTCTCGGTTGTCAGTTCTTGCCGCGTGATCTTTTGGATGAACAAGCCTGCATGCTTGCATGCAAGGAGCTGTCGAAGGCAAAAGTGGTAGTAGAGGAACTTGACCGGAGCGCAAGTGAGCAGAAGCGAGTCGCGAAGCGAGACAGTTGGAGAGTGCGGTGGAGTTCCTGCGCAAACGTTGTAAACAACGAAATATTTCCGGTGGCGATACGGTATGGGGTAACTCCGTTCATCGAGACACGACGGTGAGACCACATCAATGAGCCGGGTGCTGTATTTGGAGACGATACGGGAGAATGAGTGGCTCGCCGGACCCATTAAGGGATTATGAGCTCAGCCGGTTGGGGCGCCCGCGCCTGACCAAGCGTGGGGTCAGTGGTTCGAGGTCCATAGTCATCATCTGAGTGTATGGCTCAGTTTGGGAGGCACTTTCTGCACCTTGCAAGCAGGTGTCCTTGAGTTCAGATCACGTCTCCACTCAGCAGTATCTTAATTGCTTACGGATGAGAAATCGGATTGCCCTTGAAAATCGAGATACTGAGAGTCAGAAAATCTGAAAGAGACAAGACATCTGAAAAGTGGAAGTGCATGCAATGCAAACTTTTGAGAGCATCTTATGTTATCATAAGCATGAGAAGCAAACTAAAGGGCGTAAGGTGAATGCGCTTGGCACTGAAAGCCGATGAAAGACGTGATAAACTGCAGCTGCGAGTGGCAACAATACACGGTGATCCGAAAGATATCTGAGATGCAACCCACATGAGCGAACCTCATGTACCGTATACTGAATCCATGGGTATACGGAGGGACCAGTGAACTGGAAACTTATCTAAGTGTGGATGAAGAGAAAAGCAAAGGTGATTCCCGCAAGTGGCGGCGAGCGAGACATGGAGGAGCCCAAACACGGAATGCTTGCATTCCGGGTTCGAGACTGCCGGACGTGACTAACGAGGCCAAACAGAGATGGTGCTGGGAGAGACGCAACCAGAGAGGGTGAAGAGTCCCGTATAAGTGAAGGTGAGAGGAGAGCACAGCAGGATCAGAGTAATACGAGACACGAAAAACCTTGTATGAACAGCATGAGGACCACCCCGGCAAGGCTAAATACTCCTTAGTGACCGATGAGAGATGAGTACCGTGAGGGAACGGTGAAAAGAACCCGGGAGGGAGTGAAGGAACCTGAAACCTTGTGCCCACCCTACAGCTGCGAGAGGACAGTGATCGTCGAGCGCATAAGAGTCCTGATCGTGTACTTTTGTAGAACAGTCCGGCGAGCATGTAATGCCGGCGAGGGTTAGAGTGAGATGAGCCGAGCGAGGACCGAGGTGTGAAGGCGCGCTGAGGTCGGTATATATGGGCCCCGAGGCTTGGGTGACCTACCCATGACCAGGATGAAGCGGCCGTAAAAAGGCTGTGGAGGTCCGAGACACATCCGTTGAAAGGGTGTGGTGATGGAGTTGTGGGTGGGAGAGATTCAATCAGACAGAGATGAGCTGGTTTCTCCCAGAGTATAGCTTTCAAGACTAGCCTGATGGCATGCCTGATGGAGTGCCACTGCAGACGTCTAAGGGGGCTTCACCGCTTACCGAGACCATCAAAGCCACAGATGCCATACAGGAAGAGGCATCAGGGGTCAGACTGCACGAGAGATAAGTTGGGTGAGTCAAAGGGAAACAGCCCGGATCTACAGCTAAGGTCCCAAAGTACGACGTTAAGTGGAAAAGGATGCTGGGATTTCAAAGACTAGCTAGGATGGCAAAGGCTTAGAAGCAGCCACACATTCAAAGAGTGCGTAGTGGCTCACTAGCCGAGAGGTCGCGCCGAAAATTGCCAGGGGCTGAAACATACAGACACAGAGCTTGGGGACTGGGCCATATCTACGGGTATGTTTTGTCGGTGAGGGGAGACATTCACAGGAGGAAGACCATGCTGAGAGGAGTGGCGGACTGCTGCTGAGGAGGAATGCCGGAATGGGTAGCAGGATGAGGTGAGAATCCTTTCGCCGAATATCCAAGTTTCAGATGGCTGTGCAGTCTGCCCTGAGGAAGTCGGGACCCTAAGGCCGAGGCCGAGGGACGTGGCCGATGGACATGCAGGTTGAGATTCCTGCACCTGGGTAAATCAGAAGGCAGCGCACGGGTAGTAGGTCGTGCGAGAGAGAGCCCGGTGCAAGCAGAAGCTGCCAGTGGGAGTAAATCCCTACCAGGAGAGGCAGATGCGTGATGCGGAGCAGAAATAAAAGTAGTAGATGGACTTAGAGGGGCACGTCGAGAAAGAAGTCGCTAACTGTGTGTTTACTCAGCCCACGTACCGTAAACCGACACAGGTGGATGAGGAGAAAGTCCTAAAATGGGCGAGGCAGTGCTAGGAACTCGGCATCCACCATGCTGAGGAGGAGAGAGCGCGAGGAGGAGGAGCGCGCGCGCGAGAGAGCGAGCGCGAAGAGGAGGAGAGGAGCGACCTGCGAGAGCAGGCCCGCAGAGAAGAAGGCTCAAGCCAGCTGTTTAGCAAAAACACAGGTCGTCTATGCAAGAAACCGAGAAAGGGTGAGGTGTATGGGCTGACGCATACTGCCCGGTGCTGGAAGAAGGTTGAGAGGAGAGGTTGGCGCAAGCAGAAGCTTTTCAATTTAAGCCCCAGTCGACGGCGGCAATAGCTATAGCTGAGTCCTAAAGGTAGCGAGGAATTCCTTGTGTGCAGGTGGCGGTTCCGAGCCCACTTTGAAAGGCATGTGGATGATTTGAGGCACTGTCTCGGCAGGACTCGAGTGAGAAATTGAAAGTACCAGTGAAGATGCGGTTACGCGCCAGGACGGAAAGACCCCATGGAGCTTTACTCCAGCGTGATCTGAGTTTCAGTAGCTGCATATGTACAGGATAGGTGGGGAGACGAAGAAGTGATGACGTCTGGTGGTGCCGGGTCGTCTGTTGGGATACCACGCTTGCGTTACTGGGTTTCTAACCTGCGGCCGATGAAACCGGCGGGGGACAATGTCTGTGAGTTTGACTGGGGCGGTCCTTGCTCAGCCGAAGGGTATCAGGGGCTCAAAGGGATTCCTTCAGGATGGACGGAAACCATCCGAAGGAGTTGCAGAGGCAGAAGGAGTCCTGACTGTGACACCGACGGGTGGAGCAGGTACGAAGAGTGGGACTTAGTGATGCTCGGTGGTGGCATGAAATTGGGATTGCCGTCGCTCTAGCGGATCAGCTACCCTGGGGATAACAGGCTGATCACTCCCAAGAGTTCACATCCGACGAGAGTGACTGCGGCACCTCGATGTCCGACTCCATCGCATCCTGCTTTCTGCTTGAGGTCCCAAAAGGGTTGGGCTGTTCGCCCAGTAAAAGCGGTACGCGAGCTGGAGTTCAGAGCACGTCGTGGAGACAGTTCGGTCCCTATCCAGCACTTGAGCGTGGGATATCTGAGAGGAGCTGTCCTTAGTACGAGGAGGACCACAGGATGGACGGACCGCTGGTGTATCTGCTGCGTTGTGTGAGGCAGTCAAGCCATGTCATCGGCAGGGACCGACATGAAGGCATCTAGCGTGCTCAAGATGGGATTATCCCGCCTGCAGGGCATGGGATCCCTTGGAAGGTACACAAGGTGGATGGAGGCGGGAAGGGTGTAGAGTGCTGGTAGCCCTGCTCACGGCTGAGCTCCGTACTAATGCAGATCGAGAGGCTTGTCCCTGTCTCTTTCTGGCTCGTCAGTGTTCGGTTTTGGTTACCTGAATTCCATTATAGCGGTGGCTCAGCTGGTTAGGCATGCTTCCTGTCACGGCGGAGGTCCGTGGGTTGAGACCCCATCGGGTCCGTTTATATTATTGTTTATCATGGGATGTCTTTAGCTCAGCTGGGAGAGCATCCTTGCCTTACAAAGCAGTCATGGGTTCTGAGGCCCTATGGGTCCATTGTTCTGCCGATGTGGCTCAATTGGCAAGAGCAGCTGATTTTACGCAATCCAGCAGGTTACGAGTTCAAGGAATCCGATCTGATCAGCGCTACCAATTCACATGTAGTAATATTACATGGGTGGGCTTCCCGAAGTGGCCAAGGGACAGACTGTAAATCTGCTGCAAAGTTGCTTCCGGTGGTTCGAGTCCACCGCCACCCAATCGAGAACAATGTTATATCGCGGGGTGGAGCAGTCTGGGAGCTCAAAGTCAGGGCTCCATAACCCGAGAGGTCCTGTAGGTTCAAATCCTATCGCTACGAGATGGATTCGTTATATTGTTAACGATCACCAGATACGAGGTCGTGAATTTGTTCAATGCGACTGTTGCCTTGATAAGCTCAGTTGGTGAGAGCGAGGACTGGAAAATCCTCGTGTCGGTAGGGTTTCGGATTCGTCTCCAGGCACTAGGAGTTCCCTAAAGCGGGAACTTTTTCGTAGTATCGACGCTTTCAATCCAGTCCCGTCTTAGAAGATGGGAGGATGAGTTATTCCGCTGTATCTTGGATTTTAGTACTGAGTTTTTGGATACCGATAGGGGAACCACGAGTTGCTTTCATCATAGAAATTCGCATAGGAATTTATCATGAGTGAGAGTACGTGACAACCAATTCCAATTTCATTCTTTTAGGCACAAAATGCGTTTGCCCAGCACCGATCCGGCATGTCGGTCATGGCGGTGGAACTGAGAGCCCGTGGTTGATCGCTCTCCTGTTTCAGCTCCTCACTTGAATTGTTTTGGACCATTATCATCGGAACCATCTCGAGTCGCACTTATGGCACTAGAGCAATGTTTTCGAGACGGATGGGCGGATCGTGAGGGATGATCCACATAGGTATTCGGACGGATTCCGTTTGCAGCGATATGGATAGCACGATCCCTGTGGGAATGTATTGCATTCTGCTGGTTACGGGAGCCATGATTCTTACCATCAACACCAATTGCACTTGTCTTTGCCGCACTTTATGCCTGCCTTCTTCTTTTGTCTTTCCCTTGTTTTGCTTGGCACAGTGACGCCCTCTGCAAGTGCGATTCAGTGTCAGTCCCTGGAGAGCGGTAGTATTTCGGAGACTGGGCGCTTACTGGTACGATCAGCTTGTGGGCACTTTTGCCCACCATCGTTCTCCATTCCTACGGTGGGGACAGCGGTGCTTTCTTCTATTTTCCGGGGATCCTGTTGTTCCTGTCGCTGCTTTTATTTCTATATGACTCGTTCAGGTAAAAAAATCTTTCTATTCAGTATTCCGATTTATTTATTCGCCTGTCTATTCGGGCATCAATCCAACTTTGCCTGGGAAAAAATTTAACTATGAAGGAGAATCGATCTATAACTATCTTCAAGTTAGGGATACAGATCAGGAAACCATTCTGTCGACCAATGTCTTATTCGGCGTGCAGTCCGTTTATCTCAAAAACAGCGATCTAGGGTGGGATGTATTGATGATTCATGCGCTGGCAGCCCCACTTCTACTTGCAAAAAGCAAAAACGAAGATACTGGTTCTCGGGATGGGAAGCGGGAACCCACACGACCGAATGCAAGACCTTTTTCCGAATGCAAAGATCGAAGGGGTAGAAATCGATCAGAAGATTACCGATCTTGCTCATACATATTTTCATCTGTCCAAAGAGGTTCCGGTAACCACGTATGACGGGAGGCGTGTCTAAATGCAAGCAAGGATCAATATGAGCGTCATTATGGTAGAGTGCCCTACCAGGATATCACCATCCCTTTCAAATGAGCACACGCGAATTTTTACGCTGGTAAAAATCATCTGACGGAGGAAGGAGTGATGGTAGTCAATATGAACATGCATGGAAACAGCCAGGACGACATCACTACCTATGTTATCCGATACGATTGCATCGGTCTTTCCGGAAGTGGCAACGGTGGAGGTGAGCGAGGGCGACCAATCGGAACTTTTGCCCAGGCTTCTCTGCCCATGGAAGCCTGCAGAATCGAATCCTGGCGGGAGCTGAGCGCACGAGAGGTCATCCGGCAGCAATGTCGCAACAGACAGGGAAGAATTCCTTTGTAGAATGACAAAAGTGAGTGAGGATCTTGAAGGTGGTGAATGGTGGGAATCATATCCCGACAGATGACCGGGCACCGAGTCGAGCTTCTGGGATAGAAGAGCCCATCGACCGCATTATCCAGGAAGAGGCAGGCAGTTTTCGCTCTTCCTTTAGAGAGACACGGTTTCTCCGGATTGTGGGGAATCTTTGATGGGATACAACGGAAAGAAATGCCGAAGACCGACAATTTAAGAATGAACTCAGAAGCGCACTGGAGGGAATATTGCAAAAAGTGACTTTTACCCCTTTCACATGCCAGGGCACAAAAGGAACGAGAAGGCTTTTTCGAAAAAGGTTTTGCAGGAATTATGCAAGGTGGATATCACGAAATAGAAGGGACTTTGATAACCTGCATGAGGCGGACGGAATCCTACAAGAGGCGCGAGGTAAGAGCCAACGATTTGTTCTGGCAATTCTGGAAGCGAGACTTACTTTCTGGTAAAACGGATCGAGCAGCGGGAATCTTGCATCAATCTGCGCGGCACTTTACGAAAACGAGGAGATTCTGATCGCCAGAAATGCACATAAATCGGTCTATCATGCCGTAGCCATGCACCGTCTGAAAACCAAGGTATCTTCTGCCGAAGGAGGCCGAAATTCCGCTGCGGAGCGGGATAAGAGCCGCATTCCATTGAGGGGCAGGAAAAGAGCCGATTTCCATTGCGGGAGCAGGACAAGAGCCGTATTCCATTGCGGAGAGCAGGAGCAGGACCGTATTCCACACAAGAGAAGAGAAGATCGGGGACGAATGCAGAAGCGGGTTTTGGGGACCGATTACGGCAGAGGAGGTCGAGAAACAAATCACAGACGACACCAGGGCGGTTCTAATCACCCTCGCCCACCTATGAGGGAATGGTATCCGATGTGAGGATCGCAGATTTTTTACATCAAAAACAAATCCCGCTGATTGTAGATGAGGCACATGGTTCTCATTTCGGACTGTATCCGACCTTTCCTGAGAGCGCACTGAGTTGCGGAGCGGATCTGGTGATTCACAGCCTTCATAAGACCCTGCCTTCTCTTACCCAAACGGCGCTTCTTCATGTACAGGGGGAGCTGATTGATCAGGAAAGAGTCAGGCGATATCTTCGTGTGTTTCAAAGTACCAGCCCTTCTTATCCACTGATGGCATCCATAGATAGCTGCGTTTGTGAAGTGAAGAAGGCGGGAGCATACCGTTTTTTACATCTGGAAAAACTAAGAAATCTATTGGAAGAAAAGACAGGGAATCTGACGGAAGTGCGGATCCTGCCGAGAGAGATGATTGCGGATCCATGCAAGATCGTCGTATTCAGTTCGAGCCAAACCGGTAGGTGGATCGCAGATCAACTTCGTCACGATTATCATCTTGAACCGGAAATGGAAGGAGAGCATCATGTCGTGCTGATTCTGACCGGTTATGATACAAGCGAGGGGATTCAGAGGCTGTGAATGCAGTGCGAAATCAATGAGACAGCTGTTTGGGAGAAGCAAAAAGGAGAAGAAAGACGAGACGGTTCTCGCGGTTTTACAGAAATGACGAAACACCTTCCCAAGAGGAGAATCCTGCCATCCGAGGCTTGGGATCGTAAAAGAGAGTGGAAGGAGTTAAACGAGAGCAAAGCGAGCATCTGTGCGGAGATGCCCATGTCTATCCACGGGAATTCCTCTCCTGGTGGCAGGAGAGAGATCGACATGAAACGATTTTGGCGATTAAACAACTTCTGCAGGCAGGAGCAAACCTGCAAGGTACTCATGTGGCAGGAGGGCAGAGTCTACGTACCGGTCGTGAAGAACAAGCCATCTACCCAACCTGTGCCTTTCGTAGTATCATAAGAGTTAAATCGGGAGAGGGACAGCAGTTTGATTCATGGGTAAAATCTTTGTATTAATGGGGAAAAGTGCATCCGGAAAGGATGCGGTATACAGGAATCTGCTGCAGGATCCACAGCTGGATCTAAAGAAAGTGGTTCTCTATACCACCCGTCCGAAACGACAGGGGAAATGGAGGGCAGACAATACTTTTTATCAGCGACGCAACCTCATGAAGAGATGAGGAAGGGCGGTCGCATTATTGAAGAAAGAAGCTACGCAACGAAGCTTGGTGTGTGGCATTATTTTACCGCTGATGACGGTCAAATCGATTTGTCGGGAAACAAAGCTACTTAATGATTGCAACACCGGAGGCTTTTCTTGCGATCAGGGCGTATTTCGGAGAAGGCTGTGTGTTCCCGGTCCTCATCCAAACGGATAACGGAATTCGGCTGGAAGGGCGCTCGAGAGAGCGCAGGCAGGAAGTTCGAGATATGATGAAATGTGCGGGAGATTTCTTGCAGACGAAGAGGATTTTGCGAGGATCGATTAAGGAAGGGCGGAATCACGAGAATCTTCCAAAACGATGCCACCTTAGAAGAACTGCTGAAGCAGGTGTCGGCCTACATTATGGAAAAGAATCATGGAAATTAAGGTACAGCAGGTGCAGGCGCTTACGCAGGCACCGCAGGAAACGCAGGTAAAGCAAAGCGAGAATCCGTTTCAATTCATCCTGGAGAGCAAGGTGGATGATGAGGGACTTGCTGCGAGACTGTCTTCCATGTACGAGAGCATCACCGTGGAAGGCAAGCATCTGGCACAAAAAAAGGACATCCGGGAGATGCAGCGTTACCGCATTCTGATCAAGGACTTTCTGAATGAGATCCATACCAGATCTCATTCTTTTTCGGCGCGAAAAGTATCTGGATGAAGGGGCGCCATCGCGTTTATGGCATCATCCGCCTCATCGATGAGAACCTGGATGAGTTGGCGAAGGAACTGATCGTCAGAGGAAAAGGACAACATTGCAATCATGGGGAGAATCGGAACCATCGTAGGGTCTTCTCCTTGATATCTTCACCTGAGCTTCATGGCAAAGATTTTCTGACATTGTCGGCCAAAAGTCGATTAAGGCGCATCTTACCCATGCGCTTCTCAACAATTCCATATCCATGCGTATATATTTGAGGAGAAGAGGGCTGTGGCAAAGATGCTGATGGCACTGGGCCTTTTCTCGAGACCCTGCTGTGAAAAACAGGCGGAGGACGCCTGTGGAGTTGCCATTCCTGTATACAGGCGGAGCATGAGACGCATCCGGATATCATCTTTGTCAGACGGGAAGAAGATCCGAACAATAAGGACAAGCGAAGGAAAACGCTGCAGGGGGTGCAGGCGGTCAGAGAGCAACTGGTCGATGATGTTATGTGAAACCATATCAATCCGCCTTCAAGGTTTATATCGTGACGAAGCCGAGAAAATGACGCCTGAAGCACAGAATGCCATTCTGAAAAACACTGGAGGAACTACACCTCTTATGCGGTCATCCTGCTCCTGGTTACTCGTGCAGATGCACTTTTACCGACCATTCTGCAGCAGATGTGTGACCCTGTCCTTTGCGCCTTTAACCGAGGGAGAAATTGAGTCGTATTTAACGGATCAAAGAAATTTCACCGTCCAGAGCCAGGTTGGAGGCCAGATTTGCCAGAGGGAATCTGGGTCAGGCGATTCGTAAGGCGGAAGATGAGAATGCTCGACACAGAAGAAAAAGGATGCTGGACCTGATTGAGAAGGCATCTGTGGAGGGACCCATGCGATTCTGACAGGCTTAAGAGAACCCTGGAAGAGGCGGAGGATCCTGAGGAGACCCTGCAGGAATTTCTAGTCATGGTGCAGTATTTCATTCGAGACATATCGCTTTATAAGGCGACGGGCAGGACACAGCACTTGATTTTGATTGATGAAATATCGTATATTAAAAGTGTTGCCTACAAGGCGGAGTGGAAGAATCTGTACATTCTGCAGGATGGGTTGCAGACAGCAAGGCAGCGGATTTCTGCGAATGTAAATAAAGAACTATCCCTGAAATTCTGCTTTTTACGATCGCAGAGGCATTTCAGGGACTCTGCGAACGGCATAACAGAAAGGTTGCGTATGGCAAGAATAGTCGGTGTCCGGTTTCGGACAGCGGAAAAGATATTATTTTTTTCACCGGGAGCCTTCGAAGTGAAAAAGGCGATCATCTGATCGTGGAAACGACGCGCGGGATTGAATACGGGACGGCGGTATGCGCACCCACAGACCTTTTAGATGAGCAGGTTCCGAAACCGGTGAAGGAGATTCTTAGAATCGCCAATGAAACGGATGAGCATCAGGAAGAGGAGAACAGAGAGAAGGAAAAGAGAGCATTTCAAATCGGGCTTCAGAAGATTGCTGCACATAAGTTGGACATGAAACTGATCGATGTAGCCTATACCTTCGATAACAACAAGATCTTATTCTATTTTACGGCAGACGGAAGAATCGACTTTAGAGAGCTGGTCAAGGATCTGGCCAGTGTCTTCCGCACCAGAATCGAATTACGGCAGATCGAGTGAGGATGAGACCAAAAATCCTGGGAGGTATCGGGATTTGCGGCCGGGTCCTGTGCTGCCGGTCCTATCTCTCGGACTTTATCCCGGTATCCATTCGGATGGCCAAGGAACAAAATCTATCTTTGAATCCGTCAAAAATCTCCGGCACCTGTGGCAGACTGATGTGCTGCCTCAAGAATGAAGAAGAAGTTTACGAAGAAATCAATCGAAGAATGCCTTCCACAGGGGGACTTCGTTGTTGCCAGGGATGGGCTTAGAGGCGAGGTTTCTTCGGTCAATATCCTTCGAGAAACCATGAAGATTCTCGTGGATGTGGATGATGAAAAAGAGGCATGAATACGCACTGAGGAGATTACAGAAATCCAGCGCCGGCACAAAAAGCGCCAGAGCCAGAACAAGGATCCACAGGGGAAGAAAAGCGGCAAAAAGCGTCTGAATGCGGAAGAAGCCGAAGAGGAAAAGGAACTGGCAAAGCTGGAAAAGGAAGAACGAAAAGGAAGCAGAGAGATCGAAGCTGGACGACTGACAGGGCAAGGAATGACAGATAGAACAGATTGGATTCATCCGGGCGAACGTTTAGACGACCTCTCAGTTGGACGGATTGAAGATCTTACAGAATCCTGCCGGTTTCTGCTTTGGAATGGATGCGGTTCTGCTCTCTCATTTCATTCTGCTTGAAGGAAGGGGAGCGGCTGTTGGACCTGGGGACAGGGACAGGAGTGATTCCGCTTCTCCTGTCAGGAAGGACAAGGAATACACACTTCACAGGACTGGAGATTCAGAAGGAAAGTGCGGATATGGCGCGCAGGAGCGTCCTTCTGAATCATCAGGAAGACAGAATTACCATCATAGAGGGAGATCTTAGGAAGGCGGATGGAATCTTTCCTGCCGCCTCTTTTGATGCAATCACTTGCAATCCTCCCTATATGGCGGCGGGAAAGGGACTGGTGAATCCGGAATCACAGAGGGCGATTGCAAGGCATGAGATTCTGTGCACCCTGCAGGATGTCGTATCTGCAGCAGCCTACCTGCTGAAGGATGGAGGACGTTTTTTTCTCGTTCATCGCCCCAGGAGACTGGTGGAGTTGTTCTGCCTTCTGGAAGCAAAGAAGCTGGAGCCCAAACGACTTCAGTTCGTGCATCCCTCTGCGGAGGAGGAGCCGAATATGGTTCTGGTGGAAGCCCTAAAAGGAGGCGGAAGGGAGCTGAGAATTCTCCCGCCAATGCTCTTACAAAGCCCAAAAAAAGGAAGCAGCGGAACATAAAAGAGTTGCGGGGGAGAAGGAGGGACCGGCGGAGAGAAACAAAGGCTTGGGAAAAGGGGATGAAGGAGCAAACGGATGAGCGGAACGCTTTTTGTCTGTGCGACACCGATCGGCAATTTAAATGACATCACACCTCGTGTTCTGCAGGCGCTTCAGAGCGCGGATCTCATTGCAGCGGAAGACACCAGAGGAAGCATCAAGCTTTTAAATCATTTTGATATTCACACGCCGATGGTGAGTTACCACGAGTACAATCGCTTTGAAAAAGCGGAGGAACTGATCGACAGACTTCGGCAGGGAAAGAACATTGCACTCATCACCGATGCGGGAACACCGGCGATTTCCGACCCGGGAGAAGTGTTGGTCAAAAGATGCCATGAAGAGGGGATCTCTGTTACCTCCCTGCCCGGAGCCTGTGCGGTGATCACGGCTCTGTCCCTTTCCGGCATGCCGTCCAGAAGGTTTTGTTTTGAAGGTTTTTTGCCCGGAAACGGAGAGAAAAAAGAAAGAAAAAGAATTCTGCGGGAACTGAAAACGGAAAGTCGCACCATTATCCTTTACGAGGCGCCACATCACCTCAGAATGACGTTGCGGGATCTGTATGAAGTGTTGGGAGACCGAAAGATCGCTCTTTGCAGGGAACTGACCAAGATTCATGAAGAAGTATGCAGGAACACGCTATCGGAAGCCATCGCAGCCTATGAGGAAAAAGATCCCAGAGGAGAGTATGTACTGATCGTAGAGGGCTTCCGTCCGGAAGAAAAGAGGGAAGAAGAGCAGAAAAAATGGAAGGAAGTTCCATTGTCAGAGCATCTGCAGTTCTATGAACAGCAGGGAATCGCCAGGAAGGAAGCGATGAAGCGGGTAGCTGCGGACCGGGGCTGTGGAAAGAGGGAGATTTATCAGGCTCTGCTCACGGAAGAGGGAAAGAGAAGCGATGAGGGAGAGTCTTTTCACTGTACCACTTCTGGCAATTGGATGCGGTGTTCTCATCCTTCTTTTTCATTTCGTGTGGAAATACTTCCATACGCACTCCCTACCCATGGACGAACTGGAAGGGCATGAATTTGAATCTTACTGCGCTGACCTGTTACAGGCAAGTGATTTTCAGGATGTGCGGATCACGAAGGGGAGCGGGGATTTCGGAACGGACATCTTGGCGATCAAAGACGGCATCAGCTATGCAGTGCAGTGCAAACGATACGATAAACCGGTAGGTGTTTTCGCCCGTACAACAGATTTATGCGGGAAGGGATTACTACGGCTGTATGGTTGGAGCCGTCATGACCAACCAGACCTTTACACCTGCTGCAAAGGATTGTGCGAAGAAACTGCGCATTCTCTTATGGGATCGAAGTAAAATAGAAGAAATGCAACAGTGGCAGGAGAGAGCCTTTTCGCATCGGAAGAAATCATAGGAAGGGGGGAAGGCGCTCAGAAAAGAAATCGCTTCCATGATTGACAGTGATAGGGAGACTCTATATAATAATGAACTTATGAGAAGCGGGAGGTATTTCTATGGACGAGAAAAAAAATATTTTAACGTATGAGGGGCTGAAGAAGTACGAGGATGAACTGGAGGAATTGAAGGTTCATAAACGGCAGGAGATCGCACAGAAAATCAAGGAAGCACGCGCACAGGGAGACTTGTCGGAAAATGCGGAATATGATGCGGCCAAAGACGAACAGCGTGATGTAGAGGCCAGGATCGAGGAACTCGAGAGAATCCTGAAGAATGCGGAAGTCGTCGTCGAAGAAGAGGTTGATCTGAAGAAGATCGGCATTGGTTGTAAGGTCAAAATCCTCGATATGGCGTATAATGAAGAGATCGAGTATAAGATCGTCGGCTCCTCGGAGGCAAACAGCCTGAAGGGCAAGATCTCCAATGAATCACCGGTAGGCAAGGCGCTCCTGGGTGCAAAAAAGAACGATGTGGTGAGCGTGGAAACGCAGGCGGGTGAATTTAAGTACAAGGTGCTTAAAATCGAGAGATCGAAGGTCAGCTGAGGGAAGAAACCGGGGTCTGTGAAGGCTTCGGTTTTTTTGATGAAATGTGCAGAAACGGAGGAATCAGGTGGAAGAACAGAATCAGGGAAGACAGCAAAACCCAGTCGATCAAAATGAGAGGCAGCAGGAAGAGCAGTCACAGCAGGAAATCGGCCGTCTGAGGCAGGTCAGAAGAGATAAGCTGAAGGAGTTGCAGGAGGCGGGAGCGGATCCGTTTCAGATTGTAAAATTTGACCAGACGCATCATTCCAGGGAGATTCAGGATCATTTTTCCGAGTGGGAAGACAAAGAGGTGTCCATTGCCGGAAGAATGATGAGTAAGCGCGTCATGGGCAAGGCGTCTTTTTGCAATGTACAGGATCTGGAAGGCAACATTCAGTGCTATGTGGCCAGGGACGAGATTGGAACGGAAGCCTATCAGGCATTCAAGAAGTTTGACATCGGCGACATCATCGGGATCAAGGGTCATGTCTTTAAAACAAAGACGGAGAAATTTCCGTTCATACCAGAAATCACTCTTCTTTCCAAATCGCTGCAGATTCTTCCGAAAAAGTTCCATGGTCTTACTAATACAGATCTGCGCTACAGGCAGCGCTATGTCGATCTGATCATGAATGAGGGAAAGCAAGCGGACCTTTATCTTGCGATCCAAAAATCATTTCCTCCATCAGGCGTTATCTCGACGGACAGGGATTTCTGGAGGTGGAGACTCCCATGCTGGTGCCCAATGCGGGCGGTGCGGCAGCCAGACCGTTCGAAACCCACTACAACGCATTGAATGAAGATATTAAATTGCGCATTTCGCTGGAGCTGTATCTGAAGAGACTGATTGTCGGAGGCATGGAGCGGGTTTACGAGATCAGCCGCGTCTTCCGGAATGAGGGGCTGGACACCAGGCACAATCCGGAATTTACACTGATGGAGCTTTATCAGGCCTACACCGATTATCACGGCATGATGGATCTGACGGAAGCCATGTACCGCCATGTGGCAAAAAGAAGTGCTCGGACAACCACCATTGTTTACGGGAACGCGGCGCAGGAGGACGGGGAGAACCAATCCGAAGCAGCCGGGGAGAAGATAAGAAACCGGTCGTCATTGACCTGGGCAAACCGTTTCGCCGGATCACCATGGTAGAGGCGATCAAGGAGCCTGTGGCGTTGACTTTTGATCAAATTCCGGACACAGAGGCGGCAAAAAGGTGGCAGATGAAAAAGAAGATTGCCTATGAGCCACATCACAAAAAGGCGATATCGAAAATCTCTTTTTGATGAATTCTGCGAGCATCAGATGATTCAGCCGACCTTGTGATGGATCACCCCATTGAGATTTTCGCCTCTGACCAAGAAAAACCGGATGACCCGTCCAAGGTGCAACGGTTCGAGCTTTATATCAACGGTGCCGAGATGTGCAACGCCTACTCGAACTCAATGACCCGATTGACCAGAGAGAGCGTTTTTGCAGCACAGGATCTTCTGGCTGCAGCAGGGGATGAAGAGGCCAATCATACGGACGAGGACTTCCTCAACGCACTTGAAATCGGAATGCCTCCGACCGGCGGCATCGGCTACGGCATCGATCGCCTGGTCATGCTGCTTACCAATTCTGCCGCTATCAGAGATGTGATTCTCTTCCCTACCATGAAGACCATCGGCAAGTCCGGCAAGGAGGGGCAGGAAACTTCGGAATCGGAAACCGGCTTTTTTTACCCCGAACGAGAAGATTGATTTCAGCAATGTGAAGATCGAGCCTCTGTTTGAAGAGCAGGTGGATTTTGATACCTTCTCGAAGAGCGATTTTCGTGCGGTCAAGATTCTGGCGTGTGAGGCTGTTCCGAAATCCAAAAAGCTGCTCAAGTTCACCCTGGATGACGGAGTACGCAAGGATCGTGTAATTCTAAGCGGAATTCACGATTACTACGAGCCGGAAGAGCTGGTTGGCAAGACAGCTATTGCGATCGTGAACCTGCCGCCAAGGAAGATGATGGGCATCGAGTCTGAAGGAATGCTGATCAGTGCGGTCAGCAACTATAAGGATTCGGATCAGGAAGAGCTTCACCTTCTGATGGTGGACAACCACATCCCGGCGGGTGCGAAGCTGTATTAAAAAACCGAGAATGAGCATAGAGGGGTATGTCGACGCAGAGGAATCTGAGGAGACATACCTCTCTTTTTGCGGGGAAAATGCCGATAACGAGGGGGGAGAGAGCCTATGGTCGAGAAATGGCCGATAAAATACATCAGCGAATCGATGAACTTCATGCCGCGGACACCGTGGAACTGATGATTCAGTGGAATACCGGACGATGTCATCTCCTTACGCAGAATCGAAAGGGACAGTATGCGATGGACTTGATTCATCCGTTCAGATTGGTATTCGAGAAGAAGGAGAGGGGATCCAAATCGTAAATATTTTGGAGATAGTCGATTATTACTAGCGATTGCAATAAAATATAGAAATGAAATAATACAACTATGGGATTCCTTGTGAGGTATTTTGAAAATGATAATGCATGATTGGAATAACGAAAAAGAGGACGTGATTCTTCTGATCCATCCGATGCTTTTCGTCAGCAAACGGCATGAAGACATTTATTGCTGACATCATTGGAGAGGAATACCGTTATCTCGCACCGGATCTCTCAGCGCACGGCGATGCCGATAAGGATACTTATAAAAGTGCTGCTGACGAGGCAAAGCAGATCCATGAGTATTTGGTTGAGAAAAATATCACGGAGCTCTCACTCGGATATGGGGCTTCACTGGGCGGGGTGGTTCTTCTACAGCTTCTCAAATATGATGATATTGTATTCAACCATCTGTTTTTTGAGGGAAGCAGTTTCTACACGAACGCAAAGATGATGGAGTGGATTCTCCGCACGGTGTTTCTGTATAAACATAAGAAGGCTGTCGCAGACCCGGAGCTTAGTGTGAAGAAGATGTCCTCCATGTTTGGAGAAGAGGCCGCCCCGCTTCTGGCAAAACATTTTATTGCAATGAATAAGGAGAGTATTCGAAATATCGTTCACGACTGTGCATTCGTGGAACTGCCGTCGCTTTCCGATGATGTTCAGCGGAAATGCATCTTTGCGTACGGAGATAAGGATTTCGATTATAAGAAAGCAAAGAAGATGATTCCCAAGACCTATCCGCTCGCCCAAATAAAGGTATGGGAAGGCTACGACCATTGCCGGATGATGACGAAAGATAAGAATAATTACTGCCGGGAACTTGAGAAATGTATTCAGGAATAATAAGCAACAAAACGCCTGACTATCACCTCGATGATCAGGCATTAATCTTTTTCCGCGAAGAGCCTTCTCGGGAGCGTGACGAGCTATGAGGTATATGCTTGACACCAATATCTGTTTTGTGTAATCAAGCATAAGCCGGAAAAGGTGTTTCAAAAATTACAGACGATTCGTCCGGAGGATGTGTGTATATCATCGGTAACTTATGCCGAATTGGTGCATGGTGTAGAAAAGAGTGGCTGCTCTGAAAATTGAGGATTGGGCAGAATAATTCATTTCAGTCACAGTATGAAGAAGAGATTATGTTCTTACCTGTTTTCGTTATCCCTTTGATCGTAATTTTGATAAGGTAAAAGAAGTCTTTACTGCTGCAAACATTGAGGTGGAACTGCTGTAATTGACAGAAATTTTCGATGAATATAGAGTATAATTATAGTTGTGATTGCAAAAGCCTAAATAGGCATGAATTTTCAATGAAATGGAGCGGCTTCATGGAAATTAAGCGTGATAGCTACCTTAAGCAGTTGATTTCCTATCGTTTTGACGGATTAGTGAAAGTCATTACCGGAATCAAAAGATGCGGTAAATCCTATCTTCTTAAAAATATATACCGGGATTACTTGATTGAGAATGATGTAAAAGAAGAACAGATTATTACGATTGAGCTTGACCTTGCGAAAGATATTCAATATCGCAATCCGCTTATTCTTTCATCCTTCGTAAGAGAGAAAGTGGAAAAGAGCAAAGAGGGAGTATTATCTTTTTGTTGATGAAATTCAAATGTCCGATGAGGTAGCTAATCCATATAATCCGGATGGTAAGAAAATTACTTTTTACGATGCTCTTAACGATTTGAGAGCTTTATCGAATTTAGATGTTTATGTGACAGGAAGCAATTCAAAAATGCTTTCCAGTGACATTCTTACGGAATTTAGAGGACGAAGTGATGAAATAAGAGTACACCCGCTTAGCTTTGCGGAATATTATTCTTTTGTTGGTGGAGACAAAAACGAAGCATTTGATGAATATGCATTTTATGGCGGTATGCCACTAATCCTGTCAAGACCTAATGATACTGCTAAGATGAATTATCTGAAATCCCTTTTCTCAGAAGTGTATATTAAAGACATTGTTGAACGGAAAAATTGAAAGACAAGATGTACTGGAACAGATATTGGATTTGCTTTGTTCTTCGGTTGGTTCATTAACAAATCCGACTAAAATTGCCAATACTTTGAAGTCAAAGCAAGGAGGGAGTGTATCTGCCAATACAATTAGGGCATATATCGGACATTTGGAAGACGCGTTCCTTTTTTCAGAAAGTCAGCGATATGACGTAAAAGGAAAATCCTATTTTGACTCGCCAAATAAATATTACTGCGAGGATATTGGACTTAGAAATGCAAGAATAGGATTCCGCCAGCAGGAAATGACACATATCATGGAGAACATCCTATATAATGAGTTGCATATCCGGCAGTTTTCTGTTGATGTTGGTGTTGTTTATGCAAGGACACTAAGCGAAAAGGGGAATTCCATTCGTACTCCAAGGGAAATTGACTTTGTCGTAAATACAGGAGGAAAACGAATCTATATCCAGTCGGCGTATGCGATGCCTACGGATGAAAAAGCGGAAGCAGAACTTAGACCATTTTCGCTTACGGGAGATTCCTTCCCTAAAATTGTGGTAAGGAAAGATATTGGGAAACGCTGGTATGATGATCACGGTATTTTTGAATATCAATGTAATTGATTTTCTTTTAGATAAAGGAACTTATTTAGAAAAAGCGATTTTCAAGAGGACTCCCGGAAAGGGAGTCCTCTGTTGCATTTATTGTGAGAATGCGATTGATAATTGTGTGATACCATGCTTTATGGGTTTCTATATGAAAAAAATGCAGATTGGAACAAGAAAATCATATAGATGCGCAAGGGGAAATATATAGTAAAAATATGTGTGAATAATTGGATATTCGCTCATGAAATGTGCAGTGAAGATTGAGAAACGCTCCTATTTTGTATAAAATAAGGTAAAAGCTTGTTGCGGAGGGATTATTCGAATGTATCTGAAAAGAAAGGTAGATGCTTTTTTAGCGGCATGGAGAGCAGATCCAAACAGAAAACCACTCATTATTAAAGGTAGTCGCCAAATTGGGAAGACAGAATCCATTCTGCATTTTGCTGCTGACCATTATGAGAACATTATCGAAATTAATTTTGTTCGTGATGAAAAATATAAGGGAATTACTGCGGAGGGTTATGAGGCTGCTGACATCATAAAGAACATCTCTTTAATTGATCCTTCAAAAAAGTTTGTGCCGGAAAAGACACTGCTCTTCTTTGATGAGATTACAGAGTTTCCGGAAATTGCCACTTCCCTTAAGTTCTTCTGTATGGACGGCCGTTTTGATGTGATTTGCAGTGGATCCATGCTGGGAGTCCATTACAAAAGAATTGAAAGCAATAGCGTAGGATATAAAAAAGACTATGAAATGTATTCTATGGATTTTGAGGAGTTTTTGTGGGCAAAGGGTTATGGAAATGATACTGTAGAAATGCTGCTTTCTCACATGAAGGAATTTACGCCTTTCAGCGAGTTGGAAATGAGTGTCTTCCATTCTATCTTTCTGGATTATAACATTCTTGGGGGGATGCCTGCGGTTGTTAAAGAGTATATCGAGAGAAATACCTTTGAAGGTTCTCTTGATACGCAAAAGCAGCTGATAGCAGACTATAAAGAAGATATTCGGAAATATGCATCCGGTATCGATCAGACAAGAATCATGAATGTGTTTAATCGGGTTGCGCCACAACTAGCAAGAGAAAATAAAAAATTCCAGATTACCAAGGTCGCTTCAGGGCACGATTCCGTGATTATCGAGGTTGTGCGGAGTGGCTTGTGGACGCAGGAATGGTCAATATCTGCTATAATATGGAATTCCGGAACTACCTCTTTTGGGCAATTACAATCCTGATGCGTTCAAACTGTATTTCGCTGATACCGGTTTGTTGGTATCCATGTTGGATGATGAATCGCAGGAGGATCTCAGGGCCAACAAGAATCTGGGAGTCTATAAGGGTGCGCTTTATGAAAATATGGTAGCTGAAGCGCTTATTAAAACAAGGGTATAAACTGTTTTATTACAAGAAAGAGGATTCAACCTTAGAAGAGGATTTCTTTATCCGTTCAATAGCTTCCCTGATTCCTGTTGAGGTAAAGGCAAAAAGTGGTCGTACAAAATCAATGAAGACGCTGATTGCTTCCGATCATTACCCGGATATCAGATATGGAATGAAGTTTTCAAAAAACAATATAGGACATGAGGACTGCATCTACACATTTCCCTATTTCTGTGCATTTCTACTTAAGAGATTCATGGCAGATTTTCATGCAAAAGAAGAGAAATAGAAAAACAATCGGAACGGAGGAATCAAAGGAAAGATGCGCAACTTGGAATGCTCTGAGAGAAAAATAGAATTTGATTATAAAAGTGGAACAGGCGTTGATTATACTTCCGCCTATAAGAAATTTGTAGGAAAAGACAAAGTCGTATTCAGTAGAGCCGGTTTTTCAGGTCAGCATACCATATCCATTCAGTGGGCCGGCGATCAGCAGTCCAGACCGGAAGAAATGAAGAGCGTTCTAAAAGCCGGACTATCGGCAGCAGCTTCCGGAATTCTATTCTGGGGTTTTGATATTGCCGGATTTGCAGGGCCATTGCCTTCCATGGATTTGTATAGACGAGCGACACAGTTTGCATGCTTCTGTCCCATCATGCAGTGGCATTCCGAACCGGAGGGGGGTCAGTTCAAAGACTTAATGGCAGGAAGCAGCGGGGAGAATGAGAGAAGTCCCTGGAACATTGCGAAGGTATACAATTGCCCCGAGTTTATAGATGAGATGCGCTATTGGCACAAGCTTCGTGAAGAGTTTAGGCCTTACATCTATGCGACTGCAAAGAAGTGCGTTAAAGAAACACACCGATGATGCGTCCGCTCTTTTATCAATTCCCGGAGGATGAGAATGGTTTGAATTGCGAGGATGAATACATGTTTGGGGAAGATTACCTGGTCGCTCCATTCATGGAGGAAGATCAGACCCGCAGAGAGGTATATCTACCGGAAGGGAAGTGGAAGGATTTTTTTACAGGAGAAGTTTTCAAAGGAGGGCAGGTAATTCTCTCGAGTGAGGGTGGGAAGATACCTGTATTTATTCAAATATAAACCGGGTGCACTGTGGGCAGAGTAGGGGGCATAGATGAAAGAGCGTGTTTACGGAGAAAAAGTCAGCATCGACACAGAAAATACCGTTTCTTTTTATGATCAAAGAGCCAAGACGATCAATAACAGAAAGCAAGAATATACGACGGTTTTACTGGGCGATCAAGACCCGGATTTTTCCGTTAAGTGGGATGCGTATGAGAAGCAATTGATCCTTCCCAGGTTAAAGCTCAATCAAGACAAGGTGATTCTGGATATCGGCTGTGGAATGGGAAGATGGGCAGAGGCGGTTGTGGATCAATGTAAGGAATATTACGGGGTGGATTTATCTTCGGAACTGATTGCCGTGGCAAAGAAGAATATCAAGAATGAGAACTGCCACTTTTATACCATGTCGGTTGTCGATGCAGTTTCCAATCCGAAAATCACAGCTCGGAAATATGATATTGTGCTGGATGTCGGTGTTTCCATGTATATCAATGAAGAAGAGTTGAAGGAATGTTATCGGGGCTTAAAGCAGTTGGCGGATTGGGATACCCTGTTTTATTTTGAAGAGAGTGTCGGAAAAAAAGGAAAGAATTACCCTAAACCATATATGGTCCGACAATTTAAATGCCTATTATAGCGCAATCTATAGAACACGGGAAGAATATAAAAGTCTTATTGAGGAGTGCATGAATGGCGTGGAGTTTATCGAGGAAGGGTATCTCCATTGCCTTGATAAGGAAGAACATGCGGAAACAAGCCACTGGTATGCGCTGTTTCGATTGAAAAAGATTGTGATTTGGGATGAAGAGAAGGTAGAGATTTTTCGCTTGAATTTCTGACAGGGGCCACACATACCAGGCCTTATGCACAGGATCTTGCGCAAAAGAAGTTGGAGGAGCATCTAAAGTCGAAAGAGGCAGGGAACGATATTTGAAAACTATTTGCCCAGACGCCAGACCCTGGAAAAATCAGAGAATCAGAAAGTACGGGGACCCTCACCTCTCTTCAGACAAAATACAAAGAGGGAGAACCTGGAACGGGAGATGCTTCTGGGAGGAGAGTTCGATGCGGTGATTTCTTACATGCTCGAACATCATTGTAAACTGGAGCAGGAAGCCGTGGAGTGCGAATAGAAAAACAGAGAACGGAGGATGGGGAAGATGAAGTTGGCAATTGCATTATCGGAGCGGGCGGATCTGCAGAGACGAATTTCTGAGATCAATACCCGGCTGAATCGCAACGCAAAGGTGCAGGAGGGAGAAGTGCCGTCGGAAGAGCCCGCCTCTCTTTTGCAGGAGCTGGATGATTGCCTGACCCGGTTGGAGACGTTGATTGTCAGGATCAACCGCACCAATCAGGCCACCATACGGGATGAGCGCAGCATTGCGGATCGGATTGCAGAGAGGGACTGTCTCAGGCAGCGCATTCAAATCATGCGGGATTTCCTCGGTGCTGCCAGTGACAAGGTGGATCGTTATTCCAAGACGGAAATCAAAATCCATAGCACCGTGGATGTGGCAGCTTTGCAGAAAGAAATCGACACCTATTCCAGGACGCTCAGGAAGTTAGAGGAAACCATTCAGGAACTGAACTGGACCACAGAGCTGATGGAATAAAAGGATGTGAGTATAAAAAGAATTTCCTAAAAGGAGGCTTGTATCATCCAATAGAGCAGGTAGTCTGTCCGGGCGGGTATGATCTCTCGCGATTGAGAATGAATCGCTATGGCAGTATGTCGGGCGCATACACAGGGGTTCGAACCCTCTTTTTACAACGTATGCCCAGTAACCATACAAAGGTAAATGGTATCCATTATTCTTAGTACCGAATACCGACGAACAGACGAGGGTGGGATAGGGGAAATCTAGTTGTAAATGATGTTTGAAAGGCGTGGGTAACCATCTTTCCCGCACAGTTGGCCGGGGAAAGATGGTTCTGAAAAGAGTTGGGAGAAAAGAATGCTTTTCGGCAGCCGGGCCTTTAATACACCTTTACCTGACAAGAGCGCAGTGTTTCCAGCGCAGCCTCGTGTTTTTCCTTTGTCACCCCGGCACAGCAACTGCTGTCTACGGAAAGGGGTACTTCCGGGAGAAAAGCTTTTAGCAGAAGCGCATTGGATACCACACAGATATCCGTACAGAGCCCGATGAGCTCGATGGAAAGGGAGTCGTTTTCGGTGCTCTGCTCAGCATATAGATTCTTTAAAGCTCTTGTTAAATCCAGACTACCGAAACTTCCTTTCTCAAAAAAGTGATCCGGAGGAATGAGCCCTTGCAGGGAAGCATCCAGCTCCCAGCCCTCGGTACCTTTGATGCAGTGAGGGACAGGAAGATTCTGTCCTTCCTGGCTGGAGAGATAATCGTCTGTATGGGTGTCCAGTGTCGCATAGATGTTCTCCTTGGGATAGGGAGAGAATCTTTTGTCTCACCTTCTCTACGATGTCTCTGGCCTCCCTGTGTGCCGAGCGAGCCGTCAATAAAGTCCTTTTGCATATCGACTACAATCAGAATCTTCTTCATCTTCCTGCCTTTCTAAAAGCCGTGTAAGGTGCTGCGCCAAGATGGTAAATCAGTGATTGGTTCAAAGAGCCTGTGAAATGAGGATGCTCTCTGTGCGAGTATACACCCGGAAGAGGGTTCCTGCCAGAGGGATCGGTTGACATAGAATTCTATTGCCATTTTTTGAAAATATGCTATGCTGTAATTGAAAGAGCCCACCACGCATAAGGCGGAAACGTACTGCGGACCACGGTGGGACTTTTTATTTCTGGAGAAATGCGATGGTTCATTTAAAATCTGCTCTTACTTATGAAGAACAAGTAGAGCACCTCATTAAAGTGCACAATCTTTCCATTCATGATACGGAAAAAGCGGTTCGTACTCTGCAAAGAGTCAATTATTATCGTTTAAGTGCATATGGTATTGGGCTTACACAGAAAGAAAATTCTGAAAAATACAGAGATGGGATTTCCTTAGAGCACATTCACAGACTTTATAAATTTGACAGTATGTTCCGAAACAGGCTCATCCATGTAATTGAGCATATGGAAATACAGCTTCGGACGAAAATTTCATATCATCTCGCACTTAAATTTGGCCCAGAAGGATATATGGATCAGACCAATTTCCTTGATAAAAAAACGAAATCTGGGGAGTCAGTACATTCAATCATCATCAATAACTTTTGGAAAGAGTGTGGACATCAGAAAAATGCCCCATTTGTAAAACATCATATGCATAAGTACGAGGGACATTTTCCAATTTGGGTAGCGGTTGAATTGTTTACTTTCGGAAATCTTTCATCTCTCTACAGCATAATGAAGAAAGAAGATCAGCAGGTGGTTGCTGACCTGTACAACACAGATCGTAAATACCTCGGAAGCTGGATACTTGCTCTTGTAGAAATAAGAAATATCTGTGCTCATTATAGCCGGTTATACAACATGCCACTAAAGCAGACTCCGTATCTGTACTCCGAATATCGGAAATATCGTAGAGGATCTATGAACAAGATTTTCCCTGTTCTGCTTGTAATCAAACGCATGCAAGATGACAGAGATCTGTGGAAGTCGTTTGAAAAAAATCTTGAGGGTCTGTTTGACGAATACAGAGATGTTATTAACCTTTCCTTTATAGGTTTTCCAAAAGAATGGAAATTGGTATTGTCAGAATAGTCACATCACACAAAATATAATTATTAAAGGCGTCCTTAAACAGAGTTCCTTCCTTTTTTCTCCACAGTGAGATTGTCACAAACTGAGATGTGGGCATATGATATAATTGTGCAAAATATAAAATAGAGGATGAAGGAGAAAGAAAAATGAATAAAAGATATTATGCAGCAGGACTGCTTGTAGCACTGGGATCGGTCGTCCTGATCGGTTGCGGCACCGGTCAGACCGGTATGGGAAGTGCGGATAAGACAGAGGGAATGGCAAGCGAATTGAGTGGAAGTGCAATGAGTGCGGAGAAGGTAGCAGGCGCAGGGGAGATGGCGTCAATGGGCACGGGGTCTTCTGAGAAAGAGGTCGAAGAAAGTGCGGATGCACAGACGGATGCGAGCGTGCAGAACATTGATCAGGAAACGGCAAAAAAGATGATGGAGAAGGATGACGGACATATCATCTTAGATGTCAGGACAAAGGAAGAGTATGCGGCAGGCCACATTCCGGGAGCGATCAACTTGCCAAATGAGGACATCCAGGACCAGAAGCCGGAGGTTTTGCCGGATACGGATCAGATCATCCTCATCTACTGCCGTAGCGGACACCGTGCAGGCCTGGCAGCAGAAAAGCTGGCAAAGCTGGGATACAAAAAGCTTTATAACTTCGGTGGTGTGAATACCTGGACGGGAGAGCTGGTCAAGTGATTCTCCCATGAAAGAGATTAGAAAAATCTTTCTCGAAATGAGATCGTGGTAATTCTCTTTTTAAAGCCGGATGGAATGATGCGATCGATGCAATCACCGATCAGGATCCATCTTACTCTTGACGAATCGGACGAGGTTTGGCACCATGGAGAGGAAAGGAGTAATGGAGATGAAAAATAAATTTAAATGGCATAGTTTCTGGGCTTGCCTTGCACTGATTGGGATTGTGGGCGCAATGATCAGCGGACACCGGATGATTCACAAACCCGGAGATAAGAGCAGCGAGTCATAAAAACGCAGCGAGGTCAAAAAAATGGCGCATGCAGGAGCGCGGTAAGTGTAGCAGCGCAAGAAGTATGAAAACGCATGAAGTATGACAAAGTAAGAAGTATGACAACGCATGAAGCACGACAACGCATGAAGCAAAATCGACAGGGACGATTGCAGAGAAGGCAATCGTCCTATTTTTAGAGAAGATTCCGCAAGGCGACGTAGAGGAGGGTGCCGGCAAGGACGGAGAGGATGGTATTCTTTTTTTCCAGAGATGAATGAGAGCGGTAAAGAGACAGCCGGCGACCAGGGAAAGGCGAAGAGAGGTGCCTCCCGTCACGATGCTGCGGGTAGAGTAGATGAGCAGGATCGCCATGATGGAGGGAGGCAGCAGTTCTCCCAGTCTGGATAGGGAGGGAGACAATTTTTTCCCACGCAGAGCCAGAAACGGAAGCGATCTCCAGAAGTAGGTGACCAGAATGCAGAGGAAAAGGGCAATCAGGGCAGAAGATTTACTCATGCGGAACCTCCTTTTTGTGCGGGGGCATTGGCGGATTTCTTTTTCCCGTAGATCAAAAGAAGGACGCAGCTTACGAGGAGGGAGGGGAGAAGGAAACGCTCCGGCCCCAGGATGCATAGGAATAAAAGGGAGAGGGAAGCGCCGATCATGGCCGGGAGGCGATTGTCTGCGTTCTTCCACTGGTCCAGAACAATGGTGACAAAGAGAGAAGTCAGGGCAAAGTCAATCCCCTTGATGGACGACGGGATGAAGTCGCCGGCAAAGCACCCGGCCATCGTTCCGAGAATCCAGGAGAGGTGGGCGAGGGTTCCCATCATCAGCTGCGCTCTCACCGGCTCCACCCCTTCGGGATAATCTCGGATCGAACTGAAAAGGGCATAGGTTTCATCGGTCATGATGTGGATCAGATAAGGCTTTGTTCGCCCGGCCTTCCGAAAGCTGTTAAGAAAAGAAATCCCGTAAAACACCTGCCTGCTGGACAGGAAGAGGGCGGTGATGAAAACGGTCAGAATAGGTGCACCGCCACTTAGAAAGGAAACGAGGACAAATTGCAAGGCGCCGGTATAGAGAAAGACGGACATTGCAAGCGCCCAAGAAAAGCCCCAACCCGCCTGGCGCATCAAAAGACCGAAGGCGGTTGCAACGAAAAAGTAGGAGATCATAATCGGAAGCGTTTTATAAAAGGCGAATCGAAGCGTTTTTTGCATGACTTGCAGTATGAGGGAAAAGAGGAGTTCTGTCAATCGGGAAGGCACATTTTTCAGGAAGCTTACACGCAGGCGAGGTGGTGCAAAATGCAATTCGTATCTTGTACCGATACGATACAAGAAGCGTAGAGGCGGGATTTTACTTAGAAGTGACATTTTAGAAGTGACAAAATGTCACTTCTTATAGAAAAACTGAATCGTATTGAGAGCACCGTTTGGAAGATCAAGAAATAATCATTTAAAGGAGAAAAATAGAGCGAGAAGAAACAAATCGAAACTTAGAACCATTATTTAGAGAAAAAGTCTCTAAATAAGTAAAAAATATTGAATGTCGGCAGTAGAAACATTATAATGAAAGCGCACCTTGAAAGGAGGCGCTTGTTATGTTGGTCAAATTATCTGTAGAGAACTTTAAATCTTTTGATCAGAAGGAAGAATTATCCATGATTTCTTCCAGTAAGATGCAGGGAAATAAGAGTCACCGTGTGAAGATCAAGCAGACGCAATTGCTGAAAAATGCAATTGTTTATGGAGCAAATGCTTCCGGTAAATCCAATCTCGTGGAGGCATTTGCTTTTATGAAACATGTTTTGATGGAAGGACTGCCGGTTGGATCAACAAATGATTTCAGCAGGAATCGTCAGGAGAATAAAAATCGTGACAGCGTATTTGAAATCCAATTTACAGTAGGTGATAGTTTTTATGCCTATGGTTTCTCCGCAATACTCAGTCAAAGAAAGATTACGGAGGAATGGTTGTATGAACTGATGCAGGACGGAAGTGCGCACCAGCTGTTCTTAAGGGAAGGTAGCGCTGCACCGATTCTTGGTGAAAGGGTAAAGCTGTCAGCCTCTGAGAAGAGCAGATTCCGTGTCTATTCAGAGGACTTTGCCGGACAGGATGCACAGCTGTTTTTGACGGAAATGAACCGTGGAAAGAGATATCCGGAAAATTCGAAGCTGATATTTTTTGTAGATGCTTTCAGCTGGATCATGAATCATATCATTGTTATCAATCCTGACATTGGTATATCAAATACGGAAGCGTACTATAATGATGAGTCCCTGGATCATATCAGTAAACTGATTCAGACTTTTGATACCGGAGTTACTGATATAAAGACAAGGCAGATCACAATCGACGAGATGGGCAAGATGATTCCCGCAGAAGTTGTTCAGGGGATCTTCTCACAGTTAAAAGCGCAGCTTCAAATGAGCAATTTGCCAAGTATGCAAATGACTTGGAGGGTGGAAGGAGGATTCTTTAACATACGTATGAAAGAGGGAGAAGAACCCGAAATTTCGACTCTTGTGCTCAGACATGGGAAGTCTGTTTTTGACTTCAGTTTTTCTGAGGAGTCGGATGGAACAAAGAGATTGTTTGATTTGATAGATATGTTGCTCACAGATCGTCCGGACACAGTATTTGTTGTGGATGAGTTGGAGCGCAGCTTGCATCCAAAGCTTACAGAACATTTCCTGAGACTTTTTATGGAGGCTCATGATGGTATGAGAATGCAGCTTGTCTTTACGACACATGAGGATACAATCATGGATCAGAGTCTTTTCCGCAGAGATGAGATATGGTTTGTGGAAAGAAACGCTGATAATGCCAGCAAGATTTATTCTCTGGACAGATTCAAGGAAAGATATGACAAGAAACTGAGTAAGGCCTATCTCGAGGGAAGATATGGAGCGATTCCTGTGTTCAGGCAGTTTTCTTTTCGGAAGGGAGAATAAAATATGCCTGTGCATACATACACGAATTGGAACCAGCGCCCATCAGATCAGGAAGAGCAGATAGAGCCATTTAGGAAGTATTTCTTTATTTGCGAGGGTGCAAATACGGAGACTTTCTACTTTGAGCATCTGATCGATTTAAGAAAAGAGTTGGGAATCCATCCATTGATCGATATCAGGTTATGGGAAAAAACAGAAGAAGACAAAAATATTTCCTTTGCCAAAAGGCTTGTTGATTTTGCTGAAGAACAAAAACAGAATCCGGCGATAGGAAATCTTGCTAAGAAAGTGCTTGTGGCAATAGAGCAAGAGAAAAAACTGAATCAGGAAATTCACAATCTAAAGGGAAATGTAAGCAGTAATGTTGGAAAGATTATCGAGGAAATAATAAACGAGAAGCCGGATATTTAAGACAGAGTATGTGATGAAGTAGTTTTTCCTAGAAGATCGTGTACTTTACAGAAGGCGCACATGATTTTGGCTCCACTTTGGAATTTCCTGGTTCTCCACTTTGGAATATCTGGAGTTTGACTTTGGAATTTCCGGGTAATAGACTTTGGAATATACTAAATTTGAGAAGAGATAGGTGTCAGCCATGGTTAAAGAAAGGCAGATGATGCCCTGAATGCGCATTCAGAAGAGGACAGCTGGTCAATTATGATGACATTTCCAAAAATATCGGTGTTTCTGCCGTTACTGTAAAATCGTAGTTATCGATATTGGAGGCCCCCTATATTATTCATTTCCTAGAATCGAATTCCAGCAATTTAGAAAAAAGTATGTCAAAACACCAAAACTATGTCAACCTGCGCTCCGATGGGACTGCTGGTCAGGTGTATTATTTAGGGGACCTGACCTGTGAGGTGGACGGCGTGAAATATGTATCCTGGAGGGACTGGGGTGCGTGAGAGGAGTGGGTGAGTTTTAATCGGTGACAGTTTATCATACAGAAAACAACGACCATGAGGGAGTACGATTACCCTGCATGGTCGTTGTTTTTATGCCCGATACGTGAGAGGGGAGTACGATGGTTGTCATCAGGTGAAAAAGATTTATAAAGATGAATGTTATAAAAGGATTCGTTTATGAGTGTAGGAGGGCATAAATTGAAGGGATTCGTTTGATAGAATATAATTAAAGAAGCCTCTTTTACATATTTTTGGAGAAATACTACGGAATATTTGACTTCAGGAGAATGCGAAATAGGTGGAATATTGTCAGCGCTCTCTTTGCAAGACCTGCAGTAGGAAGTCAATCGGGGGGAAGGATGAAAAAGCATACCCGGAGGAAACATAACAGAATAGGAAGGCAGATCATTGGGATTATTCTCGTTACGATTATCTTGCCCAGTGTTTTATTTTATTGGGTGGTGGTGAAAAGGTATTCAGAGGATCTGCTGCAGTCTTCGATTGCGGAACGCAAAAATCTGCTTACTGCGATTAATAAGAGTCTGTCTTTGCATCTGGATCGGATGCAGGAACTCTCAATGACACTATATTACGATAAGTCGGTGAAGTCCTTCATCGACAGTAGAACGTACGATGTCGTACCTCCTAAGGTGGAAGAAACTTTTGCGTCCATGACCAATTCCTATCAGGCAGTGGATGGGATTGCACTTTGTTTTCCAAACAAGGTATATGCATACGGCAGAGAATTTTCTAATCTGGATCACATTAGAAAAAAATTATGATTCGATTATACAGAGACGAGAAGGGAGAAGCGTTTTTTTGCCGACAACGATTATGGAAGGCGCATTTACCAGAAAAACCGAAGGATTATATTTTTAGCCAGGGCGATCAATTCCAGAAATGGACAGGTGGCAATCCTTTATTTATTCTTCTCAAGTGATTATTTAAGAAAAAAATCATAGACAATCCTTCTCTAAGAAGAGGGAAAACTAGTTATTATCTTGTTGCGAAGAATGGACAGGTTGTGGTGTCCAACCGTCAGTCGGAGATCGGGCATAAGATTGCGTTACCACTGAAGCCAGGTGATATGAAGGAGGGGAAGGTTCTTTTTTTCTTAAAGAGGAAGAAGCCGGGGAGCAGATGATTTCGTACGCAAAAATTATCTGGAACAGACTGGATCAGTTTGATTGCCGACCCAAGAGAGGAGCTGCGTTTCGGCGTTCGCAATCTGGTTAAACTGGCACTGTTTTTTACGTTATTTTATGTTTTTGTGATGCTTATTGGGAATGTTGCGATCTATCGATTTATCATTCGGCCGATTCGGAATCTTTCCAACGGAATGGATGATGTTGGAGAAGGAGCATTCATTGAAATTCCACTGCCGAAAACAGAGAATGAACTTCGAAAACTGACAGAGCATTTCAATCGGATGTCGGGGAAGATAGAAGAACTGATCAGGAGAGTCAGAGAGGAAGAATCGAGCAAAAATGAATTACGCATGAAGGTGCTCTACATGCAGATCGGCCCTCATTTTTTATACAATACCCTAAGTTCTCTGAAATGGATGGCTATATTAAACAAACAGAGTGGTATTCGGAAGATGACGGATGCCATCATGAAGATTATGGCAGGAGTCACGTATGACTGCGAGAAAGATAGGCTTACGATAGAAAAGGAACTGGCGTTATTGGAGAGCTATATTACCATTCAACAGGTTCGCTTTTCTACTTTCCAGGTCGCTATAGATGTACCGGCGGAATTGATGCAATACAAGATTGATCGTTTCCTTTTACAGCCTTTTGTGGAGAACAGCATCCTGCACGGCTTTCAGGGAAGAAAAGAAGCCGGGAGAAATTCGAATCACAATGAGGCAGGAGAGAGAAAAGTTCTTGCAGGTGGACATCTACGACAATGGACGGGGAATTGAGCAAAGCGAGCTAGAAGAATCGGAGAAAAGGTTGCAGACGGAGAATCTGGAGGGAAGGCTAAGGTCGAAGGAATGCAGAAGTGAGAAAGATAGGGTCGGGATACGAAATGTAGAAGAAAGAATTCATCTGCATTACGGAAACGAATATGGAGTCGTGGTAGAGAATGGTATGGTTACAGGGGTGCATGTACGGTTGCTTTTACCGTTGATCAAGGGAGAAGAGGGATGATACGGGTGGCCATTGTAGAGGATGAGACGCTGGTCAGAATCGGACTAAAGGCTTGTTTGGAAGAAAATCCGGAAGTGGTGGTCACGGATGTCTATGCAACTGCGGAAGAGGCGGAAGCGGGAATGGAATCTTCCATAGATATTCTGATGACAGATATCAGGTTGCCGGGGAAATCCGGTTTGGATTTGATGAAAGATTGCAGAAGGAAATATCCCCAAATGCTCTTCGTCGTACTCAGCTGTTATGAGGATTTTTCTTATGCACAGAAAGCAATGGAGTTTGGCGCTGCGCGTTATCTGCTCAAACAAGAGTTGGATGAGGAGGAACTACCGGACCTTCTCCTTCGATTGGCAAAGGAGAAGGGAATCCAAGGCGGGGGTCAACCGGAGACGGAAATGGGCTGGCGGACTTATGCGAATAAACTGGTGGAGGAAAATGGTTTCTGCCGGGTCCTGATCCTGTGGCTGCATAAGGCTTCGGATGACGAAAAGTTAAAGGTGGAGCCGGAGGGAGTGAATGAAGGTCTGATTTGTGGACTGATACAGGAATTTTTGGATATCGCACATGCAGGGAGGGTCTTTTTATATGAGAAAGGGGCGCTGCTTGCGCTGGTAAAAATAGGGGAACTAGAGGAAATAAGAAGGTTCCTACGGCAAGTGGAGAGTCAGATCAATCTATATACGGATCAGCATTTACACGTTGCTGTTTCGGACGAGGTAAGCGAAAGGACTGCACTGCTGGCGCAGATTGAAAAAGCTTTTGAAAGAGGTCAAGCTTCTTTTTATGCAAGAAAGGGCGGTATCTATGCCAGGGATCTGCAGTGGAAGAGTGCTCCGCGGTTAAAGGCTGGGAAGCAGGATGTCTGGAGCAATCAGTGGAGAGAGAATACAGAAGCAGAAATCCGAGCATTTATTAGAAAGTGCGAGACGGAAAGTGTTCTCCGGAACATGTAAGAGAAACGGCAATGCGTTTTGTTCAGGAGCTGGTATTTGCCACTGAGAGATTTTTTGATGCGGGAAGTGAAGATATCTTCCCGGAAGGGCGAAACCCATCTTATGCGAAACTATTGGAGACAGGTACCATAGGGGAGTTGGAATACTGGCTCCTGAAGGTCTGGAAGGAATTGGAAATTTATGCAGATACAAGGAAAAACATCCAATATGAAATCAAAGCCTTTCTCTTGAATCATTATATGGAGGAGCTGTCTCAATCCGATGTGGCGGCGAATTTTCGCATGAGTGCTTCTCACTTCAGTATGGTTTTTAAGCAAAATTTTGGCGTCAATTATTCTACCTACTTAAACCGGATCCGTATGGAAAAAGCGAAGGAACTGCTCGCAACAACGAAGGACTCTGCAGAAAAAATTGGCGGAAAGGTTGGGATGACAAATGGAAACTATTTCTTTCGATTGTTCAAAAAAATAGAGGGATGCACGGTGAATGAATACCGGGAGCGGTATCGAGGGAAGGAATAAAATTTTGAACAAAATAAACAAAAAATGAATATAAACCAGCGAAACATCAGAGTTTTTTGAAAAAATTGAACAGAAAAAATTCTAGTTACATATTATTTATTAGAAGAATCTTCTAGAATCTAAGCAGAACACGAGATGAGTCCTTGAAGTCGGGTGTGCATCGTCCAAAGAATATTAGGACCATATCCGCGTATCAAACCGGAGGATGCAGACGGAGAGGTCAAATCGAAACGCCAGATCAAAAAGGAGGCTGGGATGAAAAAAAGGATTCGGGAGATCGGATCAGTTGCACTTGCTGCAATTCTGCTTCTTGCAGGATGTGGAAGCGGCGCAAGTGAGGCGAACCAAACAAGCAGCAATCAGGCTGCTTCTGTAGGGGATGCCCAAATGCAAGACAAAGGAGAAGGAAATCAGAAAATCGGCGGGAAGTTGGTGATCTGGGAGCATGCATCCTCCTTTGAAGATGCGTTGAAAGCGTGATCGAAGGATTCCAGGAAAAATACCCGGATGTGGATGTGGAATATTCGGTCAAGACATCAGACCAGTATTACAATTTGTTGCAAACAGCGATGCAGGCCAATGAGTGTCCTGACCTTTTCTGGACGAACGGTCAGGCGACAACAAACTTTCAGGCCTATGTCGATCAGGGGTTAATGATGGATCTTACCGATAAGGTAGATTTTAGCCTGTATGATGGAACAAACGCCATGAAAATCGTGACGGCGAAAGATGGAAAAATATATTCCACTCCGACGGCGGAAACGGGAGGAAGAGCGGTCTTTTATAATAAGCGCCTCTTTAAGGAAAAGGGATATCAAATCCCAAAGAAACTATCTGAATTTGAAGCCCTTCTTGCCGAAATGGCAAAAACCGATGAGGTGCCAATATCTCTGGGGGCAACAGATCCCTGGGATCTTCTGTTCATTTTTGAGCCGGTGCTGGCGGCCACTCATTTGGATTGGATCCAGGAATATGAGAAAACCGGATATGCACCTGTCAATGATGCTCGTGTCGTAGATGCTTATAAGAAAATGGCAGAGTGGGGTGACAAGGGATATTTTGGAAGAAACTGGACCGGAATCAGCGGAGAAGGCGCAAGTCTCGCATTTTCTACGGAAAAGGCACTGATGTATATAGGAGGTACTTGGAATATTTCCACGTTTAAGGAAAACAATCCCAAATTAGATTTTGGGGCATTTCAGATTCCTTGCGAAGACGGACAGATTCCATTTGTATCGACCAGCTCCTGTGGACTTGGTGTGTCCAGTAAGACAGAGAATAAAGAAGCGGCACTTGCGTTTGCAATTATTTTGCCAGCAAAGAGGGACAAAGCAGATGGTTGGAAGCGTTGGGAGCGATATCCTGCGTTCCGTCGATCCAGTCCAAGGAAGCCGTGGTGAATGATATTCAAAACGGTTATACGGTACAGGCAACCAGTTATTACGACATTCTGGGGAAGGAAGCCGGAAAGGGTGATTCTCCTTGTAATCTCTGGGAAGAAGATCAGTGTAAAATCTTTACTGGAGGCTTATCCATTCAGAAGTTTGTAGATTCTTTGCAGTCGCTTTGTCTGACAAAAGAGGAAATGTCTGCGGGAAAGTCATAAAGAAACCTTGTAATCTGAAAAGCAAGAAAGCGATACCACACAGAATAGGAATGTCATAGAATTCAAGAGAAAAACGCAGGTGCGTGCAGCATGACCATGGACGAGAAGCACATGGAAACATCTGCAGCCCTGCGTTTTTGTCGTAGGAGAGAAAAGTTTGGAAAAAAAGCAGAAGAAAGAAAATACGGCATATAGATATTTTATTGCGCCGGGACTCATTTTATATACTGGTTTTGTCATGTTTCCGATTGCCTGTTCCATCGTTTACAGCCTGTTTCAATGGAGCGGGATCGGCCCCATGCAATTCGTGGGTTTTCGTAACTTTCAATACCTTCTTTTTGGAGAAAGAATGTCGGGTGTATTCTTTCATGCGCTTAAGAATAATTTCATTTATCTGCTTTGCGTACTCTTTATCATCACCCCAATCCAGATTTTTACCGCCTATCTGTTTTTTGTAAAGATTCCACTGACAAAGTATATTCGAACGATGATCTTTGTACCCTACGTCTTGAGTATTTCTATCGTCGGTTTCTTTGCGCTCCTCGTTTTTGAGGGCAATACGGGAATCCTGAATGAAATGATTACGAAAACCGTGGGGGTACAGTACACCAGGGCGTGGTTGGGGGACGACAAGGTGATGTTTCCGGTCTTTATTCTGGTAGTCATTTGGCAGTGCGCCAGTTCCGGAACCATGATTTTTTTTGCAGATATGCAGGCAACGCCAAAGGAGGTAATTGAGGCTTCTATCGTAGATGGATGCGGGGAGTTGTCCTGTTTCTTTCACATTATTCTACCCGGAATCAGAGCATCCCTGGTGACCAACCTAACGCTCAGTGTAATTTATGCAATGACGATGTTCGGTTTACCCTATGTTTTGGTCGGAACATCAGGAGGAGTGAACAATCGCCTGGATTTTATCGCCATGGTCTTTTACCGGTACGCCTTTGGAGGAACTTATTACGGAACAACGGATATCGGCTTCGGCTCCGCAATCAGTGTAGTGATGCTGATCATCATTCTTCTTGTCTGGGGAGTTACGAATCTGTTTTTGAGAAAAATGAAGGAGCAGTAGGATGGAGGCTATGAATATAAAGCAAGGAAGGGGTGGAAGACATCGGGGCGGGAGAATGAACTGGAAGATTCCGGTTTCACTGTTTTTTGTTCTTTATTCGATGATCACTATATTTCTGGTAGGGGAAACGGTTTTATCATCCTTTAAGACAAAAATGGAACTGGTGGAGAATCTTTTAGGTTTCCCCAAAGCTCCAACTATGAAAAATTATTACACTGTCTTCGTGGAAGAGGGATTTGCTAAATACATTGGAAACAGCATCCTGCTGGTTCTTATATCGTTAATCCTACTGATGTTGGTTTCCTCCATGCTGGCATTTGGCATGGCGCAGTATTCTTTTCGGGCAAGAAACTGCTACAGGGCTATTTTCTTATCGGTCTGATGATGCCGGTTCAGCTCAGCATCCTGCCGCTGTATTTGATGCTTTCTAGGATTGGCATGATCAATAATCTTCCGGGACTGGCGCTACTTTACGCTGCCAATCTATCTTTTCCTTTTCTGGTGTTTTATCAATTTTTTTTACAGCTGCCAAAGCCGCTTTTGGAGTCAGCTAGAATCGATGGAGCGGGGGATTTCAGAACTTTTCTCAAGATTGTCATTCCAATTTCCAGGCCGGTATTTGCTACGGTAGGATTATTGCAATTTGTAACAATCTGGAATGATTTTTTCTTACCAATGGTTTTTTTACCAAAGAAAAACGTACAGACGCTGACGTTAGCTATTTACAGCTACACGGGCAACTTCCTGAAAAACTGGGATAAGATCTTCGCTGCAGTGACGATCGCGCTGGTTCCCATCTTGATTTTCTATTTTCTATTTTCGGAACAGATTGTAACGGGGTTGACTGCAGGTTCTACCAAGGAGTAGGAGGAGAGCAGATTATGTTTGGAGATTGGATCTGGTTGGCAGATCAGGAGCAGGAGAATCAACGAGTTTTATTTTGGGACGGATTCATGGTAGAAGATTTAGATGCCCCTTGTGATGTATGGATCTGTGCAACCGATAAATACATGCTCTTCGTTAACGGTGTATTACAGGGGACGGGGCCGGCGAGATCTACCAGGCAGGAAGGGTGGATTGACCGCTATGAGATCACTTCACAGCTACGAAAAGGGAAGAATACGATTGCCGTATCCGTATGGAATTATGGCTACTCCACCTACCAAAGCCTGTATGACCATGGAAAGCTAATTTTTGATATTCTCCAGAGAGGGGAGGTGTTGGTTTCATCCGGTGAAAGTACATGGTGTATGAAAGACGCAGGTCTGATTCCTGGTGCTCCCGAAGCGGAATGTTAATCTAGGGCCGGCAGACTATTATGATGCGCAACTTGGTGATGGCAGTTGGTTTCTGCATCCGGATAAGATAAATGGATGGCAAAAAGCAGTTGTTTGCAAGCAAGTAAACAAACGGCTGCGAGAACTTCCGGAACGGAAGCGAACAATAGAGGCAAAGCTCCCGAAACGAATTGTGCGCATCCAGGATGTGGAGAATGACTGCCAGGTGTTTACGGTCAATCTGAGGCGTGCTTTGTTCGCTGATCGGAGGGATGCAGATGAAACCAATTTGAATGCCTTTCTTGGATGTGTTCTTCGCAGTGAGCAGTGTCAGAGGGGGGTAATCAGTTTTCCGAATCGGAAATGGAATGGGATTTTTGGCTCTTTCCGGGTAGGGGAGAAGGTCTATGAGATGTCGGATGCGTGCAGAGAGATACAAGTGGAAATGCAAGAGGGAGAGAATTTTTTTCTGATGCAGATTCACGGGAAATATGATGATCTCTACAGCCATATAGAGTTTCGGTTTGCGCATCCATTAACGGTCTGCCCGGTGAAGGAGAGCGGTTTTTTTGTGACCTTGCCGGGCACCGTGCTCACGGCTTGCCAAGACGGAAGGCATGAAATTTACGGAGATATCGATTTTTTTACAGAGGAAGAGAAGATGGTTTTTTCTTGCTGTTCTCTGGAGGAGTTAAAAGGCAGGACGACAAATGTAAAATGGATTCCTGAGAGCGAGGTGAAACAAGATGCCTACATTCTGTCCCTAATGCGTTTGGGGAAGGTTGTGACAGAATATACGGTAAAAAAGAACCATTGGGGAATTCTCTGGAATGGGGATGATGTGACGTTCCTATCTCCGACCAAACCAGGACTGGAAAAACGTATCATTATTGATTTCGGAGATATTTATGTGGGCTATCTATCCTTGACCTTGAAAGCATCCAGGGGAACCATTCTGGATATTTATGGCTTCGAAAATATGTATCAGGGAGAGGTTGATTATACGATCGGGTTGAATAACGGAGCAAGATATATTTGCAGAGAGGGGTGGCAGTCTTATACCTCTATGGCAAGAATGGGAATGAGATATGCGATGATCCGTGTCGTATTTGGAGGAGAAGAACCACTCCTGATACAAAGGTTTGAACTTCTACATGAAACTTATCGGATCGCAAACAGCGGTTTTTTTACATGCGACAACGAACTTCTAAATCGAATTTGGAAGATGTGCGATCAGACGATGAGGGACAGCGTTGCGGATGTCTATGCGGATTCCCCTACTTACGAGCAAGCATTCTGGCTGGGAGATTCTCTGGTCAGTATGAATGTGGATGCATATCTATTCGGGGATTATGAATTTATCAGACACAGCATTGTGACAGGGATATCGGCAACAGAAAACAGCCCGCTTGGAAATGCACTTACTCCAACGGACTGGACGGTCACTATCCCGATGTGGACGATGAACTGGATCTTGATGGTGATGGATTACATTGCCATCACTGAAGATAGAGAGATTTTTAGTGAGGTATATCCAGCGATCCGAGAAAGACTTTACTATTTTGAAAGTCTGTTGACGAAGGAAGGAGGCTTTCTGGTCAAATCCTGGAATTTGGTTGACTGGGCAAAGATGGATGTATCCAATGACTGTATTTGTACCGCTTATCAGGGGATCCTTGCCTATTGTTTCGAGAAGGCAGCAGAGGAAGCAAGGGTACTGGGGGAAGAGGCAGATGGAGCATTTTTCGAGAATACTTCGCATAAGATGAGAAAATTTTTGTCTGAATCACTTTGGGACGAGAAGAGACGAGCCTATCGTGACTGCCTGCACGCGGATGGAGCCTGGTCTAAGACCTGTAGCATCCAGACGCATGCGCTCCTGCTCTATTATAATGCCATTTCGGAGCCGGAGAGGAAAGAGCTTGCAGAGACTTATGTGAGAGAAGGGCAGGAGGACTTGTGCAGGTGGGTTCCCCTTTCCAGCTGTACTATCAGTATGAAGTACTTTGCAGGTTGGGGGAAACGGATCGAGTAATGAAGGACATCCAAAAGAGATGGGGCGAAATGCTTCGTTACGATTCTACCACCTGCTGGGAGGTGTTCCCCGGATTCTATGAGAATACGAGAACCAGAAGCTATTGCCATGCCTGGTCTGCATCCCCTGCATTATTTATGCAAAAATATCTGACGGGTATACAAATGGAAGTTGAGGGCTTTCGTGAAATCACGGTGGATCTACAGGAGCCGAAACTGGAGTGGTGTAGGTCAAGCATTCCGACGCCTTTTGGAGCAATCGATTTGGACTGGGATCAATCGGACGGACACCTTCTCCTGCGCCTACCGCAAGAGATTCGTCTACGTGCTCTCCGTGCGGAAGGGTTTCAGGTCAGGATTGAAAGAACGATATAAATGTGCGGGGCGGGAGAAGCACCGCCCGTACGTCCATCCCGGTCCGCGCAGTTTGATTTTTCCTGATCGTTCTCGATTTCGTATCATTACAAGTTTATTTTTTCGTCATATACATCAGAATTTAGATAGAGATAAGAGATCAATAAAAAGGCTACCTGCGAGGGGCCTTTTTTTGATGAGTAAGAGGCGGAATGCTGCAGAGGATTATGAAATTTTCAGATTGACGTTTTGTGTAGGATTATCCATAATAGATGTAAGACAAGTAGACATCTTATAACCGACAAGCGTTCAAATAGAAAGAATATAATTTGGTAGCAAGAGAATACCAATAGATCGGATTGTTATATTGCACCTTGAAAAATTAATAGAATTCATCAGTCAAGATCTACGTATAAGTACACTTTTAGAGGTGGCACAGAGGAACATGAACTACGAATATAATTCGTTTGACACTAGTACACCATGACGTATTGCATTAAATCCACTGGAGTCAACATGGAAGGGGATGAGCAGACGATATCCACATGCTGGTGGAACGAAGAAAAGAGAAAAAAGGGGGAGAAAATTGAAACACTTTTTTGATATGTCGCAACCGGTATATCATAACTGCCCGGGGTGGCCAACTTATAAGATGACGACTGTGACCTATGAGGCCATCTATACCAATGATTTGTTTACTGCAGAGCGAATTGATATGAATGCGCACACGGGTACACACGTGGATGCACCCTTTCATTTCTTTCCTTACGGAGAGACCGTTGATGAGATCGAAGTGGAGAAGTGGCAAGGTGACGCCGTACTGGTTGATCTTCGAGGAAAGGTAGAAGCAAAGCAGGGAATCATGCCATCTGATGTAGGGAAATATGATGAACTGATTCAAAAGGATACGATCGTTCTTTTCAATACGGGATGGGGCAGAAAACGGAAAAATTGGGATAAAGAATATGGTAACGATTGGCCTTTTATTACCGGGGAACTTGCAGCCTACCTAGTGGAGAAGCAGGTAAGAGGCTGCGGAATAGATACCTTAAGTGCAGGCGGCTGGTATGAAGGGACAGGACGCCCGTGCCATGAAGAATTACTTAGTCACGGGGTATGGATTTTAGAGGAGCTTTTATTTGCGGATGAATTGATGAAGCACGAAGAGTGCTATTTAACAGCATATCCAATAAAGCTGGCAGGATTTTCCGGCGCGCCAGTCCGAGCAGTTGCTGTTGTAGAGGACTTATAAGACTGATCAGCAGGAGAACAGGCGAATGTCAAAAAAAATCATCGAAATGAGGAATATTCGAAAGTTTTTTTATGGAGTTCCGGCGCTCAAGAACATCTCGTTTGAACTTGAGGAAGGTGAAGTGCATGCATTGATGGGAGAAAATGGTGCAGGCAAATCCACTTTATCAAAAATTATCGCGGGGATCTATCAGGCAGATGAGGAAGAGATGCGAATCGATGGAGAAAAGTGCCGGTTCGCCAATGCGGGACAGGCAAACGAGAAGGGTATTGCCATGGTTACGCAGGAGTTTTCCTTGATGAAGGATTTCTCTGTCGCAGAGAATATTTTCTTGACAAATCCTAGGTACTACCGGGCGGGATTCCTTTCTGATAAAAAAGCGATGATAAAGAAAACGGAGGATTTATTGCAGCTCTTTCATATGGAAGAGTACATTGATCCTTATATGAAGGTTTCTGAGCTTTCAGTGGCACAAATGCAGATTGTTGAAATTGTAAAAGCGATGTCTAAGGATGCCCAGATTCTGATTCTGGATGAACCAACTGCATCGCTGACAGAGCGTGAAATAGAACTTTTGTTTGATCTGATCAGAGACATGAAGCAAAAGAATATCAGCTTTATCATCGTATCCCACAAAATAAATGAAATCTATGAGATTGCTGATCGTATAACGGTCCTCAGGGATGGAAATTTAATTTTAGCAAATGCGCAGACTGACACACTGGAGGAAGGGAAGCTGATCCAGGCCATGGTGGGGCGCGAAGTCACAAATCTATATGGCAGGGTAGAGGATAAGGAAAAAGATTTCTCGAAAGAGCCAATACTTATGGAAGTACAGAACCTGTGTGACACCAGAAATTTTGTAAAAAATATTGACTTTAAAGTGCATCAGGGAGAAATTGTGGGGTTTTCCGGGTTACTTGGAACTGGACGCACAGAGATGGCAAGATGTATTTTTGGAGCAGACCCGAGAACTGGAGATAGTAGGGTGACGATAAATGGAACCGAAGTGAAGCCCAATTGTATTCGCGCTGCAATGAACGCTGGTTTGGGTTATGTGTCAGAAGATCGAAAACACGACGGACTATTTCAGGAGCTGAGTATCAGCTTAAACATGAACGTTGAGGAGATGATTGAACATAGGGGGGTCTTGACCAGCCAGTCTGAAGACTATGAGGCTTGTGAAATTCAACGGAACGCCTTGAGAATCAAGCTGAATAGCTATGATGACCCGGTAAAATCGTTGTCCGGTGGGAACCAGCAGAAAGTATTACTGGCTAAATGGCTGATGCCAAAACCAAGCGTCTTGATTGTTGATGAACCGACGCGGGGGTGGATATTGGCGCTAAGGCAGATATTTATCAGATCCTAAGGGAATTAGCGGGAAAAAGGAATGGGGATTGTCGTTATATCCTCGGAGATGCCGGAATTAATAGGGTTATGTAATACGATCTTTATCATGAGGGAAGGACAGATTCGAGGAGAACTTAAGGCATCTGAAGTAAGTGAAGAAAAGATAGGCTATTATGCCACGATTGGATAGACTCCGTTTCTGTGCTTTAAGAAATCACTAAGTACAGCGGATAAAAAAACAAAGAATAAAAAGGCCCGTGGAGGGAAGGGGAAGATGGTTAAGAATAGTCATGCGAAAAGGTTTGCGAAAAAAACTTTAAAACAGAGATGACGATGCTATGCGTTTTTGCGGCATTTTTTTCACGATTATGGGCATTGCATCAGATCATTTTCTTTCTAGTCGCAACATGCTTAATGTTGTGTCTCAAGTTGCCTCTAATGCAATGATAAGCATTGGGATGACGATCGTGATTATAACGGGTGGAATAGATCTTTCGGTTGGAGGGATTTTAGGTCTTTCGGGAATGATAGGCTCCATTTGCATGGTCAAAACCGAAAATTCAATCGTGGGATTTTTGGTAATTATGGTGATTGCTGTTGCGTGTGGTTGCATCAATGGATTCCTGATTGGATATATTCATATGCCTGCTTTTATCGTAACGCTGGGAACAATGAATGTATGTCGCAGCTTGTGTTATGTCATTTCAGATGCAAATACACAGTCAGGATTTCCGGAGAGTTATAAATTTATTGGAAAAATGAAAATTGGAGGAGTTATTCCAAATTATCTGGTGTTCATGATCATCATGTTTGCAATATTTATCTTTGTTTTACAAAAGACAAAAATGGGAAGGTATTTGTACGCCTGTGGTTCAAATGCGGACTCTGCAATGCTTTCCGGAATCAATGTGAAAAAGACTGTTTGTTTCGCTTATATCATTTCAGGTATGATGTGCGGCTTGGCAGCCTGGATTATGACCTCACGAATGATGGCTTGTGATCCAACCTATGGAAATGGGGCTGAAATGGATGCCATCGCAGCAGCTGTCATTGGAGGAACCAGTATGAGCGGGGGAAGGGGAACGCTCTGGGGCACGGTTGTAGGAGTATTTCTTGTTGGATTTCTTCGAAATGCTTTAAATCTGTTAGGGGTGAACCCATACTGGCAGGGAAGTGCATTGGGTGCAGTTATCATTGTGGCAGTATTGGCGGAACGCATTTCAAATATGAAAAATAAAAATTAAAAAGGAGAGAGAGCATGAAAAAGAAAGTACTGGGAGTGGTTTTATCGCTAGTGATGACAGCGGGACTGGCTGCCTGCGGTTCTACGCAGCAGGCGGCGCCTGCAACTTCGCAAGCTGCCGATTCGGGATCTGCTACGGCTGCGGCCTCGGTAGCGGATAAGGGAGATTACACAGGGGTCCATATTGCCTATTTAACCCCTTCGTTGGATGTCCCGTTTTGGACTTACGTCAAACATGGGGTAGAGGATGAAGTGAAAAAAAGCCATGCCCGGTGCGGAAGTTACCGTATATGATTCCAAAGATAATGCAAATACTCAGTTGTCTAATGCGCAAGATGCTTTAACAAAGGGAGTGACTGGAATTGTTATTTCTCCTACAGATTCTGCATCCTGCATACAGGTACTCGATGCGGCAGAAGAAGCAAATGTGCCGGTCGTGATATGCGATATCGGTACGGACGGCGGAACATATCTGTCCTTTATTTCTACGGATAATGAGGGCGGAGCCAAGGAACTGGGAAAATATGTTGCCAGTAAGCTGAAGAAAGGGGATGAGGTAGCCCAAATCACATTGAACCAGGCAAGAATAAACGGAGTAAAGAGAAAAGAAGGATTTGATGAGGGGGATTCAATCCAATGGATTGAAAGATGTTGGATTCCGCCAGATGGAGAAGGTTAACCGGGATGAAGGTGTTAGCTACACACAAGATCTTATCACCTCATTTCCGGAATTAAAGGCAATTTTCTGTCATTCAGAGGATCCGAGTATGGGAGCCGTAACAGCGTTGGAAGAAGTTGGGAATACGGATTGCAAGATTGTTGGATTTGACTGCTCTCCGGAAGTGGTACAGGCGATCAAGGATGGCAAAATCCTTGCAACAGCAGCGCAGCAGCCGGTTGTAATGGGGCGCACATCCGTAGATGCGATCAAGACCAAGTTGGATGGAGGAACACCGGATAAGGAAATTCAGATGGAAACGTTGCTAGTCACACAGGATAATATCAATGATATTTATAATGAACTGCAGGGAAAAAAAGCGTTGGCAGCAGACTGATTAGACTTTTGATGAGCTGGGGATTCATTGGTAAAATTGCGGGGAGTAGATAGAAGCAGGATTCCAAGATAAACAAGCAGCCGCAAGAAGAATGATAAATGAACTTCTTGCGGCTGCTTGCAAGTTTTAGGAACCCATTTGGGAGAGCAGGATAAAAAATGGGTTCACTCAAAAAAGGGGGAGAGTCATGAATAAAGAGAGAATCAACCAAACACTAAATAACCTTTTTTCCTTAGAGGATAAGGTTATTTTAATGACTGGAGGAGCGGGAGCAATTGGTAGTGAAATTGCGAAATGCTATGCGAATCTTGGGGCGAAAGTTATTATTGCAGATGTCAATAAAGATTCAATGAATGAAGTGGGGGATGAAATACGAAAGGATGGAGGTGAGGTCACCCTAATGAATTTGAATCTTCTGGAGGAAGATTCCATTAATGAAGTGGTAGAGAACACAATCGAAAAATACGGGAAAATAGATGTCCTTGCAAATATAGCCGGCATGAATAAGAGAGTTCTTATGACCAACGGTTCGGAGGAAACCTTTGACAGAATTATAGGCGTTAATCTGAAAGGGGTTTATCTGATCTCCATTAAGGTTGCAAAGGAAATGATAAAAATAAACGAGACCCTTCCGGAGGGAAAAAAGATACACCTTTCTATTATGAATGTTGCGTCATATAACTCGGTCATGATGCTAGGTGGAAACTCCGTATACGGAATGAGCAAGAGTGGAATAGCTGCATTAACAAGAAGCCAAGCTATTGAATGGGCAAAATATGGATTTCGCTCAAACGCATTAACCCCGGGACATATTAGTACGAAACTGACAGCCCAACTTTGGGATGACCCCTATTACAGTAAGTATATGCTGGAAAGAATAGCAATGGCTAGACCAGGATACCCGAGCGATATGCTTGGCATGTCTGTGCTCATTGCATCTGATGCATCTGCCTATATGTCTGGCCAGCTTTGTATTGTCGATGGCGGATGCCTTGCAGGTGGTCAACCTTGGGAAATCTAAAAAGCGAAGAATAGAAAATGTAAAGGAGAGGCAATGAATCTGCAACTTGAGGGAAAAGTGGTCGTTATCACAGGTGGTGGGACCGGAATTGGCAGAGGCTTGGCGATAGAGTTTCTTAAAGAGGGAGCCCATGTATGCATTTGGGGAGACGGATGGATCCTCTGAAGACATTGCATGACGAAATGGAGAGGGATGGATATGATCTCTTTTATCAAACCTGCGATGTCACAGATCGTCAAGCGGTACAGTCTTATGTAGATGAAGTCGTAGCCCGCTTTGGACATTTGGATGTTTGGATCAATAACGCTGGTGTAGGGAATAATAAAAAATTCATAGATTATACGGATGAGGATTTTGATCAGATTTTTTCCGTTAATCTGAAAGCGGTTTTTCAGTGCACACAGATAGCAGCTACAGTGATGATGAAGCAGAATAAGGGGGTTATCCTCAATGCAAGCAGCTTCAACTCCAAGTTGGCACACGCAAACGGAGTGCTGTATGCGGCGACAAAAGCGGGGGTGACTAGTATGACGAAGTCAACAGCGGCTGCGCTAGCTCCGTACGGAATAAGAGTACTTGGATATTTACCGGGAATGATTGTAACGCCAATTAGCGAAGAAAATGTGGCCAAGTACAAAGACAAGTTCATCAAAGACATTGCTTTGCATCGGCTTGGGTATCCAGAAGATCTCGCAAAACCCATAGTATTTCTGGCATCAGACTGCGCTTCCTATATGACGGGGGTAGATGTGGAAATAAGTGGAGGGAAATTCGCGGTACAGGATTGTTCTTTGGCATGGACTTTATAAATAGAAGTATGGGAGGTGGAGCAGGTGCAGGTAGTTTCAGATCTGATTAAGAATGTTGTTCTACCGAAAATGATTAAGGTAGAACAACAATATGACCATACACACATTTCACCAGCCACTATAGAGCAGGTGGTCAAAAAGCAACTGGAGCGGACCGAGATTGCCGGAAAAATCCGGGCTGGAATGAATGTTGCGATTACCTGTGGTAGTCGCGGTATCAAGAATTATGCAGCGATCACAAAGACCATTGTGGATGTGGTAAAGGCTCGTGGGGGAAATCCCTTTATTGTGGCAGCCATGGGCAGTCATGGCGGAGCCACTTCAAACGGGCAGCGACAGATTATTGCTGATTATGGGATCACGGAAGAGACGATGAAGTGTCCGATCAAAAGTGATATGGACACGGTGAAAATAGGTTATTGCAAGGAATTCAACACGGAGGTGAGAATTGATAAAAACGCTGCGAGTGCAGACGCAATCATAGTATTCAATCGTATTAAGGTTCATACCTCTTTTCACGGGGCGTATGAAAGCGGGCTGATGAAAATGATGGCTATCGGACTAGGTAAGCAGCATGGAGCGAACATCATCCATGCGGTAGATCCGGAACAAATGGATCGAGTGGTTGAGCTACATGGGAAAATATGTTTAGAGAACACACCGGTTATTGGCGGCCTAGCTGTTATCGAAAATGCATTTGATGATACGTGGAAAATTGTCGGCATGACGCCAGAAGAAATTGTGAAGGAAGAACCTTGCTTGCTGCTGGAAGCTAAACAACAATTTGCCACCATTTTATTTGACAGCTGTGATGTTTTGATTGTGGATAAAATCGGCAAAAACATTAGTGGGGACGGAATGGATCCTAATGTAATCGGTCGATATGCAACAAATATTCGAGGAGGGATCCAGGCGGGGAAAATAGTTGTTTTAGATTTAACGGAAGAAACGCATGGGAATGCACAGGGGATAGGGAATGCGGATGTTACAACGAAAAGGCTTGAGAATAAAATGCGTAGAGAAATGACTTATCCGACGGCTGTGACCAACAAATTTTTGGGTTTAGACAAGTTGCCAATGGTCATGGATAACGATAAGGAAGCAATACAGTTGGCCTTAAGAGCGTGTTACTGCGAAAACACAGAGAAACTTAGAATCATTCGTATTCAAGACACAGCGCATCTGGAGAAGATAGAGATCTCAGAAGCAATGTGTGAGGAAGCGAGAAATAATCCTAGAACAAAAATCATGTCGGAACCATTTGAATGGGAATTTGATGATGAAGGAAACCTATGGTAATACGTTTCGAGGTAGCTCGTTTTCGAGAGAGAGATCACTGTATCAATAGAGGTAGCTGGGAGCACGAGAAAAGTTGATTGGGCTGGCTGGAGTACAGGAAGGAGTAAGCAAAACTGGAATTGGCATTTGTTTTGAAAAGCGTCGTAAATCGTCCATGATAAAATATTTGGAAAATTTAAATTGACATCACTAGTATATTTTTTTATACTAGATGTAAGACAAGTAGACAATCAGTCACCTAAGAAAAACCATTGAAAATGTATTTTCGGATGGATTGCGGGTGAAATAGGGGTTGAAGGTAAGTTTCTCGGATATCAAAAGGGAATACGTGATAAACAGTGAAAAGAGTTTCGGAAAGGAGAGGAACCATGATTAAAAGCAAGAGAGCGGAGCTGGATGCTCTGTGTTTGAGATTCAGAAAGGAGTTGATCACGTTACTGCATAAGATTCAAACGGGCCATCCGGGGGGATCGTTATCAGTTTGTGAAATTCTGACGGATCTCTACTTTAATGATGCCAATATTAAACCGGAAAATGCACAGGATCCCAATAGGGACAAAATAGTGCTTTGCAAAGGACATGCAGCTCCAATGTTATATTTAAATTTGGCGGAGAAAGGTTTTTTTCCGAAGGAGGAATTGCAAACTTTAAGGCAGATGAATAGTCGACTGCAGGGACACCCGAATGCTTTGGAAACACCTGGAGTAGAAGCGTCTACTGGACCACTCGGAGCAGGATATCCTTTGGCGCTGGGCATTGCACTTGCAGATAGGATGGATGGAAGGGACGCTTATACCTATGCCATTCTGGGAGATGGAGAAATTAATGAAGGCGTCATCTGGGAAACGGCTTTGAATGCCAGTAAGCAAAAGGTAAATCGACTGATTACAATACTGGATTGGAACGGAGTGCAGCTTGACGGCACAAACGATGAAATCATGCCACTTGGAGATGTAGAGCTGAAGTGGAAGGCTTTCGGCTATCATGTCATCACAGTTAATGGACATGATGTAGAGGAGATCAGTGGCGCAATCGAATCTGCAAAGACCATTAAAGGTCAACCCACTATTATCTTAGCCCATACGGTGAAAGGGAAAGGGGTCTCTTTTATGGAGGGAAATCATGCTTGGCATGGTGCACCAATTGATGATGAGCATTTTGAACAGGCGATGAAAGAACTGGAGGGAAATCGGTGATGGCAAAGGCAATTCGTGATATTTATGGGGAGGCACTATTAAAATACGGGGATTTAAACCAGAACATAGTGGTTCTTGATGCTGATGTCTCCGGATCCACAAAATCCAAGTTGTTTGGGGAAAAATACCCCGAAAGATTTTTTAACTGTGGAATTTCAGAGTATGCAATGGAAGGCATGGCAGCAGGTCTGGCAAAAATGGGCAAAATTCCGTTTGTAAATACATTTGCCGTTTTTCTGTCTACCCTTGGTTTATTGGGGGCGAGAACCTATATGTCCTATTCGGGACTGAATATTAAACTCATGGGAGGATATGGCGGCTTGTCTGATTCCTATGATGGAGCCACACATCATTCATTGGAGGATATCGCGTTTATGAGGGCACTCCCCAATATGAATGTCATGGTGGCATCGGATGCACAGATTACGGAGTGGATGGTTAAGACGGCAATTGAAGTTGATAAACCGATGTATATTCGTCTTTCCAGAGATGCGGCTCCTGATTGTCATCCCCAAAATGCGGACTTTGAATTTGGAAAGGGTATGGTGGTTCGAGAGGGCACCGATGTGACGATTATTGCCTGTGGCGTTGAAGTGGGAATGGCTGTTAAAGCAGCTGAGGTGTTGCAGTCAAAGGGAATTAGCGCACGCGTAGTGGATATGTACTTTATCAAGCCGATTGACAGGGAGCTGATTCATAAATGTGCCGAAGAAACAGGGGCATTTGTCACGGCTGAAGAGCACAGTGTAATAGGAGGGCTGGGAGGTGCCGTTGCAGAAGTACTTGCCCAATCTGCGATAAAAGTACCGGTGGAGTTTATAGGAACACAGGATGTTCATGCGGAGTCCGGCGCATATCAGGATCTCTTGGGAAAATATGGACTGGATGCCACAGCCATTGCAGAAGCAGCTGAACGAGCGATAGCAAATAAGTAAGGTAAAGTACCGGAAAACACACGGGTATAAGAAAGGATAGAAAAAATGAGAGAATCAATTCATAAGTATTTTCAATTGGGGACGATCAGATGGATGTCTTATCCGAGATTAGATGCGATGGAGGCGGTCAAGAGGATTGCACGGGATGATTTTTTCGACGCAATTGAAATTACCAAATGTGGCAGTGACGAGGAACGCCAGGAAATGAGACGTATTCTTCAGCAGTCACATCTGAAAGTGTGTTATGGAGCACAGCCGCGGCTTCTTGGCCCTAAACTGAATCCAAATGACGTAGACGAAGAGGGAAGAAAAAAAGCAGAAGCAACGCTTATAGAGGCGATTGATGAGGCAGAGTACTTTGGAGCAAAGGGGATTGCTTTTCTTGCTGGTAAATGGGAAGAAGAGACAAAAGATTTTCAATATGAACAATTACTAAAAACAACGCTTAGCCTTTGCGCATACGCAGCAGAAAAGAACATGATGATTGAGCTGGAAGTTTTTGACTACGATGTAGATAAAGCATCCCTTATTGGTCCGGCACCGCTTGCGGCAAAATTTGCGGCCGATGTTAGAACCAAGTATCCGAATTTTGGCTTGCTTGTCGATCTTTCGCATTTTCCGATTTGCCATGAGTCTGCAAAAGATGTGATTCGTACCTGCCGGCCCTATATCACTCACCTTCACTATGGCAATGCGGTCGCGGACCCGGATGCAGAGGGATATGGAGATCTGCACCAGAGATTGGGATATCCGAATAGTGCAAACGATATTCCTGAATTGGTGGATTTTTTACAAGTTCTAAAGGAAGAAGGATTTTTTAATGAGAAGAATCCGCTCGTACTTTCTATGGAAGTGCAACCGACCAAGGAAGAAGACGAAGAGATTATTCTCGCTAATACCAAGAGGTGCTTGAGGAGAGCGTGGGCACTCGTGGAAGATTGAATCTAAGATTGCATAGTAAAACAAGTGAAGGAGAGATAGAAGATGAAGATCGTTATTTTGGATGGATATACAGAAAATCCGGGAGATCTTTCTTGGAAGCCGCTGGAAGATCTTGGTGAAGTGGAAGTTTATGATAGAACGTCCTATGTTGATTCTCTATGATTGCTGAAAGGATCAAAGATGCGGAAGTCGCAGTCATTAACAAGACGCCGATAAGTAAAGAAACGATAGATCGTTGTCCAAATTTAAAGTGTATTGCTGTTTTGGCAACAGGTTATAACGTGGTGGATTACGAGTACGCTAAGAAAAAGGGCATCATTGTTCAAAATGTGCCTACGTATGGAACGCAAATTGTTGGACAGTATGCGGTTGGATTGCTCCTAGAAATCTGCTCTCATTATGGGGCTCATGATAAGGCGGTCAAGGAGGGAAAATGGGAAAACAATCCGGATTGGTGCTTCTGGGATTACCCGATGATTGAAATGTATGGAAAGACCGCAGGGATTATTGGACTTGGTCGGATTGGTCAGTCAACGGCAAGAATCTTAAAGGCAATGGGGGTGCGTGTTCTGGCAAATGACAAGTTTGAGAGTGAGGAAGGGAGAGCGCTCGCAGAGTATGTAGATCGCGATACTTTATTCAGAGAATCAGACGTAATCTTTTTACATTGTCCTCTTTTTCCGGATACGGAAGGAGTGATCAATCGCGATAACCTTTCCAAAATGAAGGATGGGGTCATTATTATTAACAACAGTCGCGGGCAGTTGGTGGTCGAGCAAGATCTGGCAGATGCGCTCAATAGTGGCAAGGTTTATGCAGCAGGACTTGATGTGGTTTCTACGGAGCCGATTAAGGGGAGTAATCCCTTATTAACTGCAAAAAATTGTCTGATCACTCCACATATTTCGTGGGCTGCTCAGGCGGCACGTCAAAGAATTATGGATATTACCGCAACGAATATTAAATCCTATATGGAAGGTGCGCCTAGTAATGTAGTTAATAAATAAGGATGGCGTTGAAGGGAAAGAATAAGGGTGAAAACATGAATCAGCTTATTAAACATAAAAATGATTTCGTGCTTGCGGCTTTTTCCATGGTACTCTCTGTTTTTCTCCTTTTTGGAAAAATCACCGACAGTACAGTCCCTACTGGACAGGGGGGACTACTTGCGAGAAGTGATGTGTGGCTTCGTATGATAGCAGGCATAATGCTTTTGACCTCCCTAATGCTTCTGCTTCGATCCATGTTTAAGGTAAAAGATTTACCAAAGGACTCTGGAACTTTTCATTTTTACCTAGATGGAACCATCATTGCGATCATAGCCATACTGGTTACGTACACGATTGCGTTACCCTTGTTTGGATTCATGATCTCCACTTTCTTGGCACAAGCGCTTTTGACGATTTTGTTTACGGTAAGAGAAAGAGGATATACATTTAAAGCGCTTCCTAGGGAAGAAATGAGAAAAATCATTATCCGGAGTTTGGTTATTTCCGCAATTTTGCTTCTGATCTATTATCTCGTTTTTGGTGTAGCACTATCCTTACAACTTCCTAAATTTGACCTGTTTTATAGATTGGGAGTAGGGGCATAAATCCAAGAGATCAATTTGATGAGATTTATACGGCATTTTCCAAGGGGAAGTATAAGGCAAGAGATGTGAAAGAATAACAAAAGGGGGGACACAGAAAATGAAAAAAATGATAGCAGCAACGATGGTAGCAGCGATGATTGCGGTATCGCTCGTAGGATGTGGCACGTCTGGTAGCAGTACACAGGCGACCCAGGAAGCCGGAGACGCACAAACTGCACCAAATGAAGCAGCAAGCAAAGAGTCGGTGGCTTCATCGGATTATCCCGCAGGGCCAGTAACCATTGTGATTCCGTACAGTCCGGGAGGTGGATCGGATATTCTAACGCGCAAGATCATGGATTATATTGAGTTGCCCAATCATGCGAAGCTCGTACCTGTCAATGTGGATGGTGCGTCCGGATATATTGGTTGTATGCAGACCTACAATAGCAAAAATGATGGATATACGATCATGGCGCATAATCCGATGGATGTGATTTCCTATACGCTGTCCGGATCTACTGATATTCCGCTCTGGGATAAGCTTACAAATATCTGTGGCATTGCGGACGACTTTAATATATTTGTCACAAATCCGAAAACGGGCTGGAAGACGGTTGAGGATGCGGTGGCGTACATCAATGCACATCCCGGAGAAGTAAAGGTAGGGAATACGGGATCTAACAATTCCAATATGGCAGATTGTCTGCGTGTTTTGGATGCATTAAAGATTCGAGATAAGGTGACAGTTGTGCCTTATGACGGAGGCGCCGAAAACAAAACAGCCCTTATGGGAAATCATATCCAGCTTTCCGTGAATACTTGTGTGGACATTCAGTCGGCTATTCATTCCGGTGATCACATTGCACTTATGACCATCGGAGATAGAAGAGCAAGGCACTACCGGATGTTCCTTGCACAAAAGAGCTAGGCTACAACATCGTAACCACAAAGCCACGCGGTTGGTATGGACCGGCAGGCATGGATGCAGGGCAGGTAAAGGTTCTTCAAGAAGCGTGTAAGAAGGTTTGTGATAACGAACAGTTTCAAAAGGAGATTCTGGAGTTGGGACTGGAAATCAATTACGTCGACGGTACCGAATTCCATGACAAGACGGGCGAGTGGTATGCACAGATGAAACCATATTTTGAAGAGATGCAGAAGGACGCTGCCACAAAGTAAAAATTGTATAAGACGGAGTTTTAATTTGAGGCTTAAGTAAGCGGGAGGGCAGAGACCCCTTGGTCTGCCCCCTGCTTGTTAAGGAAGGTAAATAATATGAATGCAATTCAGGCTGGATTTTCAGCGATGATGGGAGACCCGATGAGTTTTGTCCTACTGATCTTCGGTGTATTTATGGGGATCGTGTTTGGATGTATTCCGGGTCTTACAGCGGTTTTGGGTGTTACCTTGATGATTCCGTTCACTTATACAATGACACCGGTACAGGGACTTACCCTATTAATCGCTATTTATGTCGGAGGAATTTCCGGTGGGTTAATAACGGCAACACTGATTAATATACCGGGGACACCGTCATCCATCTTCACAACCTTTGACGGATATCCGATGGCACATGATTTAAAAAAACCAAATAAAGCGCTCGAAATTGGCGTTTTTGTGTCATGGATTGGGGGAACCTTCTCTGCGCTTGCGTTATGGTTTATAGCACCTCAGCTCTCCAAGGTGTCTTTGGTTTTCGGAAACTGGGAATATTTTGCGGTAGCACTTGTTGGTCTTGCAGTAGTGATCACTATGGCAAGTGATGATTTGCTTCGAGGTTTAGTGGGAACGGGGATTGGAATTGTTTTTGGAAGTTTTGGAATAGATTCTATTTCGGGTGTGCAGAGGCTGACGTATGGAAACTGGCAGCTTATGAACGGCCTAAATTCAACGGCACTGATGATGGGACTATTCGCTATTAATGAAATTTTACATCAGTGCAGAGATCTGGAAAAACCTAAGAAAAAGGCGGACCCGGGAAAAATTTCTTTGGTTCCTCCGATTAAAGATATGCCGGGATGTTTTAAGCCTACACTCCTGGGGTGTTTGATCGGAACGGGAATAGGAATTTTACCAGGGATTGGACAAAACGCAGCCACACTGATTACCTATAATACCTCGAAAAAAATCTCAAAGCATCCAGAGATGTTCGGACATGGTTCGCCAGAGGGAATATGCGCCTCGGAATCATCTAATAATGCAGTGAATGGAGGGGCTCTTATCCCGTTAATTACGCTGGGAATACCGGGAGATCTTGTCACGGCAGCCTTGATCGGTGGCTTGATGATTCAAGGATTACAGCCTGGTCCATTGCTCTTTACACAGAAGCTTGATGTGGTCGGTGCGGTTATGGTCAGCTATTTCCTAGCCAATCATGTGATGTATATTATGGAACTTGGTCTAATGCGTGCTTTTATCAAGGCGGTTAATGTACCGTTCTCCATACTGTTCCCGGCGATTATTATGTTTGTGTACTGGGAACCTATGGTTTGAATAATAGAACCTTTGATATTTGGATTCTTATTGTGACTGGGATTATCGCATACGCGTTAACGCAGCTAGGCGTAGATATGGCACCTGTGATACTTGGTTTTATTTTGGGGCCATTAGTGGAAAAATATTTTCGCATGGCAATGACAGCTGAAAATGGCAACTTCGCTGCAATTACGACACATCCAATTGCATTTACTTGCCTGATTGTAGCTATTGCATTTATCGTTATTCCCATCTTTAGTTCACGCGTGCGTGCAGAGCGCGACAGGTTGAATGACGCGGGAAAAAATTTTGAAGCATAGTAGGTGTTTCTAAGGTGAAGGGCCTGAATATAGGAATAATTATTGATGGTTTTGTCAGGAGGATGAGGTGAAGACTGCAAAATTAGTCCGGTTCGCAAAGTTTGAAAAGGATGAAAAAGGAAAAGTAAAAAAAATTATTCCGGGAGAATTTCAGATTGATGATGATCCGGTTCCGGAGATTGGAGATAACGAGGTTCTGTTGAAAACGTTGAAGCTTGGGGTGTGTGGATCTGATATTCAAATCTATCATGGCCTGCATATGGCAGTAACACCGGATAAACTGCCAAGAATTATGGGCCATGAAGTTGCAGCTCAGGTTGTGGCATTGGGTAAAAATGTAAAAGATTATAAGGTGGGAGATAAGGTAACGGTTGAACCGCAAATTTATTGTGGACATTGCTTCCCCTGTATGAATGGTCGGTTTAATGTATGCGAGCATTTGAAAGTGATGGGTGTTCATTGTGACGGATTCGCATCGGAATTCTATGCGTGTGATAGCAAATATCTTCATCCGGTTCCACAAACATGGATGAGAATCTGATTGCCCTTGTAGAACCGCTCGCAGTGGGAGTCGGTGCCTGCAATCGGGCAACGCGGCTAAAGGGAGGAAATGTCGTAGTAGTAGGTGCAGGAACCATAGGAAATTGCATTGCGCAGGCTGCTATAGGCTTGGGCGCCGGAAAAGTTATGGTAACAGATATTGTTGACGATAAGCTGGAGTACGTGAAAGAGTGTGGAGCTGATTTTACATATAATACAAGCAAAATCACGCTTAAAGATGCAGTGGAAGAAGCGTTCGGAGTTCAAAAAGCGGATGTAATCATTGATGCCGTGGCAAAACCGTATGTATTTCAAACCATCCTAGATGCAACCAGACCAAGCTCGGAAGTAATCATGACAGGAAATTATAAGGCGCCGGTTACTTTAGATGTGCCGCGGATTCAGCGAAGAGAAGTGAATCTGATAGGGCATATGATGTATGTGCGCCAGGATTTTAAGGATGCAATTCAACTCCTGGCTGAAGGGAAAATCAATACGAGAAAGTTGATTTCTCAGCACTTTGATTTTTATGATTATGGGAAAGCGTTTCAGTTTGCAGATGAGCATCCGGCTGATTATATGAAGATGATAATTGATTTTGATAAGCTTTGATACAAGGCTAGAATCAACGACAAGTTGGACGAGGGTACAGGATCACTGTTTTGATCCTGTACCGTTTGCTTCGAAGATATAAATACTATTGGCAAAAGGATGAAATATACATATAGAGTCACAGAAGAAATATATATTCAGCTGATTCTGTTTCAATATAAAAATGAGAATCAGATAAGGAGAATACTCTTTATTGCCGGCAATACTTTGTTTTTGGTGATAGGGATCTACTTACTTTTCGCTAAAAATGCTTACTCCGTTTGGACTAGGATTGTGATAGCACTGATGCTAGGAATCACAGCCCTAACTTTCGTTTTGCGCCAAAAGACTGTAGGATTACGTGCCAAAAAAGCGGTTGACGATTTAATGGAACAGCAGCTACTGCCAGCCGACTATTTTGGTACACATACATTAATTTTCAACGACGAAAATCTTCAGCTAAGCTATAACAAAAGCGGGAGAGAGTTGAATTATACAGAAGTGACTGGTTTCGTAGAGCAGAGAGATTTCTATCTTATTATGCAAGGGAAACACATATTTGAAATCATACCTAAAGATGCAATACAACCGGAAGACGTTGAAAGCATTACGGAGAAGATTCGGACGGCTAAAATGAGAATGAAAGAACAAACCATTCTCGAACTTGAAAAAGAATTTGGATTACCATGTGCCAAAAATTTTACTGGGAACAATCACCAGAGGATTATGCCCGAGCTTTGGCGGAAGGGTATCGGAGGTATTTTTTAACTACCCGCGCATGGTTGCAAGAGCATCAGTTAATCAGAATAATCATATTGCTCTACGGTATATTTATGATGATATTTAATTTTAGTAGAGTAATTGGTATAATATTTGTTATTATTGGACTATTGTTAAATAGGCAGTTTATCATGGCGTTCTCTCCACTTGCTGTTGCGATAACGAAACATAGGCTGGAGCAAAAGTGTGCAGATGGAAATTATGATGAAAAAAGCTGTTTCTTGATGCAAGAGGGGCGTATGGCCACCTATAATGCGGGAGAGGTACAAAGGACAGAAATTGAAAAGATCAATAATTGCCGTTGGGGAAGTCGGTATGCCTATTTGTATACGTCGAACAATCAAATGCTGTGTATTGCAAGTAGAGGCTTTAACGAGGAAGATAAAATAAAATTATTGGAAAAGATAAACAGGGGTTAACATGGAAACAAAAGAGGTTATGGTTCATCGGATTCATAGGAAAAGCGTCAGTGATCAAGTTTTTGAACAGATGAGAGAACTGATCTTGGCATCGGAGTGGAAAATCGGGGATAAATTACCCGCCGAAACGGATCTGGCGAACCATTTCGGTGTTAGTCGATCTTCTGTACGACAGGCACTACAGAAATTGTCTGCGATTGGGATGGTGAAGACAAGAGTAGGAGAAGGATCATTTGTTAGACAGGCGGATATCGGGAAGCAGATAGAAAATATTTTGCTTCCAACTTTTTATCAGCCACAGTTTACGACGGATACCGTTTTGGAGCTCCGTTATGTGGTAGAGGTAGAAACAGCCGGGATCGCTGCGCATCGGGTTGAGCCGAAAGATATACTTGCATTAGAAAACACTTTAGAGAGACAGAAAAACCAGAAAAAAAGAACGGTATCAAGTTTTGCAGCTGATGATATCAATTTTCATATGATAATTGCGGAAAGCACGCATAACGAAGCGATCATTGCAGTATATAAAGTGTTTGGAAATATTCTTAAAAGTGCAATGGAAGAAACCGTTCGGCAGTTAGGATTTGATATAGGACTTCCCTATCATGAAAAATTGATCGAGGCCATGCGAAAGCACGATGAAAATATGGCGAGAGATGTCATGCGAGAGCATATGAGAGCAACGGAGGACAGCTGGAAAGAGATGATGCAGCAAAAAAGATCCTCGTTGCCGGATAATCAATCCGCTCGTTGAAAAGGTTGCGAAACGAAGAAGAATTCACTCTTCCGGAAAATGTATATGCC
>BNJS01001643.1_pt1 | contig 59860 bp, 54 predicted proteins | sample 8540461 | NCBI WGS metagenome assembly BNJS01 (sample SAMD00202454, study PRJDB9452) | human saliva metagenome | isolation source: human saliva | place: Japan
CCTTCGAGTCGATCTTCAGGCTCATCTTACCATCGAGATTGGTGGCCGTGAAGCTCAGGGACTGGAGGACGTGGAAGGCCTTGGCCTTCTCGCCGATGAACATCTGGAGCAGATCAGCGGTAGGAGCCGTCGTCAGGAGCTTCTTCAGGTCGATGTAGCAGAAGCTGTTGCTCTTCTTGAGCGAGCTGTAGTCGCTGTGCTTCGTGAAGTTCTCACCCGACGTCTTGAAGAGCTGTTCTCTTCCCATACCGCCGTAGGCCAGATAGGTCACACCATCTTGGTAGCCGAAGAAGAAGGGACCTTCCGCTATGCGATAGCGGTGCTCACCACCGTCCTTGACGTATCTGCCAGAGTGCTCCTTCTCAGCCTGCTGATAGAGCATATCCACGAGCGTAGCATCCTTCGTCTTGAGGTAGCCTACGAGGCCGAAGTCCGACTGCTCCGCATTGATGTGGGGGAAGGTGAAGGCGAACTCCTCTCCGAGGGTGGGAGCGATAGCTTCGATATCGACGCCTTCCTCCTTGAGGTTCGAGAGTGCTTCCCTGAGACCAGGGAGCTTGCTGTAGTGCTCGAGGAGCTTCTGTGCGCTGATTGTAGCAGCAGCGGTCATATAGCTATCCTTGGGGAGGAACTTCACGAGGTCATCCTGTACGGACTTGGGAGAGACTTCCTCGGCGAGCTTCTTGAGCTTCTTGAGGATCTCCTTGTCTTCGCTACCATAGGTCATCGTACCCACGACTTCGCCCGTCTCGAAGGAGACCGAGTAGAGCATATAGCACTTCTTCATATCGATGCCATCGAAGTTGGTGGCATCCGAAAGGCCTACAATGTTCTCAGTCATTGATTTGCCATAGCTGGATTCCAGGAACTTCGCCATCGAGAGGACACCGCGGATATCGCCCTTCTGATCCTCGAGGTCACGGAAGGCTGGGGTAGCTACATAGCTCTTGTCCTTGGTCTGGCTGAGGTACTGCTTAGCGAGCTGCTTCGTCTCTTCGATGGTCGACTCGCTGGTGTTGAGGGAGATGAAGGCCTTGTCATTGAAGGCGTAGAGCGTGACATTCCCTGAGACGTGGTAGGTAGAGATCGAGGGCTGGTGGGCTGTCGTGTCGCTGGTCTCTTCGATGACGTCGTACTCACTCTCATCGTATTCGACATCTTCGGGCTCGGTGGAGTCTTCGTCGATATCGAAGAAGATGCCGTCCTCGGCCTTGAGAGCTGCAGCATCCTTGTTGCGGAGCTTACGGAGCTTGTTCACGCAGGCCTCGAGCTTGCCCTTGTCATCGACACGCAGGAGGTAGCCGAGGCTGACCTTTTCGTTGGAGAAGAGGAAGAGGGGCTCTTGAGGTCGATACCGCTCTTGCTGGGGTGTTTGGATGAGCTCCTTGTAGTAGGCTTCGGCCTCCTCGCTGTCGCTCAGCGTCTCGGTGAGACGCTTCTGTAGCTCGCCATCCTTACTGTTGGTGACGCCGGCTTTCTTGGCCATAGACTTGAGGTCGAAGGAGCATACCGAGAAGGCATCAGCCGGCAGGGCATACTGGTAAGCTTGGTCCTTGCTACAGCTGGAGAGCCCGAGGGCAAGGACTGCTAAGAGGAGAAGGTAATGTTTGATTCGTTTCATAAGTCGCTATGATGTGTAGTTTAATTGGGGGCATCTATATACTGCAAATATAGGGATATATCCACAAAAGAGGCCGCTACGTGTGATCACTCTGCTGTTAGCTCAAACGGGCATTTCCCTCCTCCTATTATTATGGGAGCAAAGGATGTCGCTCTACCGAAGAGTAGAGCGGGAAAATGGGAGAGTGAAGGTGCTCCGTTAGTGATTGACATTCAGGAGTATATCGCTTCACTGCTCTGATGCTGTAGAGGAGGGGATAGTGACCAGTACTGCTCACCGATCGGACCAGTACTGGTCGCATATATTGACCAGTACTACTTGCTTCTTGACCAGTACTGGTCAAGCGGCCGACCAGTACTGGTTCGTATCCCCTCGAGAGTGAGGGGCGGAGGCTGTGCCGAGTGCTGGCAGCTTACTCTTGGATGCGCTTGCCCCCTGAGATGAGGGTTAAAGCGCTTAGATGCACTACCTTTGTGCTATCATTCATCTCCTTACTACGGGCGGGGAGTCTCCCTGCTCGCTCTCGATCCTAAGCCAATGCATTGGACCCAACTCCTCTCTGACCGCCGTCTGGGTGCAGACCGCGCAGAGCGCCCCCAGTCGCGGGGCTGGGCACGAAGCGACTTCGAGCGGGACTATGACCGCTTAGTCTTCTCGCCTGCCTTCCGTCGCCTACAGAATAAGACGCAGGTCTTCCCTCTGCCTGGGAACATCTTCGTGCACAACCGCCTGACGCATAGCCTCGAGGTGAGCTGCCTCGGGCGCTCGCTGGGCAATATCGTCGGGGAGGTACTCTCCGAGCGCTATCCCACCGACCGTGAGACGCCCTTCCGCTCGGGGATCAGTGCCATCGTCAGCGCTGCGTGTCTGGCACACGATATGGGGAATCCCCCCTTCGGACACAGCGGAGAGCGTGCGATCAGCGCTTACTTCGGTGAAGGCCCAGGGAAGCGCTGGGAGCCTCTGGTACGTGCCGAGGGTGGACGCTGGGAGGACTTCCTCTACTTCGAGGGGAATGCGAATGCCTTCCGCCTCCTGACACATCAGTTCCGTGGTCGCCGTCCTGGGGGCTTTGCCCTGACGTATAGCACAGTGGCGAGCATCGTGAAGTATCCCTATAGTAGTCTCTTGGCAGGAGGGAAGAGTAAGTTCGGCTTCTTCGCCACCGAAGAGGAGACGATGAAGGAGGTCGCCACAGAGCTGGGCCTCGAGCGACGCACCGCCTCAGCGCTGAGCTATGCCCGCCATCCGCTGGTCTACCTCGTGGAGGCTGCAGACGATATATGCTATCAGATTATGGACATCGAGGATGCAGCGAAGCTCCATATCCTGAGTCGTGAGGAGGCACAGGGGCTGCTCTCGGCCTTCTTCTCCGAGGAGGAGCTGCGGGAGGTGCAGCAGGGCCTTCGGCATATCACCGACCCCAACGAGCAGACGGCTTACCTGCGCTCCAAGGTCATCAACCTCTTGGTCGAGGAGGCTGCAGGTATCTTCCTCGATGCCGAGCAGGCGATCCTCGCGGGGACCTTCTCTGGTAGCCTCATCCATCACCTCGAGCCACGCACGAAGGCTGCCTACGAGGCGTGTAGCCAGACGGCCTATGCCCGCATCTATCGGGCTCGTGAGGTCGTCGACGTCGAGCTCGCAGGGCATCGTATCTTCACCGCCCTGCTGGATCAGCTCCTCGAGGCACAGCTTCACCCCGACTACCAGTACAGCCGCACGCTCCTCAGTCGCGTAAGTAGCCAGTATGAGATGGGGCAGCCCACGATGTACGGACGCATCCAGAGCACGCTGGACTATATCTCGGGGATGACGGATATCTATGCCCTCGACCTCTATCGCCGCATCACGGGGATGAACCTCCCTGCGGTCTAAGCGCTCGCTTCTTCTCTTTGTACCTATGTATAAATAGGGTGTAGAGGCTATAATGACTACCTTTGCACCGTCATCCGACAATCCACATATATCTCCACGATATCATACATCCCATTATGTCTATCAATAAGCTATATCCCCTGACCTTCGAGCCTCTCTTGAAGGAAGTCATCTGGGGCGGCAGTGCTATCCGCCCATTCAAAGGCCTTACTCCCGACGATAAGAAGGTCGGTGAGAGCTGGGAAATCTCTCACGTCGACGACAATTACTCCGTCGTCGCAGCTGGCCCGCTCGCTGGGAAGAACCTCGACGAACTGATCCATACCTACGGCGAAGAGCTCGTCGGTAAGAGCGTCCTCGAGCGCTTTGGCCGTCGCTTCCCCCTGCTCATCAAGTTCATCGATGCCCGCGACTACCTCTCTATCCAGGTGCATCCCGATGATGCCCTCGGCCTCAAGCGTCACAATTCCTTCGGGAAGACCGAGATGTGGTACGTCATCAATGCGACTCCAGGGGCTAAGCTCTATAGCGGCTTCGCCGTGCAGTCTTCGCCCGAGGACTACGTGCGCCGTATCGAAGAAGGTACCATCGTCGAGGCTCTCGCCGAGTACGAAGTGAATGCTGGTGATGTCTTCTTCCTCCCCGCAGGCCGTGTACACGCTATCGGTGCAGGCTGCTTCATCGCTGAGATCCAGCAGACCTCCAATATCACCTACCGTATCTACGACTACGATCGTACGGATGCTGCAGGCAACAAGCGTGAGCTTCACACCGAGCTGGCGAAGGACGCCATCGACTATCACCTCGAGGACGACTACCGCACGGCTTACACGCCTCAGGTAGATGCTCCCGTAGAGCTGGTATCTTGCCGCTACTTCGAGACGAACCTCCTCGACCTCGATGCGCCACTCGCTCGCGACTGGTCTAAGCTGGATAGCTTCGTCATCTACATCTGTATGGAGGGTGGCGTACGTCTGACGGATGCTGACGGCACGGTCGTCGAGCTGCATCAGGGTCAGAGCGTACTCGTCCCTGCTTCCAATCCTTCGCTCACCCCTCACGCCCGTGGGCAAGGTCAAGCTCCTCGAGACCTACATCCCCGCAGCTAAGTAAGCTCTCGCAGCTATGGCTAAGCGACTCTTCTACCGCATCAAGGAGGTGGCGCACCAGCTCGGTGAGCCCGTCTCGACGGTCCGCTACTGGGAGACTGTCTTCCCGCAGGTATCGCCTCACATCTCGCCCTAAAGGGCGTGCGGCAGTACACCGAGCGGGATATCGAGACGCTACGCACCATACAGCTCCTCCTGCGAGAGAAGGGGATGACGATCGAGGGGGCGAATGCCCAGCTTCGCGTCCGTCAGTCCTCCCTCGAGTCGCGCGCCGACACGCTGCTCCGCCTACGGCAGATCCGTCAGCAGCTCGATGAGCTGCGTAAGGCACTCGGCTAATCGCCCCTCGCCGTAGTCCGCTGAATAGCCGATAAAAGCATAAGCCCGTGCTCCCACATCTGGGGGCACGGGCTTATGCTTTTGTGGTGCTTAGTGGAGGCTATGCCTTAGCGAAGAGGCGTAGGCTGTGCACCTTGTGGCGGATGGAGAGCGTATTGATGAGCGCTGTGATGAGGAAGATGCCGACACCGATGAGGGCGGTCGTGCCAAGCCCTCCGCTCACTTCGTCAGAGAGTAGGCGCTGGGCTGCCTCGATATAGTAGCCACGCGCATAGGCCACAGCGACGAGGCTAAGGCCGAGGACAGCGCACTGCACGAGGAGCGTCAGCGCGATGTAGGGGCGGATGACGGCACTACGCGTGTAGCCGAGCAGTAGGAGATCCTCGATCTGTCGCGTATTCTTCTGCAGGAGCAGGTATATCGAGAGTAGAAGCAGATAGACCGAGAGGGCGGAGATGAGTACCCCGATAGCTAAGACAAGCCCCGCGAGGAGTCGCAGGAGGTACATTGATTCGCCCGATGCGAGGCGCTCGCCTTCGCTCTCATAGTGGTGGTCACGCAGGTAGAGCGTGATGGCTGGATCGGAAGGGCTCTTGACCTCGACGATGAGGCGTGTCGAGGGGGCTTCGGCACCTGGTGCCAAGCGTTCGTTCATCGCCTCGAGGAAGGGTAGGGGGACGAGTAGCGTATTGAGGCGGTTGGAGAAGCCGACGATACGGCCACGTAGCTGGACCTCTTCGCCAGCACCCGAGAGGTCGAGCTGGAGGGGAAGGCTACTCATCGTCGCCTCGGAGAGAAGGGGAAGGCCCTGGCTCTGCGCGAAGGCAGAGTTGTACAGCCCGAGGTAGTTGCGTGGGATGATGATCGGCACTTCATCGCTATTCGGGTCGTACTTCCAGTCCTCAGCCTTCACGTCGAGGAACTCTTCGGGTACGGCTTCGAAGAACATATACGTCGACATCCCGATGCCGAGCGTCAGGCCAGCCGACACGCGGAACTTCGAGGGAGGAAGCGCCCGACACGCAGGGCAAAAGTCTTGCTTCGATAGCTCTTCGATTTCGCTGGCGGAGAAGCTGTTGCTCTTCTTCCCGCCGAAGAGCCCGCCGCGTACCTGCTTGCTGATGATGATGTAGTCGCCCTTCATGAAGCGGTCCTTCGCACCGAGGACGCTCGTCGCATCTTGGTAGAACTGGCACCCGAGCAGGATGATCGCCATACCGATGAGGTTGGCGACGAAGAAGCCGAAGAGCTGCAGTGGGCTGATATGACGGCTCAGCAGGCGTATGACAAGTCTATTCATGGGGCTATAGCTGGTAGGTGTGGTGATACTCCAGCGGTAGGTGCTTGCCTACGGAGGTGACGATGACGGAGGCGCCCTGGGCGGTGGCTTCGGCGGTGATGAGCCCTGCGAGCGTACGGCCGTTCGCCCTCATCGAGGGTGGCTGATGGGCTCGTCGAGGAGGAGGAAGTCGAAGGGCTGACAGAGCGAGCGGATAGCGGCAAGGCGCTGCTGCTGCCCGAGGGACAGCAGGCGTGCGGGGCTCTTGAGCTTGTCGGCGATACCGAGTGCCTCGAAGTAGCCCTCGATAGTCTGGCGGTCCTTATGCCCCTGTGAGTTGGTTCTTGATCCACACGTTGTCCCAAGCCGTTAGCTCGCCGAAGAGGCGCATATCCTGGAAGAGGAAGCTCAGGGACTCACGTCGGATGCGCCCCCAGGCTGAGGCGGAGAGTGTGCGGATATCTTGTCCGTCGAAGGCGATCCGCCCCGAGTAGTCGCCACGCCAGCCGTAGACGAAGCTACAGAAGGACGACTTACCAGCGCCGGAAGAGGCTTCTATGAGATAGTGCTTGCCCCGCTCGAGGCTGAGCTCCTGTCGCCAGACCTCGGAGATGAGATCGGTACGCTCACGGAAGACCTCGGGTAGGACTTGGGAGAGGGTGATTTGCTGCATGGAGAGATGGACTATACTTAGTCGCTTGTATTCTTGGGGGAGGGAAAATGCGGGTCTGTGCGACTGCACCCCGTGATTATCAACGTGCAAGATATGGATTATCGGCTTATGATGCAAGAATAATGCTGTGGGGAGGGTGGTGAGAACCCCATCACGGGGATTTTTCTTGCCCAGCGGAGCAAAATCTACATTCCCGTGAGGAAAAAGGGAGCTTCCCGTAGTGCATTTCCTCTGTCTACGCACGTAGTCTTAAAGACTATGTACGTAAATCCCAAAGACTACGCACGTAGATTTTAGAGCCACGCACGTAGATCAAACTCATCAGCTATTCGTCAGCAACTTTTATTCGTACTCATAGGAAATCATTTGACTACTGCTTCCTGCTTTTCTCTCCGAAGGGACGGACTCCGAAGTTGCGCTACCGTATGAAGCTTGAGCGCAAATAGTCTTATCTTGGTGGTGTAAAACGTGCGAGGCCCGAAGCAGAGATGCTTCGGGCCTCGTCACGTTTGATACGACTAAGCTACGCGCTAAGAGCGGCGCAGCACGCGAGCGTAGGCGAAGGACGTGATCAGGAAGTAGACCAGAGCCTGTACCCACAGCGTGATGTACTGCGGTAGGATGTCGGAGAGCTGTGCGCCCATACTGCTCACGGCGACGAAGGCTTGGACGCCTGGCGTCGAGGGGATGAGATAGCCCAGCGCACGCAGTGGCCCAGGGATAGCCGACAGAGGCCACGACAGCCCCGTGAGGAAGAGGAAGGGCACCGAGGTGAAGACCCAGAGGATCATCGCCTTCTCACGGTGGCGCGTCAGGAGACTACAGCCGAGAGAGAAGAAGATCATCGCCAGGATCATCGGCAGGAAGAGCAGCACATAGGTCGTGAAGTCCGTCAGCTGTGGCAGGCCGAAGAGCCAGGGTGCGACGACCAGCGTGAAGAGCGACGTCACCGAGTAGAGGGTGAAGTAGCAGATCGCACGACCTACGAGGAGGCGCATCACGCTGACGTAGTGCCCACCGACGTACTGCACAGGCGTGCTCAGCCCGCCACGCTCACGCTGCGTACCCGACATCATCGCGATGCCGATGAGGAGCGTCTGCTGGATGATGAGCACCAGTACCCCAGGCAGGAGGAAGCCTTGGAAGCCCCCTTGCGGGTTGTAGGGTACGACCCATTCGCTCTCGATGGGGCGCACGGAGATGCGTGTGGCTTCGCTGGAGGGACCGTGGTGGCGCTCCGCTTCGATTTCGCGCCCCATCGTCAGCGCTACCTCGGTCGTCGCCAGAGAGAAGGCCTTGTAGTAGAGTGCGGAGACGAAGGTCGCATGCAGGTCGACGTGCGCTTGGCGCCCGCTCATCAGCATACGGTCGAAGTCCTCGGGGATAATCAAGATGCCGTAGGCACGCTCCTCCCCGATGAGGCGATAGGCCTCTGACTCCCCAGCGACATGAGCTACCACACGTACATCGGGCGAAGCATCGACACGGCGAATGAATTCGCGTGAGTGTGCCGTGTGGCTCTTGTCGATGACGACCAGTGGTGCCTCCCGCACGACTTCGCTCCCATAGAGGGCGGAGTAGAGGAAGGGATAGGCGAAGGGGACGACGAGGAAGAAGAGGATGGCCCCGCTGTCGGCGAAGATATGGCGGAACTCCCTGAGACAGACCTGCCAGAGGTCACTTATGCGGAGTCTGAGAGATCGGATGATATTCATAGAAGCATCAAGCGATATAGTCGACATTCAGGAGGTACTTCCTCAGACGAGGCAGCATGATGAGCGGCAGGAATATGAAGGCGAGTAGCCCGATATATTGGGGGAGCGAGTCGGCGAAGGGTGCCCCGATGAGCGCCTGATTGATCCCTATGCGGAAGTAGTAGCGCAGGGGGAAGATATAGGCCAGCGCCTGCATCGGTGCGATCATCGAGCTCACGGGAATACTCATCCCCGAGATCGAGAAGGATAGCATACCGAGGAGGCTACCGAGGCTCATACCCATGCGGAGCACGGGGATCAGCGAGATGAAGAAGATACCGAGGGCCTGAGCTGCCAGCACGAGGAAGAGCATGGCAAGCGCCATCGGTGCCCAGCCCGACTGCAGGGGATAGCCCATCCAGCCGTAGAGGATGCCCTGGATGATCCAGCCCGAGAGGACGAAGAGGATGGTCTGCGGAAGGAGCTTGCCGATGAGCGCACGGCTCATCGAGCCCTTAGCCAGACGAAGCCATTCGCTCGCCGTACCACGCTTGATCTCGAGACCAATGCTGTACGAGGTGAGGAGTAGGATCATCAGCTGCAGGATACCAGGGAGGATCGTCGTGGTGAGGTAGGCCGAATAGTTCAGCCAAGGGATTACTCATCACCTCATTGCGCACGACGATGGGCTGCACGGTAGCCATGATCTCCTCCATCGTCTTACCCTTGGCTTGGCCGGTCTGAAGGCCGACCTTGGCCGAAGCAAGCTCGGAGAGCATCTTCATATCGCGGAAGGTGAAGCTCCCTGCCATCAGGTAGGCGCTATTGGTATAATAGTGGAGCTTGGGCTGACGTGCCGATCCCGCACCCGCCTGCAGGCCGGAGGGGATGTGGAAGATCGCATAGACCTCCCCACGGCGCATCGCTTCGAGCGCCTCGGGCATCGAGGCAGCCTCGAGGGCTACCTCAGAGCTCTGGAAGGCGTCGAGGCTACGTGTGAGGGCACGCGAGGTAGAGGTGTGGTCTTCGTCCACGACCGCTACGGGCATATTGGTCGGGAGTCCTCCGCCCATCATATAGAGGAGCATGAGGGTGACCAAGAGCGGTGCCCCGAAGATGGCGAAGAGGTATATAGGGCGCGTCGTGAGGTAGCGGAGTTCGCGCCTCAGTACGGCACCCAGACCTGTCTTGGGGGTTGACATCTTAGAGCTGACCCTTGTCCAGTACGATCGTCATACCCGCCAGCAGGCCTTCGACAGGCTGGGTGGGCTGAGCAGTTACTTCGAAGGTGCGCAGGTCGTGCTGGTCGCGGGGCTTCGTAGCCTTCCACGTAGCGTAGCTCCCCATGTCCTTCATCTTCGAGACAGTTAGCTCGACCTTCTTACCGCCAAGGGCGGGGATGGTGCCGTGGAGCTTACTGCCTTGACGTAGGCCGGCCAGCTTGTCTTCGCGCACAGCGAAGAGGACACGCACGGCGCGGTAGTCGGAGATGCTCATGATAGGAGCGCCCGTACCTACGAGTTCGCCCTGATGAGGGTAGATCTCGGAGATGATACCGTCGACGGGAGCGATGAGCGCACCCTCCTTGAGGTAAGCGTCGACCTCGGTGATAGCACCTGCAGCGCGCTCGACGAGGGCCTGAGCAGCCCACTTGTCCTCACGCTGGGCACCGTTCATCGCCATATCGTACTGGCTGCGAGCAGCACGCTCGGTAGCGCGCATGGCGTTGAGCTGAGCGGTGGCTTCGTCGTACTTCTGTGCGGGGAGGACGCCTTCCTTGTAGAGGCGCTCGACGCGCTCAAAGCTCTTCTCTGCGACCTCGAGGCCAGCCTTAGCCTTCTGCCACATCTCGTAGGCGCCTTCCTTCTGCTCCTTACGAGCGCCAGCCTGTGCCTTCTGGCTCTGGGCTTCGGCAGCGGACTTAGCGGCCTGAGCTTGCTCGAGCTTAGCGAGGACTTCGGGCGAATAGATGCGTACAAGGGTGTCGCCACGATGTACGCTCTGGCCTTCGCTGACGAGGAACTCAGTGATACGACCTGGGACCTTGCCCGCGATGCGTACTTCATCGACCTCTACTTGGCCGGTGATGATATCCTCCTTCTCACCGAAGAAGATGAAGCCAGAGAGGGCTAAGAGGACCATAGCTACGACGACGATACCGACGCCGAAGATGATACTTTTCTTGGACGATGCATTGGCAGCTCGTTCTGCGTGGGCTGCTGGGTGGGTTGAGTACTCATTGTTTTATAGGGCAAGGATATTCTTCAGTTTGCTTTCGGAGAGGAGGACGCGGATCTGCGCGTCGATGAGGCTGTCTTGTGCGCTCATCCAGGCGGTTTGTGCCATGGTGTAGTTGAGTAGGGGGATGACGCCTTCCTTGTAGCCGACTTCGGCGTAGCGCAGGTTCTCACGTGCCATCTCGACAGCCTTGAGAGCCGTCTCATAGGCACGGCGAGCATCGTCAGCTGTGCGGATTGCCTGCTTCATCTGTAGGGTGATCTTACTACGGGCTTCGGCGAGCTCGAGCTGCTTGACGCGGTGCTCGGCCTTAGCCTGACGACGGCGGAAGGAGCCTGAGAAGAGGTCGGAGATGGGTACCTGCAGCATGGCACCGAGGTAATACTGTCCGCCAAATTCCTTCTTCGGGCCATTGAAGCTATTGGGATTCGTAGCCGAATAGCTGGCGAAGCCGTAGACCTTAGGCAGGAGCTCTGCCGTCTCCATACGCACGCGCTTGCTATAGATGGTGTCGACCATACGCAGGGAGCGCACTTCGCTACGACGCTCGACGGCGGCGGGAAGGTCCTCTGCCTGCAGGCGCTCAGTAGGAGCGGGGAGGGCAAGCTCGATCTGTCCTTCGTCTGCCAGATGGATGTCGGCAGAGGACTCCAGCCCGCAGAGGTCAGCCAGGAGCATCTTCGAGAGCTCGAGGCCATTCTGTACCTGACTGCGCTTGACCTCGGCTTCGCTGAGCTTCGTGCGGACGGAGAGGCCGTCGGCCTTCGTCGCTACACCAGCTGCGATAGAGGCATCTACGTCGCGCACGGTCTGCGTCAGTAGGGTCACGAGCTGGTCAAGTAAGCGGGACTTGCTGTCGAGGGAGATGATCTGCCAATAGGTCTCATCGACCTTCGTCTCGATCTCCGTGGCAGCTGTCTCACGGAGGTTGCCCTGGAGCTGCTCGGCGAGCGAGGCCATCTGATAGCCCGTGGTGATCTTACCACCGAGGTAGATGGGCTGGATGGCGGTGACGTTGGCTACCCATACGTTGCGCAGGTCGACGGTGCCGAGGTGACGCAGACGATCGGGGATGAGGAAGTTGAAGGAGCCCAGTGGCTTGTCCCAGTCGATGAGGTGGAATTCCTTCTGCATGTGTAGGTAGGCTCCGCGAGCCGTCACCTGGGGGAAGAACTTCGTGAAGACCTCTTGCTTGCGGGCGTGGGCAGCTTCGCGCTCGGCGTCCTTCTGCTGGAGCACCCGGCTGTGGGTCTTGGCCATTTCGCGGCACTCGTCGAGGGTGAGCTTCTCTTGGGCAGAGAGCAGTGACGTACTGGCCACGAGCCCTGTGAGAAGGAGGGCTATACGCTTGGTGCGTACTGATAAACGTAGATCCATTATAGCTATTTCTTATTCTTACTTAGTCTTGGGAGGGCTCGCGCTTGATCTGGCAGGTGAGGCGGCCGAGTGCTTGGCGGATATTCTTCTTCGGGTGCATGATGATCTTCGCAGGTTGGAGGGTTGCTTCGGTGACCTCCTCGGGGGTGTTCATCAGCTTGCCTTGGACGAAGGGCATCAGTGTACCCATCTCTCCGAGGTCGACGCCGACGCCTTGCTCGAAGCTCGTACATACGACCTCGGCGAAGGCATGCAGAGCGGACTCTATGTCAATGCGGGAGAGCGAACAGATACTGCTGATCTGCTCCATCACTTGGTCGATGCTTAGCTTCTCACGCTTCGTGGGGTAGGCGTAGTAAAGCGTCTTGCCGGCGCGAAGGCCCTGCTTAGATACCTTACTCTTTATCTCAAGAGTCATCATATTTCTTATCGTTTTTAGGAGTGACCTATGTGTGGTAAATGAAATTACCTTACATAGGTGATTTGCGATGCAAAGGTAGGTAACAAAATGTTATCAACCAAATATTCATTGCTTTTCCCCGCTTTTCTCTCGTCTTTTCCCTTGCCTACCAGCTCCTCCCTCCGAGGATGGGCGATGCTCAGCTCTTATAAATGAGCCTTCCACCCCTCGCTGAAGCGTGGAAGATTTGCCGTGACTGCTACTCGGGATTTTCCTTTTTGATACTTAATGCGCTGTGTGATAGTGTGGACTGAAAATTCAAGATTTGCCAAATGACTGTGTGGGGATTTTCCACTCACCTCCATGATGATGGGTGCTATATCTATAGAGAAAGCCCCCGACGCGCAGCGTGTCGAGGGCTTTGTCCTTGCAGAAGGTGTATGGGGATGATCATCGGAGTTGCGGCAGGAACCCTGCTTGGGAGAGCTGCTGCATGATGTAGCTCGTCAGGATGTTCTGCGTCAGTCGAAGGATATACTTCCTCTGGCTGTCGGGAGCCTGAATGAGTAGTCGCTGCTCGATGAGCTGGCGTATCTTTTTCGAGATGGAGGAGGGGGAGTGCTGAGGGAAGAGCTTCTTTAGGTCGCTGTTTTGGAATATCTGGAGCTCTACCGCCTCATGGAGGATGCGTGCATCGTCCCAGCTGAGCCGTCCATCTCGAAGCGCCATATCAATAGCAGGGTGGAGTATCTTCTTGCTCAGGTAGCTGTGCTGGGCGAGATGATCCACCTTCTCCAGCTCTACCTTGAGCCCTCCGAGGACGTATTCGCACCAGGCTTCGAGTCCAGCATCCGTGCCTGTATCTGCCTCCATCAGCATGTTGTAGTACGCTTCTCGGTCATTGCAGAAGACCGCCGTCGGGTTCAAGATACGCTGCGCCGTCTCTACACGGAAGCCATACTTCATCAAGAGGGCGTAGGTGAAGAGGCGCACCGTGCGACCATTCCCATTGGTGAAGGGATGGATCCACACAAAGCGGTGGTGGGCGAGCGCTATTTTGATTAGGTCATAGCGTGGGTCATCTTCTCTGGTGACAAAGTCAATAAGCTCATCCATATACCCATCGACCGCCATGGGAGAAGGGGGCAGGTGCTTGGACTCTGTGATCACAGCTTGCCCGCTTCGGAAAGCCCCAGGGGTACGATCTCCCCCTGACCACGCCCCGTGGGGAGTCCACTGACGACGCGCTTATGTAGCTCAAGAAGGTAGTTCTTCGTGATCGGCACCTCCTCGATGGTCTCTTCGATGAAGCGCAGGGTATGCTCAATATTCTCGATCTCCTGCAGGTCGGCTTCGGTCGCGCTGGTGGGTACGCCTCGCTGTGACTCTACATAGTCTGCGATGGTGGTGTGGTTGCCTTCGATACGTGCCGAGCCGATACTCTCTACGCTGTGGAATAGTCGCTTGACCCCGAGGAAGAGTTCGGGGCGAGTCGTCAGCTCTACACGCTTCTTACGCAGCTCTTCAAGAGACACGATGAGCCCGACAAGCTTTGAGTCAAAGCTTGGCTGCAGTAAGCGGAGTTCGTAGTCTTGAAATGTAGCCATCGTGATGATCTTATTTTGTGCGCTACAAAGGTAAAGATTTGCCGTGACTACTACTCAGGATTTTCCTTTTTGATGCTTAATGTGCTGTGTGATAGTGTAGATTGAAAATCCAAGATTTGCCAAACGACTCGGTGAAGAATTGCCGGAATTGTGCTGTATCTCCTCTTGGAGCTTCGGTGTCATACCTCCGAGAAGGGGGGTATGGAGTGCCTTCGCCTGTGCCGTCGTCGGAGTCTCATTAGCTGGGGAGAGCAACCGTCATTGGGGCGGGAGTCTCTTGTGTCTTCATAGACTTGCGAGGGCATTCCTATGCAGGGAAAGTTCCACGCTACCGAAGGAAAAGCTTCCACGGCGTAGTGGTAGAGCCACGAACGAGTATAGCATTACTTCTGTCTACGTGCCTGGATCTAAAATCTACGCACGTGGATCTTAGAGTTTACGTGCGTGGATGATAAATCTACCTACGTAGATAAGCGAAATGCACTATACGAAGTCTATTATTTGACTATTGCGATGGCGCTTTTTCTCAGCGTGTGTGAGGGGTGAAGCTGTATAGGAAGGGACTGCGCGACTTAGGTGGACGCGACTCAGTTGGGTGGGAGATAATGCTCTGAATAGGGCTGTTGGGTGGCTTGAAAGTGGGGGATCAATGGTGAGACGAAGGCAAGTAGGGTAGGCTATTCTCGCAGGGTTTACCCTTCGAGTTACTTGTATCGTTCGCGATATACATAAGATTTGTATTACCTTCGCAGTGGAAACAGATCATCAGCTACAAGAAAGGAATAGACTCTAATGAGCGGGGCGGTCTTATCAAGCTGCTCGATACCTCTTGCTTTCTCGCTAAGTAGCTCTAAGGAGCGCCCTGATGCTCTTACTCCCAGTAGTACTTTACATTAAATAGATTCAGCTATGTCAATCAAGGTTTTGTACACGACTTCGGCTCGTGTCGAAGGTGGCCGCCGCGAAGGCCACGCCGTAAGTAATGATGGTGTACTCGATGTACAGCTTCGCTCGCCCAAGGAACTCGGTGGTCAGGGCGGTGGTACCAACCCCGAGCAACTCTTTGCAGCTGGCTATGCCGCCTGCTTCGATAGCGCCCTTGGGCTCGTCCTGCGCCAGAGCAAGCTCCATGCGAAGACGGCCGTCACCGCAGAGGTCAGCCTCGGCGAGAATGGTGAAGGAGGCTTCGGCCTCGCTGTCAAGCTCCGTGTCGAGGTCGATGGTATCGATCGTGAGGCAGCACAGCAGGCTGTGGAGCGTGCCCATCAGGTATGCCCCTACTCCAATGCGACGCGCGGTAACATCGACGTGACCCTCGAGCTCGTATGATGCCCGCTACGCTCCCGACGAGCAAGACGCAGCACGCCTTTCGTATCCTCCTCGGGCTCTTCCTCCTCTATGCGGGGATCAGCCACATGACCTTCCGCCGTGCGGACTTTGTGGCGCAGGTGCCCGACTGGCTCACGATGAGCAAGGACTTCGTCGTGCTGGCCTCGGGTGTCGTGGAGATGCTCTTAGGGCTCTCCCTCGTAGCTCTCTATCGTCAGCGCGTGTGGGTCGGGCTGGTCGTAGCGATCTTCTTTGTGGCGATCTTCCCTGGCAACATCCATCAGTACACGGAGGGGATCAGCGCCTTTCGGGGCTCGATACGGATGCGAAGCGCTTGGTGCGCCTCTTCTTCCAGCCACTGCTGGTCCTCTGGGCTCTGTGGTCCACAGGGGCGCTCAAGGCACTATGCCAGCGCTCTAAGTGCTAAGCCCTATCTCTCAACTCTAATCTACGGCGTAGCCCATAGGTGCCGAAGGAGTAGCCTCCCTCGGTGCCTATGGGGTGCGCATTCTTCAGAATACATACACGGCATGTCCACTCCTTCACTCCTTCTGGAGGATCAGCTTTGCTTCCGCTTCTACACGGTCGTCCGACTGATCACACGCCTCTACCAGCCTCATCTTGACCGTCTGGGGCTGACCTATCCGCAGTATCTGGTCTTGCTCGTCCTGTGGGAGCAGGACGGGGTGCCCCTCAGTCACATCGTAGATCGTCTGGGGCTGAATACGAATACGCTCACGCCACTTCTGAAGCGTCTCGAGGCGGCGGGCTTCGTCACACGTACGCGTGGTACGGTCGATAGCCGGCAGGTGATCCTCTGTCTCACACCTCAGGCGAAGGCCTTGCGTGAGGAGGCTGAGGATATCCCTTCGCTCTTCTCCTGCAAGCTGCGAGATGCAGGCTGTGCCGAGGGCGAACTATCGGCACTCCGTGAGCAACTCGATCATCTGATCTCACGCTTGGAGACTCTCACTCAGACCGCAGGAGTATAGCTCTCTTCTCAATAGAAAGCACCCCGCCCCACACCGTAAGCCTGATGGCTCGTGGTGTGGGGCGGGGTGCTTTGTATGGATTATGGGCGGAGCGGGGTGCGCTTACTTGCGGTAGTCCTGCTCGATGTAGTCGATGAAGGCCTTGTTCACCAGGTGCGAGCCACCAGCGGTGGGGTAGTTGCCGCTGAAGTACCAGTCACCAGGGTGCCCAGGGATCGCCGTATGTAGACCCTCCATGCTCTGGAAGACCAGCTCGACCTCGGCCTTGGTGTCTACGGGACGAAGGAGCTCAACCATCTTGCGGGAGATCTCTTCGGGGGAGAAGGGGGCATAGATGGCCTTGACGACATTCTCCACGTGCTCGTTGTGCGAGACGCTCTCCAGCTCACGTGCCTTCTGATACTGCTCCTCGAGGAGATGCTGCATACCTCGCTCCTCGATGAGAGCGATAGCAGCGCGGAAGGCGATGAACTCCTTCATCTTACTCATGTCGATGCCGTAGTAGTCGGGGTAGCGGACCTGTGGGCAGCTCGAGACGATGACGATCTTCTTCGGACCCAGGCGGTCGAGGATCCCGATGATACTCTGGCGAAGGGTCGTCCCACGCACGATGCTGTCGTCGATGACGACGAGGTTGTCCACGCCACGCTCTACGGTGCCGTAGGTGATGTCGTAGACGTGCGCTGCGAGCTCATTGCGGCTCTTCCCCTCGGAGATGAAGGTGCGGAGCTTGATGTCCTTGATAGCGACCTTCTCGGTGCGGACGCGTGCGGAGAGGATCTCACGCAGCGCTTCGTCGGAGAGCGAAGGCGTGCTCTTGATCTGTCGGAGCTTCTCCTCGGTGAGGTGCTTGTCCATACCCTCGATCATACCGTAGTAAGCGACTTCGGCCGTGTTGGGGATGAAGGAGAAGACCGAGTGGCGTAGGTCACCACCGATGGCCCGGAGGATGGCGGGCGTGAGCTGCTCACCGAGAGCCTTACGCTCGCGGTAGATGTCGACGTCACTACCTCGGGAGAAGTAGATGCGCTCGAAGCTACAAGCCTGATCCCGCTTAGGCTGGATGATCTGCTCGGTGCGGACCTCGGCAGCGCGATTGACGAGGATAGCTTGCCCTGGGCGAAGCTCGGTGATCTGCTCGGCGGGGACGTTCATCACCGTCTGGATGACGGGGCGCTCAGAGGCCAAGACGACGACTTCATCGTCAATATAGTAGAAGGCTGGACGGATACCGTGGGGGTCACGCATGGCGTAGGTTTCGCCACTACCCGTCTCACCGCACATGACGAAGCCCCCGTCCCAGAGGGGGGCACACTGGCGCAGGACGTTCGCCAGGTCGATACGCTCCTCGATGTAGTGGGTGATATCCATGCCCGTGAGGCCGTGGGTACGGCTCTCATTGAAGAGACGCTCGACTTCGCGGTCCAGGCGGTGCCCAAGCTGCTCCAGGAGGATATGCATATCGGAGACGTGGCGGGGATGCTGGCCAACGGAGGTAATGGCGTCAAAGACGTCGGTGACGTTTGTGAGGTTGAAGTTACCGCAGATGGAGAGGCACTTGGCGCGCCAGTTGCTGCGGCGGATCATAGGGTGCACGTAGGTCAGGCCACTCTTGCCCGTCGTGCTATAGCGCAGGTGTCCCATGAGGCAGGAGCCAGCGAAGGGTAGGTAGCGCTCGGCATAGGCTGCATCGGCGAGCTTCTCTGCGGGGACGTCAGCGAAGGAGGCGTAGACGGAGTTGAAGATCTCTTGGATGGCAGAGGCACCTTCGGCGCGCTCACGGAAGAGATATTCGTCACCAGGAGCCGCGTGGAGCTTGACGACAGCGAGCCCAGCACCTTCTTGACCACGGTTGTGCTGCTTCTCCATAAGGAGATAGAGTTTATTGAGGCCATACATCCAGGTGCCATACTTCTCTTGGTAGTAGGCGAGGGGCTTACGCAGGCGGATCATCGCCACGCCACATTCGTGCTTGAGGGGTTCCATTGAGTGAAGGGATAAATCTATGGAGTCGGTATAGAGGAAAGAAGTAAAGATGCGCATGCCTCCCACAGCGGGAGTATGCGCATCTTTGACTTATCTATTTGTGCATAGGAGGGTGCGGAGGATTAGCGCTTGCCTTGCTTTCTGGGCTTTGCGCTGCTGCTCCTGCTGGAGGCGCTGAGCTTCCTCGAGGCGCTGCATCCACTTGGACTTCTTGCGGGGCTTCTTCTTGTTCTCTTCGAGCTGGCGGAGGAGCTTGTCCTCGTTGAGCGTCCAGCGGAAGGCGAAGTACTGCAGGATGGTGATGAGCGTAGAGACGAAGTAGTAGTAGCTAAGACCCGAGGCGTTCTGGTTGAACATGAAGAAGAACATGATCGCCATGATATAGGGCATGGTCTTCATACCTGCCATACCTTCGCCTGAGGGGCTCTGATTCATCGTGTAGCGCGTGTAGAGGATGTTCGTCACCGTCATCAGCACGCAGAAGAGGCTCAGGTGGTTGCCCAGGAAGGACGAGATGAGGGGGATGTTTGTATTCCACGAGATGACAGCATCATAGGTAGAGAGGTCGTCAGCCCAGAGGAAGCCCTGTCCGCGCAGTAGGATGGAGGTAGGGAAGTACATATACAGCGCGATGAGGAAGGGCATCTGCAGCAGCATAGGCAGACAGCCGCTCATCGGGCTGGCACCAGCCGAGCGATAGAGATTCATCGTCTCGGTCTGACGCTTCATCATCTGATCCTGCTCCTTGCCGGGGTACTTAGCGTTGATGGCCTCGATCTGAGGACGCAGCACACGCATCTTCGCCTGCGACATATAGCTCTTGTAGGTGAAGGGCCAGAGAAGCATCTTGATGAAGAGCGTCATCAAGAGGATGATGATACCCCAGTTCGACAGGAAGCCAGAGAGGAAGGTCACCACGGGGATGATCAGATACTGGTTGATCCAGCGGAAGACGCTCATACCGAGGTAGACGAGGTGGTCGAGGTGCAGGGCGTTTGCCTTGTCGACACCTTCGTCATAGCCCTTCAGGAGGTCGTAGTCGTTCGGGCCGAAGAAGAACATAAAGGGCACGACGGTCTCCGTCTCCTTGACCGAGATGGGGAAGGTCCCCTTGAAGTCGCCAGAGCGGACGTAGCCGCTACCTTCGCCCTCGGTCTTGAGGGTGAGCTTATTGTCCTTGAAGCCCGTAGCCGAAGCGATCAGTACGGAGCTGAAGTACTTGTCTTTGAAGGCAACCCAGCGCAGCGTCTCTTGGATATCTTCGTTGGCTTCGCTGGTCGTCTCGAGGCGGTCTACATCGCCCTGAGGGTAGTGGTAGTAGATACCGCTATACTGTCCCTCGAACTCCAGGACTGCTCCTGCTGGGGGATGCGCTGACGCCACTCGATATCCTGCAGTGCAATGTTCACGGGGAGGAAGCGACGAAGCTCGTGACCGCGGATGGTGAAGTCCACGCGGTAGTCGGAGCTACGGAGCTTATATACGTAGTCGAGGTAAGCTGACTCGTCGAGCTGCATACGCAGGGTAGCAGTAGAGTCGGTAGCTTCGATGATGTCGAAGTTGGCATCAGCCGTGCTCACCATACGGTTGTCGAGCGTGCGCAGGGGGAGGTCCAGACGCGTGTCGCCCTTGCGGAAGAGATGTACGGGCTTCTTCGACTGGTCGAGGTAGTCTGCGAGTACGGCTTCGACAGGGGGCACCACCACGGGTGGAGATGGAGAGAGCGAGCTTCTCGTTCTTCAGTACGATGACCTTCTCTTCCTTAGCCTGCTGGTAAGGGGCGAGGATGGGGAGCACCCGTGCTGTCGAGGGCGGCGGTGTCAGCCGTGGCCTGTGGGGCAGCGGGCTGCTGGGCTACGACGTGGGTGGTATCCGCTGGTGGCGGTGTCTGCTGAGTCGGGTCGGGCTTGCTGAACCAGGTGAACCCGATGAGTACGGCCCCGATGAGTAGGGCTCCGATGAGTGTATTCTTATCCATTAATCTATACTATGCCTCCACACGCGCCAGTGGGGCGCTGGAGGCGATGTGATACAGTCGCAGGGGGCTCTTAGGCCTGATGGCGCTCGCCACCGTGCTTGATCGCCTCCTTCACGAAGGCGAGGAAGAGCGGGCTGGGGTGGAGTACCGTGCTGCGGTACTCGGGGTGATACTGCACGCCGACATACCAAGGGTGTCCGCTGAGCTCTACCGTCTCGACGAGCCCCGTGTCAGGGTTCTCCCCTGCACAAATCATGCCAGCCGCTTCGTAAGCCTCGCGATACTGGCTGTTGAACTCGAAGCGGTGGCGGTGACGCTCACGGATGAAGTCCGAGCCATAGGCGGCAGCGATCTTCGATCCTGGGCGCAGTACGCAGTCGTAGCCTCCGAGACGCATCGAGCCTCCGAGGTCGGAGATGCTCTTCTGCTCCTCCATGAGGTCGACGACCTTGTGCGTGGTCGTGGGGTCAATCTCCGTGGTGTGGGCATCGCTCCAGCCCAAGACGTTGCGGGCGAACTCGATGACCATACACTGCATACCGAGGCAGATACCCAGCGTGGGGATGCCGTGCTCACGGGTATAGCGCAGGGCGACGAACTTCCCATCGACACCGCGCGAGCCGAAGCCCGGAGCTACGACGACACCATCGACATCCCCCCAAGCAGTTCGGCTACATTCTCCTCAGAGACCTTCTCGCTGTGTACGGAGATGAGGCGGAGCTTGCGGCCACTGTAGGTAGCAGACTGCAGGAGCGCTTCGTCGATGGACTTGTAGGCATCCTGCAGCTCGACGTACTTACCGACGAGGGCGATGGTGACGAAGTCCTTAGCTTCTTCGCGCAGGGCGAGGAACTTCTTCCACTCCTTCAGCTCAGGCTTAGCCTCGGGCGTGATACCGCTCTTCTTGAGCACGATCTCATCGAGATGCTGCTCGCCGAGTGCCAAGGGTACCTGATAGATGGTGGGGACGTCGACGCTCTGCACGACGGACTCTGCTGAGACATTACAGAAGAGTGCGACCTTGCGGAGGATGTCGCTGCTGAGTGTGTGCTCAGTGCGCAGGACGAGGATATCGGGCTGGATACCGACCTCCTGGAGCTGCTTGACGGAGTGCTGGGTGGGCTTGGTCTTCACTTCACCAGCCGCAGCGATATAGGGGACGTAGGTCAGGTGGACGCACAGGCAGTTCTGCCCGAGCTCCCACTTGAGCTGTCGTACGCTTTCGAGGAAGGGGAGGGATTCGATATCGCCGACGGTACCACCGATCTCGGTGATGACGAAGTCGTACTGCTTCTTGAGGCCAAGGAGCTTGACGTTGCGCTTGATCTCGTCGGTGATGTGGGGGATGACCTGTACGGTCTTGCCGAGGTAGTCACCCTTACGCTCCTTGCGGATGACGTTTTGGTAGATACGCCCGGTGGTGATGTTGTTGGCTCGTGAGGTCGCTATGTCGAGGAAGCGCTCATAGTGTCCGAGGTCCAGGTCGGCTTCGTGCCCATCATCGGTGACATAGCATTCGCCGTGCTCGTAGGGATTGAGGGTGCCTGGGTCAATGTTGATGTAGGGGTCGAACTTCTGTATCGTGACGCTGTAGCCACGTGCCTGTAGGAGCTTGCCGAGAGAGGCAGCTACGATCCCCTTGCCTAAGGAAGAGACGACGCCCCCCGTGACGAAGATGTACTTTGTTTCCACTATGCGCTATTATATATCGGATGAAGCGTACTCCAGCGATGGCCACACGCCCCTTGCCTTGCAGGGGGTAGGGACGAGCTGATAAGTACTCCACCCAAGTTACCCTGCAAAGATACGCTTTTTACCCGCTATGCTCCTTCCCGCGTAGTGTGTGCGGCAAATTTCTCCGACGTCTATTACTACCCCTGCCTACCACGATAGAGAAAACTTCGAGATGCTGGCTTTCCGTAGCTCCGTCTTCTGCAGGGAAGAGAGGGCTTCTCTGGGTACTTCCTCTTCTCTATAGAAGGCGATGAGGTGCAAAGGACTATTGGTATGGGGTGTGAATGAGTAGTTGTTTGCACTCAGACCACTATTCGTTCATACCCCATACCACTATTGGTTTGCACCACCGATCACTATTGGTTCACGCGTAGACTACTATTGGTTTGCACTGTCCAGCTCGGGGGGCGCTCTTCATCCCTTCCGAATAAGATGCTCCGCTTAGGAGCAAAATAAAGGCTACACCCGAAGTCTGACTTCGGATGTAGCCTTTGCTATGAGGGAGAGAAAGGGAGGACTTTACACGAAGTATCGCGTGCTCCTTCGGCTCGCTTTAGAAGCGGAAGCCAATGGATACGCCCATATCGAAGATGTCAGATGCCTGCTTGATCTTTGAGACCTTGACCTGGGGCTGCGTGGCATCGAAGGTAAACACAGCATCCGTCATATCTCTGGGGATATCTTGACGAAGAGCCTTTTCGACCTCTGCGTGGCTAACTGCAGGGGTATAGGTCCCAGAGAAGCTCCCACGTGTGTAGCCACGTCCGGCGCCGAGGATGTGCCAGTCTAAGACGATGTTCTTCCGTCGCCCGAAGAGCCACTGTGCCCCGATGCTGAGGCCGTAGCTGTGTGTCGTGGCCTGACCGTCGTAGTCAACACTGATGTATTGGTGTTCGTTGCCTACTTGCTCATAAAGAGAATGTAGATGTTGGTGTGTAAACTCACTACGTTGGAGTCTGTAGTGCGCCTGTATGTAGAAGCCATGTCCTAAGCCTCCATTGAGATACCATCTTATCTGGGGCGAGATGGCTATATATCTCGGTTGCTCGGGAGAGAGGATGGCTGAGTTGCTGAGTGCATAGCTCTGGAAGTGGAAGGCTCCTGACTGCGTCCCTGTAGCACCCTCAGGGGTGAAGTAGAGACCCGAGCTGAGCACTGACTCCCATGGGCGAGGAGGCGCTCGACCTGAAGGTTGAGCTTCCCAACGACCACGCTCAAGGGATCGGTCTTGACGATGGTCCTCCCATCAAGGAGCGAGTAGAGCTGGGTAGGGTCGGGCTTGGGTGCTTCTTGTGCCAGCACGGGGAGTGTGCCGAGGCCAAGCATAAGGATGGTAAGTATCTTTTGCATAAATATGTAGATAGGGCTGGGGCTTTGTGACCCCAGCTGAATTAATGAATCGTTAGAAGCGGAAGCCGATGGAGAGCCCCATATCGAGGATATAGGACTGGTACTTGATCTTCGAGACCTTTACCTTCGGCTGTGTGGCATCAAAGGTGAACTCAGTACCTTCTCCTTGGTTAGGGAGCTCTTCGCGGATGCGCTCTGTGAAGCTCTGCTGGTCGAGGGCTGATGTATAGCTCCCCGTGAGCTTGCCTCGGACGAAGCCACGGCCGATCCCAGCGATGTACCAGTCTAAGACGACATTCTTTCTCCGGCCAAAGAGCCACTGTGCCCCGACACCAAAGCCGAAGCCATGCATCGTAGCTTGGCCATCATATACCAGAGTAAATTCAGGTGTATTATTGCCAATTAGAGTGCGGTGCGCGCTGATCTCTTGGTTGGTAAACTGAGTGTGCTGGTAGTGATAATACGCCTGCATATAGAAGCCATAGCCCAAGCCATCATTGAGATACCATCGTACTTGCGGCACGACAGCGACATACTTGGGCTGGAAGGAGTAGAGGGCTATACTACTCGTCACCGAAGTGATGTCGTGGAAGGCTCCGAACTGTCGCCCTTGATTGGCCTTAGGAGAGGCGAAGACGGATAGCTGTGCGCTAAGCCCATCGGTGATGATGCGCTCGACCTTGAGGTTGAGGTTCCCGAAGATATCGCTGAAGGGGTTGGTCTTGATGATGGTCTTCCCATCGAGGAGCGAATAGACCTGTGTGGGGTCTGGTTTAGGTGTCTCTTGCGCCAGCACGGGTAGCGTGCCGAGAGCAAAGAGCAGGGGAGTAAGTCTCTTGATCATAATGGATAGAGGTATAGATCGTGTCGTATCGTACCGCTAAAGTTAGTGAATTCAGGGAGTTTTTTTCTGCTGCTGTGCTACTGAGGCATAAGTCGTAGGGGGAAAGAGCATTCATTGCGGGGAGGGTAAAAGGAACCTGTATTGGTCGCTGGGCGAAGCTATATAGCTTTGTGAAGCGACCACTATTAGGTTGTTGTTCCGCATAGGGATAAAAGTTGCGGACGAGTGGTAGATAAGTTTGGTCTACGTATGTGGCTCTAATATCTACGTACGTGGATATTTGGACTGACGTGCCTGGTCTTTAGGACTACGTGCATAGACAGAGGAAAACCACTACGTGAAGGCGCTTTTTCCTTCACGAGAACGATGCTTTTCCCTCCGCTGGATGAGAGAAATACGCGCGATAGGGCGAAGGGCTTGTGTCTCTCTTTAGAGGGGCATATCGGGGAGCTGGGCGTGCGATACCTTAGCACATTGCTTTTATCTCAAGATACGACGAGCTGGCAGAGGGCTGTGAGCACTCTGCGAAGTCTCGGGTGAAAGCGGTGGGGTTATTCCTCGGGGAGGAGTGGTTCACCGAGGTCGCGTAGACCTTCGATGAGGTAGGGGCGAGTGATGTCCCGTGGCTTGAGGATCTCCCGATCCCAGGTGATGAGGTCGATGTCCACGGGGATAGCTTCGGGGTGCTTCTTGCGCTGCTCAGGGGTACGGCCTGTACGACGCTCCAGAGCCTTGAGGTGTGCGGCGAAGGTCTCCAGCTCCATGCTTGTCTCTCCTACGGCTACTTGGTCGGTGAAGAGCGCATCGGAGAGTCCAAAGCTGATGGGGGCAGATTCGCGAGCTGGGGAGAAGGTGAGGCGCTCCAGCCTCGAGACTGCGGAGCCCCGCTTGGGCCAGAGAGAGGTGTTTCTGTGGCTCACTATTAGAGCCCAAGGTCAAGACAAAGCGATGGAGCTTCATGGTCACTTGCTGTCGGTGTGCTGGGTGTGTACAGAGGCCTCGTGGATCGAGCTGAAGAGCTCCCTGAGGAAGCCTTCATCCAGTCCCAAGGCACGGCCCTGTGATAAGCGGTCCTCCAGCAGACTGCGGTAGCGGTCGGGCTGCACGATAGGGAGGTGGGCGCTGGCCTTGATATGCCCGATCTCTTCGGAGACGATCATACGCTCCCGCAGCAGGCGCAGGAGTTCGGCATCGATGTGGTCTATCTTCTCACGTAGTCCGCTGAGCATGCGGTCATCGGTCGGGTCGGACTGGGCGGAGATCCAGCTGGGAGAGGATGGTGATGAGGTCGGCTGGGGTGAGCTGCTGTGCGGCATCGCTCCAAGCACTCTCGGGCTCGGGGTGCGTCTCGACCATCAGGCCGGAGAAGTTCATCTCCAGCCCCATACGGCTGACCAGCGGTACGAGGTCTCGGCGCCCAGCGATGTGGCTGGGGTCAACGAGGATGGTAAGCTCGGGATGGCGACGGCGTAGCTCAATGGGGATTTGCCAGAGGGGGGCATTGCGATAGAGCCCCTGGCGTAGGTGCTGAAGCCGCGGTGTATAGCCCCTATCTGAGGGATGCCTGCTTGGTAGAGGCGCAGGAGAGCGCCTTCCCACAGCTCGATATCGGGGTTAAGTGGGTTCTTCACCAGCACGGTGACGCGCTCTCCGCTGAGGGCTTCGGCAAGCTCTGCCATAGCAAACGGGCTTGTCGTCGTGCGCGCTCCGATCCAGAAGGTATCCAGCCCAGCAGCGAGTGCTTCCTCCACATGGCTGGCGGAGGCCACTTCGGTGGCGACCTGCATACCCAGCTCACGCTCGACGCGCTGGAGCCAAGGCAGGCCTTCGCTACCTACCCCCTCGAAGGAGCCCGGGCGTGTGCGGGGCTTCCACAGGCTGGCACGGAAGAGGCGGATACCTCGGGCACGCAGCGCCTCGGCTGTCGCGAGGGTCTGTGCTTCGGTCTCGGCACTACAAGGGCCAGCAAAGACTATATAAGGGAAGGGAGAGGGATGACGGAGGGTGAGTGGGCGGAAGGGGGAGGCTTGCATGGGCGAGCGAGTGAGGGGCTGGGACTACGCTTGGGGCTCTGCGCCAAGCTCTTCGATGAGACGGAGCATAGAGCGGTAGAGGACGGAGTGCCAGGGGTGGGTCTTCTGCGAGAGCAGGTCGTTGTGCCAGAGGAGCGTGAGCTCGCCGTTGTATCGAGCTGTCGTGCGGATGAGGTCGTGTGCGATGCGCTCGGCTTCATCTTGCTCCAGCGCCATGTAGCGCTGATCACTCAGCGTCAGGTCGCGCAGCACGAGAGGGTGGAGGATGAGCTCTGTCAGAAGGCGGGTATTGGGATTGATGAACTTCACCGGACGGCAGGTGCCGAGGCGGAAGCCGACGACATCGGCGTAGCCCATCGAGTAATCATTACGGAAGCCCGAGACGTAGGCCTGAAGGAGGTCCTCGGGCTCGCAGGAGGTGAGCTTATTGTGTCGCAGGCCACGGGGACGCTGACGGAAGGCCTTCTCAAACTGATGGCGCTCCTTGCTGATGAGCTCCGACTGGTGCCCCGCGGCATAGCTGCACTGTAGCGCTAAGAGTACCTTGTGCTTGGCGGCTATCGAGAGGATACGACGGAGGTAGAGGGAGTGGAGACTATAGTAAGGCTTATCCAGCGGGTGGCGCGAGGGCATGCGGATGAAGAGGAAGATATCCGATCTATCCCTACCCAAGCTATCGCAGGTATTACGATCCCACTTGAGGAACTTAGGGAAGGTGAAGTAGTCGTCCTCGACATCTGCTGAGAAGCTCAGGCGTGCCGCCTCTAAGGGACTCTTCTTCTGCTTGAGCCATGCACGCAGGAAGCTTCTCCAGCCACGATAGTTGTACGGGCGGGAGAGGTCGTGGGTGAGGTTGACTCTGCTGAAGGTCTGGGGACGCTCCTCGAGGCGTAGGTTGTGGCGCTCAGCGATGCCCGTCTCGAGGAGGATTTGTCTGAGGGCTTCGCCGTACTCGTCGATGATGGGGCGGTGCAGGAAGCCTGCTCGATAGGGGAGCGAACTCTTCCCAGGGAAGCGCCCATAGGAGTCGCGCTCACTACGTCGGTACATCTCCTCATAGCGGGAGATGAGGAAGTAGGTCGAGGCGAGGAGGTCGGCATGGATGATGAGCTGACTCCCGTCAGCGCTCCACTCCTCTCGGGGCTCGCCGAAGAGTAGTGGTATCCCTCGCCACGTCTTCAGCGGGAGGGTAGGCATCGACTCCTCGGTGCCGTAGACGTCCATCTTGAAGAAGCCTGAGGGGATGATGACGATGGGATAGAGCTTCATCTGCTCAGGATCGTCGGTATAGCCGATGGCTTCGAAGCGGCGCTGGAAGCGATCGTCACCTTCACTCTGTACCCAGAGCGAGCCGACGAGGAAGTCAATGAGGTACTGGCGTATCTTCTTGCAGAGCATGGGTGCGGGATTACTCTTGTGCTGGGCTTAAGCTGAGCACGGCCTCGATAGGATGGTGATCCGATTCGCTGGCGGTCTTGTCGACCTCGCAGCTGATAGCACGGAAGGCAGAGCCGTAGAGGATGTGGTCGATGCGCACGATGAAGGGGCGCGTCGTGAAGGTAAAGCCGAAGCCATTGCCACGCTCGACGAAGGCATCCTTCAGCCCATTGGCGATCTTACGCCGGGTATAGGAGAGAGGCGTGTCGTTGAAGTCGCCGCAGACGATGACACGCTCGGTGCCGTAGCTCTGGATGAGCTGGTGGATGACGTTCGCCTGTACGCCATGGGCACGGAAGGTCGGTGCGAGCTTTGCGCCCATGGCGTCCTTCAGGCGGACGGCATCGCCTTGAGAGGCCAAGCGTAGGTAGTCCTCTCCATCGACACGGCGCAGATGGAAGGACTCGAGGTGTACATTGATGATGAGTGTCTCTTCACCACGGATGAGCACCTTGTAGGCTATAGCTCCGTTGACCCAAGAGTCGATAGGTATCTCCTTGGTCTCGGTGATAGGGTACTTGGAGAGAAGCGCGAGGGTACTCCCGCCACGATTCACGCGATTCACCTGGATATAGGGGTAGTCCTTGTCGAGATAGCTACGCAGGGTCTTCGAGACGACACCTGCCCAAGGATTCTGATTGAGCATCGCCTCCTGTAGGCAGACGATGTCAGCACCACTGCTCTTGATGTACTGCAGGATGGCGTTGGGGCTGGTCTTGGTGTGGGGCTTGAAGCCGAAGGCGCAGACGTTGTAGGAGAGCACGCGTATCGCATCGTCTTCGTCGCCGAGGATCTTCGCCGAGCGGCTGATGGGGAAGTAGGTGAGGAGCTGTGGCAGGGAGATGAGCCACACGACTCCGACGAGGATGAGGCGCTTCTTGTCGAGCGCAATGAGCCAAAAGAGGCTCACAAGGATCTGCGCTAAGATCAGCCCAGGGAACAGTAGGCCTAAGAAGCTCGGGAGGATCCAGGTCTTCGGTGCTATGTACCCCGAGTAGGCTCCGAGGAGATAGACCCCAGAGATGAGGAGTGTCCCCACGAGGAGGAGGACTTGTGCGATACGTGAGCTGAAGGTGAAGAGAGCGCGGAGCTTCATTATTGGGTTGCCGTGGGGGGAGGTTAGTTCTTGTCTTTGGGGAGGTTCTTCATCAAGCGACGACGCTCCTCGGGGCTTAGGCTGGAGAAGCTCGAGTGACGGGTCTTGCGTAGCAGTTCCTCTCGGTCGCTGGTGAAGATGCTCGCGGGGCGCTTGGCCTGCTTGCGATAGTAGAGACCGCAAGCGATACCGAAGAGGAGCCCGCCGAGGTGCGCCAAGTGACCGCCTAAGTTCCCTCGCCCAGCACTGAGGAAGACGAGGAAGAGGAAGACCCAGAGTGCGATGGGTGGGATGCGATTCCCCGTAAAGCGCAGGGTGAACGAGGAGAGAATCTTGCGATCTACCATGACTGCTGCAGCGCATACGCTGAGGATGGCTGCTGAGGCACCTTGCAGCGACAGGGGAGGGATGGTCTGTGCTCCGAGGAGCTGGTAGCCTAAGAGGTAGGTCAATGCCCCTGCGATGATGCCTCCGATATAGGTCCAGAGGAATCTGCGTGTCCCGAGTCGATGCGCCATCACGGGGAGGAGCGCATAGACCAGGCACATGTTGCCAAAGAAATGGAAGAAGTTTAGGTGGGGGAGGGCATACGTGACGAGCGACCAAGGGTGGTAGAGTACCTTGTCCCACTCAGGGTAGAATGAGAGCGAGAGCCCGAGATCCCACCAGCGTAAGGGTGTAATGAGCGTGCAGACCAAGGAGATCAGCCCAATGAGTAGGTAGGCAATGGTATGTAGGATGAGGAGGCGCATGACGATGCTCCCCTCTTCCCAATGCTCTTTATATAGCTTCTGCCAGTTCATCGAAGAGCTATCGGATAACCCCCTTCTTACGCCATAGATAGATGAGGATAGCTCCGCCGATCATCCCACCGAGGTGAGCGAAGTGGGCTACCTGGCCCCAGGTATTGTGGATACCAGCGAAGAGCTCAAAGGCGCCGTAGAGGAAGACGAAATACTTCATCTTCAGTGGGATGGCGAAGCCAATGAGGACGTATGAGTTTGGGAAGAGTACGCCAGAGGCAAGGAGGATGCCGAAGACAGCTCCCGATGCCCCCACGGTATTCAGCATACTGAGGAAGGTGTCGAGCGGTACGATCCCCGATGGGAGCTGTACGCTCGCGTACTGCACGACCTCGCGTAGCTCATAGTACCAGCTCAGCTCCTGCACCAGCCCTGCACTAATACCACAGAGGAGATAGTAGATCAGATAGCGCTTGCTACCCCAGAAGTACTCGATGCTGGAGCCGAACATATAGAGTGCGAACATATTCGACAGCACGTGCTCAATGGACGAGGTGCTGTGGAGGAACTGATATGTCAGGAGCTGCCACACTCGGAAGGCCGAGGACTCGAAGTAGTGCAGGCCAGCGACCTCCGCAAGGTCAAAGCCTCGACGCAGTAGCAGGACTGAGGCGAAGTAGATGATGAAGTTGATGACGATCAAGTTGCGGGTCACTGGGGGAGCCCAGCGAGTCCAGGCGGAGGAGGACTGTTGCATACAGCGCTATGGAGTGATGATGGAGTCTATCTAAATATATGGGGCTCTCGGGGATGTACTCACCTGAAAAGCCCCGTCTCACAAAGATAACTATTCTTCCCCGCTTCTTTGTTGCACAGCAGGAAGCGAAATAGCCCCGCAGGAGGTCATCCTGCGGGGCTATTTATATCCTACGGCTTCGGTGCGCGGGCAGGGTTGCCTCAGCGCAGATGGGCCGTACGGTGTGGACTACTTGATGCGCTTGTAGCCGTAGACAGCGAGGTCACCGAGCTCTTCTTCGATGCGGAGGAGCTGGTTGTACTTAGCCATACGGTCGGTACGGCTGAGCGAACCGGTCTTGATCTGACCAGAGTTCGTAGCTACAGCGATGTCAGCGATCGTAGCATCTTCCGTCTCACCAGAGCGGTGTGAGGTGACGGAGGTGAAGCCGTGGCGGTGAGCCATGTCGATAGCGTCGAGGGTCTCGGTGAGCGTACCGATCTGGTTGACCTTGATGAGGATCGAGTTACCGCAGCCTTCGGCGATACCGCGACGGAGGTACTCAACATTCGTGACGAAGAGGTCGTCACCGACGAGCTGGATCTTCTTGCCGAGCTTGTCGGTAAGCTTCTTCCAACCTTCCCAGTCGTTCTCAGCCATACCGTCTTCGATCGAGTCGATGGGGTACTTCTCTACCAGCTGGCTGAGGAACTCAACCTGCTCGTCGATCGTGCGCTTCACACCGTGGTCACCTTCGAACTTCGTGTAGTCGTAGATGCCATCCTTGAAGAACTCAGAGGAAGCGCAGTCCATAGCGATGGTGATATCCTTACCGGGGACGTAGCCAGCCTTTTCGACAGCCTTGAGGATAGACTCGATAGCGTCTTCCGTACCGTTGAGGGCAGGAGCGAAACCACCTTCGTCACCTACAGCGGTGCTGAGGCCACGATCGTGGAGGACCTTCTTCAGTGCGTGGAAGACTTCAGCACCCATGCGGAGACCTTCGCGGAAGCAGCATGCACCCACAGGGCGGATCATGAATTCCTGAAAAGCGATAGGAGCGTCAGAGTGCGAGCCACCATTGATGATGTTCATCATAGGCACGGGCAGTACATAGGTGTTCGTGCCACCGATGTAGCGATAGAGGGGGATGTCGAGGTACTGAGCGGCAGCCTTAGCGACGGCGAGAGATACACCGAGGATAGCGTTAGCGCCGAGGTTGCTCTTGGTCTTGGTGCCATCGAGAGCGATCATCTTCAGGTCGATCTCACGCTGGTTCAGGGCGCTCATGCCGTAGAGCTCAGGTGCGATGACGTTGTTGATGTTCTCTACTGCCTTGAGGACACCCTTACCGAGGTAGCGACCCTTGTCGCCGTCACGGAGCTCGAGAGCTTCGTTTTCGCCCGTGGATGCACCGCTGGGTACAGCTGCACGACCGATGATACCACACGCAAGGTGTACGTCTACTTCTACTGTGGGGTTCCCACGGGAGTCGAGGATCTCACGCCCGACGATCTTGATAATTTCCATAAAACTAATTCGAATTAGCAAATCTGTCTATATAGACTTTTCTGTCTCCTACAAAGGTACAACGAATATATGATATTCAACTGCCCGAGTTACAAGAGAATGGACAAGGGGATAAGGGCGCTCCTCTGCACCCTATTTAAGGCCTTTCAAAAGCGACACTCTCGGTAGCGAAAAAGCGCCCCACAGCACGCCTTTTCGTAGCGTGCTGTAGGGCTAAGGTGGGAGGAGAAAGGACTAAGAGATGAGCGCCTTAGATGCGAAGCGTAGCCGTCACGATGAGCTCGCGGGGGCGGAGCGGTACGGCGAAGCTCGAGATGTCGGTGGCGGAGAGGCGGGTCACTCGGTAGGAAGTCTGTCCCCATAGGTTCGCTAAGCGGGCGGTGAGCTTGATGCGCTTGCTGACAGTCCAGGCGGCGTCGAGGTCACCGAAGAGGGTATGCTTGTACTCTCTCGGAGCAACCTCATTCATCGAGTGGACGACCTGCAGGCCGAGGAGCCAGCGATCACCGAGGGGAAGGCCTGCCTCGAAGCTCTCACGCAGGGAGAGGACGGGACGTAGCTTCGTGAGCGGATGATGTATCCATAGGCTGCTGAGCTCGAAGGTGTAGGCCAGCTCCAGCGGCGAGAGCTTGTTGCACGTCATCGTGAGGCTGGGCACGAGGAGATCGCTCTGGATCTGATAGACGCGCTGTGCCTGTGAGGAGATGTAGCTCGAGTGGCTGTATCGTAGCTCGGTATGTAGGCTCAGCCCGAGCGGTGCGATGGACTTGTCTACGACACCCGCTGCGGAGAAGGTCTGGCGGTGGTGCGTGCTGTCGATAGGGATGCTCACCGTGCGGTCGAGACTATAAGTATAGTCACGGTAGTAGCCGCGGGTCGTGTAGTTGTAGCTCAGATGGAGGTAGGTGAAGAAGAGCTCCAGCGGGTTGCGATAGGTGAGGCGGAGCGAGCTGGAGAGGGTCTGCTGACTGTAGAGGTGCTCGAGACTCTGGTAGTAGAGGCGGTAGCCTCGTCTCTGGGTGCTGGGGCTGTAGTAGCCGTCGAGGTCGGGGCGCTCGGAGTAGCTCCCACGTAGCCATAGCTCTCCGTGCTGCCCGAGGCTCGCCCTCATGCTGAAGAAGGGGGCGATACGTAGGCGTGTCGCCTCATCGTGGCGCATACCTAACTGAAGCATCTCCCGCTCGAGGGTCAGGGGGCTACCCACCGAGAGATAGAAGCCCTCGGGGCGGTAGCTGAAGGACGCGTCCAGCGCTAGAGAGAGGTCGCGATAGCTGCAGGAGCGGGCGAGGCTGGCGTAGGGCGTGTCGAAGCTCAGTAGGTCGGCCGTGGCTGCCAGCCCCGTATGAAGTGCGGTGGTACGGGAGAAGTGGAAGCTCGTCGAGGCTTGATGCGTCGTGTGAAGCTGGGTGATGCGTCGCTGCTCGTAGAGCGTCTGTGTGGGGAGTGCCGCCTCGGTCCACTCGCCACGGAGCGTCTCTCCTGCGGTGTAGCCACGTGTGGAGGAGACGAAGTCGAGGACCGTACCGCCTAAGCGGAGGGTCGTCTGCAGGGCTGCTTGGAGCCAAAGCGGCTCCTGCCGTAGCCCCAAGGTGTACTCGCGGCTATTGGAGCGAAGGCCCTCCGCTTTGGTCGGAGCGCCTGCCTCCGAAGCGTAGCTCTCCTACGAGATAGCGCTTGGGTGCATTGTGCTCGTAGCGCAGGGCGGCATTGTAGTAGTTGGGGCTTCGGGTCAGCTGAGATGTCTCGTAGAGGTCGAGGGGTGTAGTGCCGAGGTAGTGGGTCTCGCTCTCGGAGCTGAGGCGTCGGCGGTCGTGGTAGCCCGAGACGTTGATGCGGAGGTTACTGTACTCCCCGAGCTTCTGCAGGTCATTGATGCCCCAGTTGAAGCCTCTGTCATCGAGGTAGCGCCCGATGTCGAGGGGTGGGCGCTGTGGGGAGGAGGTCTGTAGGGCGGTCGAGGGAAGGGAGATCTGCGGAAGGCCACTCCCTGCGTCGTGCTGCTGCTCGAAGTCCGACGAGAGATCTATCCCCGTATTATTCCCCTTGAGTGAGGTGATGAGCTGGTTCGTCGGTGAGGCCTGCATGAGGAAGGCTTTTCCCTCCCAGAGCGGCGCAGGCAGGCCCGTTCCTGCTGAGACCTCCCCGAAGGGACGGAAGCGTGAGGCCTTGCTCAGACGGATGTTCAGCGCTGCCTGGTCGCTGGGGACGAGGCCCTGTAGGACGCGCTTGTGCTGGTTGTGCTCGATGACATCGACCTGATCGACGGCATTGATGGGGATGTTGCGCGAGGCCTGCGTGTAGTTGCTGCCCAAGGGATCTTGCCCCTCGATGTAGAACTTATTGATAGGCTTACCCTGATACTCTATCCGTCCATTCTCCTTGACCTCTACTCCGGGGAGCTTCTTGATGACATCCTCGAGGTAGCGGTCTCGCTTGCCTGCAAAGGCCTTGACGCGGTAGCGGAGCGTGTCGCCCCGCACGGCGATGGGGCGTGCCTTGATATGCACCTCACGTATCGGCGTCGTCGAGGGCTGGAGACGCACGGTGAAGCTATCTCCCGAGAGCTCGCTGATGCGTAGCTCTTGCTTCGTATAGCCTAAGAGGACGAAGGAGAGGAACTGGTCTTGGGGCGTGAGGCGAAAGCGCGCCTCGCCCTTAGCGTCACTCTGCGTGAAGGCTGTGCGGTGCCGCTCGCCGTCCCATGCAGAGCAAAGGACGTCGACGATGGGGGCACCCGTCTCGGCATTGACGATGCGGGCAGTCACGTGGCGCTCACTCGTCTGCCCATGCGCTTGCCCTACGGGGAGCAGGAGGAGCAGTGTGAGGAGGCACCAAAGGAGTCGGGGCGTGTAGTCGTAGTGTCTCATAGTGGTATCGGGAACGTGAGGAGAGGGGATGTTACTCCAGCTCAATCGGGTTGTAGGGCTTAGGTGGCTTGGCGGTCTTCTTCCCCTGGACGTTGATCTTCGGTGTGCTGTAGCCCGAGGGGTTCGCCATATAGTTGCGGATGGCCTGCTGGAGGCGCTCCCTCGTCGTCTTGAAGTAGGACTTCTTCTTGCGGTAAATGACCTCCCCGAGCGGAGCGTGCTCGAAGCCCTGTAGGGTGAAGACGTGGTCACGGTCCTTATCATAGATACAGGTGATGAGCCCAGGGAGTCCTCTGAACTTATACGGGCCATAGCTCAGCGGGATCTCCTCGGTGTACCAAGCCGTGTAGTCGCGCCCTCGGTAGCGAGTCTGGGCGCGGTGGCAGGTGTATCCTGCGATGATGCTATCTCCTGCGACCAGCTCCCACTGCTGCTGGGGGATACTATCTACGTAGGTGAAGTAGTCGGTGACGATCCGATCGAAGTACTCCATCTTCCCCTCTCTCTGAAGGAAAAGTATGTGGCTATCCATGACGGACCTCTTGCTTGCCTTATAGTATCCTGGGACGAACTCTTCAGGGGCCTTGCCCGTCTTGACTCCATCGTCAAATATCGAATCAGCCAGCAAGGTTCCATGGTCTATATAGCGCTGGGCCGTTTCTCCGATTTGCAATACTTGCGTCCATTCATAGGCTGGCGCCATACTTTTCGCAACAGGATGGTACTCTGCTTTATAGAATGCACGATAGAGGTTGGGCTCAATGACGTCCTTGCTTACGGTGTCAGCCTTCATTGATTTGAAGGCACGTATCAAGCTCTCGATGAATGGGGCCATGTTGGTCTCTTGTGCCTCAGCGCTCCCTACGGAGAGGATGCACATACAGAGTGATAGGACGATGCCTCGGAGGAGTCTCATTGTCTTCATATAGGGCGGGGAGGAGTGGGAGAGGGGCTTTTACTCCAGCTCGATCGGGTTGTAGGGCTTGCTATGATGCTTGACGGGCTTGTTCCTGGGGTCAGGGGTGACGATGTCGGAGGTGAAGAGGTCGGGCTGCTCGTGGTAGTTCCTCTGGAGCTTCGCCACCACTTCCCGCTTGGTCTCGAACCACCACATACGTCGCGCTTCCTCGTAGATGTAGTCCTCTGACGGAGCTTTCTCGAAGCCTACGAGCGTATAGATATGCTCGCGCTGGGTGTCGTAGATGCAGGTGATGAGGCCAGGGAGTCCGCCGAACTTAAAGGGCCCATAGGGGAAGGGGATCTCCTCGGTGTACCAAGCGATGTAGTCTCGTCCACGGAAGTGCGTCGTGGCCTTGTGGCACGTATAGCCTAAGACCGTGCTGTCGCCCCGCGCCATCGTCCACTGGAGCTGGGGGATGGGCTCGGTGTAGTGGTACTTGTTGATGAAGATCTTCTCGTGGGCATTGATCATCCCCTTGGGCGGTCGAAGATAAGCTTCAGATGAGATAAGGCAGCTCTTGAGGCAGCCTTATCCTCCGCCTCAAATTCCCCATATTTCTTCCTCGCCTTCACCGAAGCATTCCATATCGAGTCACTACGTAGCGCACCATAGTCGAGGAAGGCTTGGTAGTTCCTGCCTATCTGCAGGACCTGCATCCAGTGATAAGCCTGAGGGACAGATGGGTCGTCTCGGTACTGCTTCTCATAGTAGGCCCGATACTGCGCGTAGTCGAATATGGTCATCTGCAGGGAGTCGCTCGGCTCATACACATAGGTGTAGTCCGGGAAGACCTTGGGCTTTTGACCTATGGCGGGAAGGCTCAAGCACCCTATCCCGATAGCGAGGGATAGGGTGCGGAGAAGCAAACGTATCATAGCTCTGCGGGGTTATTCCAGCTCGATGGGATTGTAGGGCTTGGGCTTGCGGTTGATCTTAGTGCCAGGGGCTGGCGTGATAAGGTCGGACTTGAAGAGATTCGGCTGCTCGTGGAACTGTCGCTGGAGCTTATTGACCTCCTCGCGTGTGCCCTCGGTGAGGTTTGCGTCGCCCGTTACCGTAGTAGATGTAGTCTAAGGCCGGGGCTTTCTCAAAGCCTACAAGCGTGTAGATGTGCTCACGCTGGGTGTCATAGATGCAGGTGATGAGACCAGGGAGACCGCCGAACTTATAGGGCCCGTAGGGGTAGGGGATCTCCTCGGTGTACCAAGCGACGTAGTCTCGCCCACGGAAGCGGGTCGTGGCCTTGTGGCACGTGTAGCCTAAGATCGTGCTATCGCCCTCGGCCATCGTCCACTGCTGCTGGGGGATGGGCTCGCTGTAGTGGTACTTGTTGATGAAGACCCTGTCGTGTGCGTCTAAGACGCCCTTGTTGCGGTCAAAGAGGAGCTTCACGTCGGGCCGTGAATCATCTTTGGCGGCAGACCACTCATCGTGAAAGCCGTTCCTACTCTTGCCCGCCTTTATCGAGGCGTTCCATATCGAGTCGGCGCGTAGCTCCCCGTAGTTGACGTAGCCCTGATACTTGCTCCCGATTTGCAGGAGCTGAAGCCATCGATAGGACCTCGGGTCGGAGGGGACATCTCGGTATTCCTTTTGGTAGTAGGCTCGGTATTGAGCATAGTCGAAGATGGTGAGTGCTATGGTGTCGCTCAGGGTCATAGTGCTTGTCGGGGCTTTTGGGGAGCTTGAGCCGAAGCGGTCGCGCTGTGGAAGATCAGGCCCCTATTCCCGATAGTGAGGAATAGGGTGCGGAGATGTAGCTTCATATGCAGATATTGTGTGTAGGTATGGTGTTCGTTAAAGTCCGGATGGATATGTGGCTACCCATCCGAACTTTAATTTAGGAAGAATTCCTCTTCAAAATGACTTATAGAAGAGGATCGAGATGATTCAGAATGATGAGATGCTTACTTGCGTCCAGGATATGCATCGGGCTTTTTTTCTGTTCCGTCGCACTCTGATTGGCTTAGCTGCTCTTGTAGCTGCTTAAGCTCAGTAGGACTAAATGCTCCGTCAGGTGCATAGTAGACGATGCCGCAGTCTGTTTCAATTTTCTCTGCAGAGGCTTTGTTGCCGCTAACTAAAGCGAGCAGGGAGCAAGCTCCCAAGAGGAAGAATGTTCTCTTCATAGTTGGATGATATGTAGTTGGATGATTTGGGAGGTGCGTTTCATCTCCCTTCACTAGCAAAGGTATAAAAGCTTTTCCCTGTAAACAAATATTCGGAATAAAAAAATCTTTAAGGAAAGATGCTGTTAATCAGTACTTAGGTTTGTCGGTTTAGGGCAGTATGAAGCCCTGTTTATAGTAGGAAGAGAATAGCGCCTAACTCCTAAGAGGAAAGATGCGATTATTAAAGTAAGGTAGGGTTGGATTGGGTAGGGCGGTAGGCGATGTAGAGCGGGCGTTTGCTGCCCTTGTGCTGGATGCGTAGGTAATGGCCTGTGTCCTCCGTAGCGAGGAGCTTGAAGAGGCCAATCTTCGTCTTGTAGAAGTAGCCACTATAGCCGAAGTAAGCTCCTGAGCCGAAGACACGGAGACCATTCATTAAATTGATACCACTTACCTCCGAGATGTCGTAGGTCGTGCGGCTATACCGCTTCGACCATAAGAGCCGCTTCAAGACCACGGTCTCTCCGTCATCCTCTATCGAACGGGGCATAGCGAGGGGAGGGTAGATGAGGCCCAAAGCGCCTGCCCAGAGGACGAAGGCAAACGATGATAAGCCGTCTACCGTCACTAGAAGATAAAGGATGAGTGCAAGGGCCCACAACCCAATGAAGGTGATGACCTTGACGAATGTAGAGTACCTAAACGTGTAGTGCATAGCGCGATCAGATGAAAGTGGTGTCGTTGCTTTGCGTTCTCGTGTTTCTGCAGTGTGTGGAGAAGGGCTCCTCTCCACACTGCAAACCTAAAAAAAAACTTGTAATCAGCAATACCAGAGAAGAGAACCTTGCGATACACGCTGCGTAGCCGTGCTATGTGGGACTCGTCGCTTCGGAGAGAAAAGCTGAGAGCAGTAGTGGAATGACTCCCTACGAGCGCGAATAAAAGTCGCGGACGAATGGTAGATAAGCTTCATCTACGTGCGTAGATCTAATATCTACGTACGTGGATGATAGGGTTTACGTACGTGGTCTTTAAGACTACGTGCCTGGATAGGGAAAGACCACTACGGGAGGGCGCCTTTTTCTTCGCGGGGATAGCACTTCTCCTTCCGCTGGATGAGAGAAATCTACGTGATAGGGTGAGTCCCTTTACCCTCAATTAGCGAGCTATCCTCGCGCGTATAGGGGCGCAGGTGCGAGGCTTTAGCTATCTTTGTACCACTATACATACAGATAATCACCTCTTTTTAAGAAGAAAAATGATCAACTTTATTGAAGAGCTGCGCTGGCGTGGGATGATCCATGATATGTTCCCAGGCACTGAGGAGCAGCTACAGAAGGAGCGTACCTCTGCCTATCTGGGTATTGACCCCACGGCAGACTCCCTTCACATCGGCCACCTCGTCGGGGTCATGATGCTGCGCCACCTCCAGCTGGCAGGCCATCGCCCCATCGCCTCATCGGCGGTGCTACGGGGATGATTGGTGACCCCTCGATGAAGTCCGCCGAGCGTAACCTCCTCGACGAAGAGACGCTCCGCCACAACCAAGCTTGCATCAAGAAGCAGCTGTCTAAGTTCCTCGACTTCGATAGCGATGCGCCCAACGCTGCCGTGCTGGTGAATAACTACGACTGGATGAAGGACTACAGCTTCCTCGGCTTCATCCGCGACATCGGCAAGCATATCACGGTCAACTATATGATGGCTAAGGACTCGGTGAAGAAGCGCCTCAGCGGCGAGAACTCCAACGGGATGTCCTTCACCGAATTCAGCTACCAGCTCCTGCAGGGCTACGATTATCTGTATCTCTATCGCCACTACGGCTGCCGTCTGCAGATGGGGGGCTCTGACCAATGGGGGAATATCACCACGGGTACGGAGCTGATCCGCCGTATGGATGCTGGCGAGGCCTATGCTCTGGTATGTCCGCTGATCACGAAGGCCGACGGCGGTAAGTTCGGTAAGACCGAGAGCGGCAATGTGTGGCTCGACCCCGAGCGCACGAGCCCGTACGCCTTCTACCAGTTCTGGCTGAATGTCAATGATGCCGATGCGGCACGCTATATCAAGATCTTCACGACGCTGACGCAGGAGGAGATCGCAGGCCTCGAGGCTCAGCAGGCTGCCGCTCCCCACGAGCGCGCCCTGCAGAAGCGCCTGGCGGAGGAGATCACCGTCCTCGTCCACGGCCGTGAGAGCTATGATGCCGCTGTGGCTGCCTCGGGCATCCTCTTCGGGCAGGGCACGCGCGAGCAGCTCCAGTCGCTCGACGAAGCTACACTCCTCTCGGTCTTCGAGGGGGTACCCCAGTTCGAAGTCTCGAAGGATAAGCTGCAGGGTGGTGTGAAGGTCATCGACCTCCTCACCGAAGATGCGGCAGTCTTCCCCTCGAAGGGCGAGCTGCGCAAGCTCATCGCCTCGGGTGGTGTGAGCGTGAACAAGGAGAAGGTCGCCAGCCCCGATGACCTCATCACCTCTGCCCAGCTCATCGCTGACCGCTACCTGCTCGTACAGCGCGGTAAGAAGAACTACTACCTCGTCTTGGCTAAGTAAGCCACTGACACTCGATAACGACGGCTCCCCCGCTACCATTGCGGTAGCGGGGGAGCCGTCTTCTTTTGCCCCACCTCGGGGGAGGGCGGATGGAGAGCCGAAGTGCGCGCCTCCTGTATTCAGGTCGGTACCTTCATCGGGGAGAGCATAAAAAGCCACGGGCGCGCTACGATGAAGTAGCGCGCCCGTGGCTTCTTGGTCTTCGCCTGCAGGAGGCGAAGGGGAGGGTGTGTGGGCTTAGCCTTCGGCCTCTTCGTCGAGGAGGTTCTGGCTATAGCCGACGAGGTGGCGGAGGTTGCCGAGGAGCTCGTTGGTCTCGATGAGGACGTTGAGGTAGACCATCGAGGCACGCAGGTCCTCACGACGGCCCTTGTGAGCACGCTTCATCTGGGTCTTACGCATATCCTTGACGATCTCGCGCAGCTCCTTACCCATGTTCTTCGCCTTCTTGGCGTCCTCCATGCGCTTGCTGGAGATGAGCTGGTGGACCTGTGCGATGTAGTCGATGACGCGGTCACGGATGGGGGCGAACTCAGCGCGATACTCCTCGGGGATGGGGTTGTAGTTGTTGTCTACGTGCTCTACCGCTACCTCCGTAGCACGCTCGAGGGCGTAGATCATCTGCAGACAGGTATTGGCACCGAGGTGGAACCACATGTTCTTCTCCAGCATATCTTCGTCGCTGGCCATGCGTCTTAGGCCGATGGTCTCCTTACGGCGCATCGTCTTGAAGGCACGCTTGTGCTCATCGAGATGGTGCATGGTCTTCTTCAGACGGCGCAGATCTTCGCTGAAGAGGCCATTGGTCAGGTCGAGGTAGTCCTGGCTGACGTGGTCGAGCAGGCTGATCTGATTCTGACGGACGTGCTCAGAGAGCAGGCTCCACATCGTCGTAGGATCTTCGGCATTGAGGATAGCCACGAAGAGCTCATCATCAGCATCACCCTTCTTGCGACGGATCAGATGGCTATTGAAGAGGAGGAAGAGGGCCACCGCGATGAGGGCGATCATAGCGATGAAGCCACCATAGCGCATGATCGTAGCGATGATGATCGCGATGATGAAGGCGGCACCAGCCGTGATGAACCAACCACCGATGACCGACATCACACCCGTCACACGACCGACGGCACTCTCACGACCCCAAGCGCGGTCTGCGAGCGACGTACCCATACCTACCATGAAGGTGACGTACGTCGTGGAGAGGGGGAGCTTGAAGGAGGTACCGAGGGCGATGAGTAGCCCTGCCAGGACGAGGTTCACCGAGGCACGGACGAGGTCGAAGGCCGCACCAGGCTCCATCGTGAGCTCCTGCTTATTGAAGCGGGAGTCGATCCACGTACGAGCCTTCTGAGGTACAGCACGCTCGAGGAAGGAGCCGATAGCACTGCTGGTACGCACCAGACCACGGGCGATACGCGATGAGCCGAAGGTCTCCTCACCATCGTCTTGGCGGGAGAGATTCACCGAGGTCTTGATGACATTCTGCGCGCTCTTAGAGAAGAAGAGCGCCAGCGTCATGATGATACCCTGAGCCGAGGAGGAAGATGTAGGGCGTCTTTGGCGGGGAGGTTATTCGCACCCATGAGGTAGGTGTCGTAGGCCCCATTCCCGTTGGCCATGTAGTCCTGATAGGCGGAGAGCCCCGAGAGAGGTACCCCGATGAAGTTCACCAAGTCATTGCCAGCGAAGGCCAGCGAGAGGGCCAGCGTACCGGCCAGGATGATGATCTTGAGGATATTCACACCGCACCAGTGCAGGACCTGCATGATGATCGAGAAGCCGATGAGGCAGCCGATGACGAGCTCCAGCGTGTGGCCGTTGACCCAGTCCTTGTAGGCGAAGGTCGACTCCTGGAGCCCCTTGATGAGCATGAAGTAGACGATAGAGGTCAGCGCGATGCCCCCGAAGATACCAGCGAGGTAGGGGAGAGTCTTCTTATAGTTGAAGGAGAAGCACACACGCGTGATCCACTGCACCACCGAGCCGAAGAAGAAGGCCACAGCTACCGAGAGGAAGATGGCGATGATGACCTGCAGAGCCTTGGAGGCATTCAGCATCTCCAGCACCTGGAGGTTGGGGTCGTCAAAGCCCTTGAGCATCGCCATACAGAAGGAAGCCCCGAGGAGCTCGAAGACCATGGAGACGGTCGTCGAGGTCGGTAGCCCGAGTGTATTGAAGATGTTGATCAAGATGATGTCGGTGACTACCGCGGTCAAGCAGATGGTCATGACCTCCTGGAAGGTGAAGTAGGCGGGATTGTATATCCCATTGCGCGCTACGTCCATCATCCCATTACTTAGGGAGGCTCCGAGGAAGATCCCCACAGCAGCGACGCTGAGGATGACCTTGAACGGGGCAGCCTTCGCCCCGATAGCGGAGTTGAGGAAGTTCACCGCGTCATTGCTCACCCCTGCTACGAGGTCGAAGCAGGCGAGGATGATCAAGAAGACGAGGATACAGATAAAGATAATGTCCATTACAGAGCGAGGATTCGTGATCGTCGTGGAGAGGGAATTAGGAGGGATTAGAGAAGAGGGGGAGGTCGGCAGTTTCCGCCTCTTCGGTGGAGACGGCGGGCTGCTCTCCTTCGTGGGGCTCGATGAGGGCGAGGAATTCGTCCTCGGAGAGTATGGTGATGCCGAGGTCGGTAGCCTTAGCGAGCTTTGCTGGGCCCATGTTGGCCCCGGCCAAGACGTAGCTGGTCTTGCTGGAGATGGATGAAGCGATCTTCCCCCCGAGGCTCTCGATGAGGGCCTTGTACTCCTCGCGAGAGTGGTGGGTGAAGACGCCACTGATGACGAAGGCCTTGCCCGAGATCGCAGCATGATCGGTCGTCGGGAGTGGCTCTTCCTCGGGACGACGACTCAGAGGAAGCCCCAGACGCTGGAGCTCCGAGATGAACTCCCTATTCTCGGGTGAGGCGAAGTAGTGGACGAGGCTCTCGGCGATGACCGCACCGATGTCGGGGATAGCCGTGAGCTCCTCGAAGGTCGCTGCGCCTAAGGCATCGATATCCGCATAGTGCTGCACGAGCGTCTTAGCTACCGTCTCGCCCACGAAGCGGATGCCGAGCCCGAAGAGTAGGGCACGGAAGGGGCGCTCCTTGGAGGCCTCGATGCTCTCCAGCAGGCGAGTAGCACTGCGCTCCTTGAAGCCAGGGAGCTGCAGGAGATCCTCCAGCTTCAGGCGGTAGAGGTCGGCGATGCTGCGCACGAGGCCGTGGGTGAAGAGGAGGTCAATGGTCTCCGCTCCGAGGCGTATGTCAGCAGCCTTGCGCCCAGAGAAGTGCTCGATACGAGCCGTCTGCTGTGGGGGGCAGGTCGCTTGGTTCGTGCAGTAGTAGGCGGCTTCTCCTTCGTTTCGCTCGAGGGGAGAGCCACAGGCGGGGCAGTGGCTGGGGAAGATGACGGGCTGAGCGTCGCTGGGACGCTCCTCAGTGACGACGCCGACGATCTTCGGGATGATCTCACCGCCCTTCTCTACGAGGACCTGATCATCGATGTGCAGGTCAAAGGCTTCGATGAAGTCGGCGTTGTGAAGCGAGGCTCGGCGCACGGTCGTGCCCGAGAGTGCCACGGCATCGAGATTGGCCACAGGTGTGACAGCACCCGTACGCCCGACTTGGAAGTCTACGGAGATGAGGCGCGTCTTGGCCTGCTCGGCTTGATACTTGTAGGCGATAGCCCAGCGTGGGGTCTTCGCTGTATAGCCCAGCTCCTCCTGCTCGGTGATGGAGTCGACCTTGAGCACGACGCCATCGGTGGCAACGGGGGCTTCGGCACGTGCCTGCTCCCAGTAGTCGAGGAAGGATAGGACCTCCTCCAGCGAATGGCAGCGGCGGGTAGCCTCCGAGATCTTCAGCCCCCAGCTCTTGCAGAGCTGCAGACGCTCGTAGTGACTGTCGGGGAGACTGGGCTGCCCTGGTACGTAGTAGAGGTAGGCATCGAGGCGACGCTCGGCTACGATCGCAGGATCGAGCTGCTTGAGCGTACCGCTGGCGGCATTGCGAGGATTAGCGAAGAGGGGAGGTCGGCACGATGACGCTCGGCATTCAGTCGGTCGAACTCCACGAAGGGCAGGAGGATCTCCCCACGCACCTCGAGGCTCTCGGGATAGCCCGTGCCACGCAGGCGGAGGGGGATGGAGCGGATCGTGCGCACATTAGCCGTCACATCATCGCCCATCTGTCCGTCGCCACGGGTGACGGCGCGAGTCAGTAGTCCCTTCTCATAGGTCAGGGAGATCGAGAGCCCGTCGTACTTCAGCTCCGCAATGATGGTGAAGGGCTTACCGCCCAAGTCCCTCGAGACGCGCTCGTAGAACTCCCGTACATCGTCGTAGCTGTAGGTATTGCCCAGCGAGAGCATGGGGTAGCGGTGCGCTACCTGAGTGAAGCCCTCGGTGCGGTCACGGCCGACACGCTGCGTAGGCGAGTCGGGGGTGATGAGCTCGGGATGCTCCGCCTCCAGTCGCTCCAGCTGCTTGAGCAGTTGGTCGAAGTCGTAGTCCGAGATGGTGGGAGCTGAGAGGACGTAGTAGGCGTAGTTGTGCGCCTCGATCTCCTCTCGTAGTCGCTGGATCTCTGTGGCTATGGGTGCCATATCTGATAGTAATGGAGGTCCTCGTAGTGGTTGTCTTGCCAGTGCCAGCGGGGGAGCGTGGCGGTATGCTCGAAGCCGATGCTGCGGAGCATCTGCTGGGAGGCTTCGTTGGAAGCCAAGACCTCGGCATAGACTTGCTCACAGCGGAGCTTGTCGAAGGCGTAGCGTAGAGCTAAGCGGATGGCTTCGGAGCCTACCCCCGTCTTGCGAGCCTCACGGTCGATGTAGATACCGACGCCCAGACGGCGATGGATGGGGCTGTAGTCGTAGAGGACGAGATGCCCCAGTGCAGAGCGAGTCTTGAGCCCCTCGATGATGAGGCTCATCGAGCCCGTCTCGAGGATATGTGTGCCCGAGGCGGTGATGTAGCGCTGGATGAAGTCGGGGGAGAGGGGATTGATCGTGCCGCTGGAGTACCAGCCCTCGGGGTCATTCTCCCAGCTGAGTAGCAGCGGGAGATCTTCCTGCGATAGGGCGCGGAGCTGTATGTGCTCGCCCGGGATGCCGATAGCCTGCGTGTGCATGGGGTCAGAAGCTTAGCGACTGATCGAAGTCCGTGCGGGTGAGGATGGAGCGGCCGAGCGTCACTTCGTCGGCATACTCGATCTCATCTCCGATGGCTACACCGCGGGCGATGACCGAGAGGCGTACGTCCAGCCCCGCGAGGCTGCGGTAGATGAAGAAGTTCGTCGTGTCCCCCTCCATCGTCGTGCCCAGCGCCAAGATGACCTCACGGACACTGCCACTACGTACCCGCTCGATGAGCTCGGGGATCTTCAGATCGTCGGGGCCAATGCCGTCAATAGGGGAGATGACCCCGCCGAGGACATGGTAGACACCACGGTACTGACCGGTATTCTCGATAGCCATCACATCGCCTACGTGCTGTACGACGCAGACGGTGGAGCTATCACGCTGGGGGCTGGAGCAGATCGGGCAGAGCTCAGTATCACTGATGTTGTAGCACTGCCGGCAGTAGACGATACCATCTCGCATATCTACGAGGGCATCGGCGAAGGTATGGGTATCGATTGGGGGACGTGAGAGCAGGTGTAGCGCCAAGCGTAGAGCGGTCTTGCGCCCTACCCCTGGTAGGGTAGAGAGCTGCTCTACGGCTCGCTCGACGAGCTTGGACGGGTAGGCGTTCATCGTATCGGGTCTCGCTCTCAGTAGAGATAAAGCCCGCAGAAGATACCCTGAGTACTATCGCTATGGGATAGGGGAGGGATCTTCTACGGGCTTTATCGCAGGTTATTCTTCGAGGGCCTCGATTTCGTTGCCTTCCTTGTCTACGAACTTGTAGTCGAGGAAGCCGAGGCTCTGATTGGGGGTCACACGTATACCGCGAGCTATCTGGAGCTTCCAGCGGCGGGCGATGGACATGAAGAACCCCTTGGTGAGGTAGGCGGCCACGTAGGGATGTACGTGGACGTTGATGTAGGATGTGTCTAAGCGTGGGGCTAAGTCACGGAGCTTTTCTTCGAGCTGATCGGTGAAGAGGATAGAGGACTTCATCTTCCCTGTGCCAAGGCACGTGGGGCACGTCTCATCCGTATTGATCTGGGTGGCAGGGCGCACACGCTGACGAGTGATCTGCATCACGCCGAATTTACTCAGCGGTAGGATGTTGTGTCGCGTGCGGTCGCTCTCCATCAGCTTGACCATGTGCTCATAGAGGAGCTGACGATTCTTCTGGTCATGCATGTCGATGAAGTCGACGACGATGATACCACCCATATCTCTCAGGCGGAGCTGACGAGCGAGCTCTTCGGCTGCGATGAGATTGACATCGATCGCTGTGCCCTCCTGCTCGGTGCTCTTACGGGAGCGGTTGCCACTATTGACGTCCACGACGTACATGGCCTCGGTCTGCTCGATGATCAGGTAAGCACCACTCTTGCAGGTGACAGTACGCCCGAAGGACGCCTTGATCTGCTTGGTGACATTCTTCTCATCGAAGATGGGGAGGTTCCCCGTATAGAGGCGGACGATATCTTCACGCCCAGGGGCTATCTGACGGACATACTCGCGTATCTCCTCGTAGTAGGCCTTGTCGTTGACGTGGATGCTCTGGAAGGAGGGGTTGAAGGTGTCGCGCAGGATGCTAAGGCACGGCTGGACTCTTCGTAGACGATCTTTGGGGTCTTGGTGATCTTGGGGAGCTTCTGTATGCTCTCCTCCCAGCGTCTTAGCAGACGGCTGAGCTCCTGATCGAGCTCGCTGGCTCGCTTGCCCTCGGCCGAGGTGCGGATGATCACGCTGAAGTTCTTAGGCTTCATGCTGAGGATGAGCTGCTTGAGGCGTGCTCGCTCCTCGTGTGATTCGATCTTGGCGCTGACGGATACCTTGTCGGAGAAGGGGACGAGGACGAGGTTTCGCCCTGCGATAGATATCTCAGCCGAGAGGCGTGGCCCCTTCGTGGAGATAGGCTCCTTGACGACTTGGACGAGGACATTCTGCCCAGCCTTCAGATAGTCAGCGATCTTCCCGTCCTTCGGCAGGTCAGGGAAGGTGGGGATCTTGCTCAAGGAGGGTACTGCCTTGGTCTTCTCGATTTGCTCGAGGAAGCGCTGCTGCGCTTGGTAGATCATCCCCAGGTCGAGGTAATGAAGAAAAGCATCCTTCTTATATCCTACATCAACGAATGCTGCGTTGAGGCCCGGCATCACCTTCTTGACGCGTCCGAGATAGATGTCTCCGACGGCGAAGGCCAGGTCACGACGCTCGCGCTGGAGCTCTACCAGTCGTTGGTCTTCCAGTAGAGCCATCGAGATCTCCTTGGCGGAGACGTCGACGATCAGTTCACTGTTCACTTGGCGGATTCGTTAATGATAGTAGAGTAAAAAAGGAAGTAGTATAAAGTGTACGGGGGCAAGGCATACGTCTTGTGAACTGCCCTACCCCCGCGCATGTGACATTACTTCTTCTTATGTCTGTTCTTCTTGAGTCTCTTCTTACGCTTGTGCGTAGCCATCTTATGGCGCTTTCTTTTCTTTCCGCTTGGCATAGCTGCTTTTGATTATATGATTATTTACTATAGTTCGGCTTTCGATCCACTACTTAACCTTGGAGGCGAAGAGCTTCGAGGGCTTGAAGGCAGGGATGCGGCGCTTGGGGATAATAATCGTAGTCTTCTTCGAGATATTGCGAGCAGTCTTCTCTGCACGCTCCTTGATGATGAAGCTACCGAAGCCACGAAGGTAGACGTTTTCTCCACGTACCAGAGAGTCCTTGACTGACTCCATGAACGCCTCTACCACTGCCAGAGTAGTCTCTTTATCTACTCCCGTGCTCTTGGCGATATCGCTCACCACTTCTGCTTTCGTCATAGTTGATGAAATATTTTAATTGTATGAATATCATTCTTTTTGCCCTTGCAAATATACGGTAAATCTTCGAATATGCAAGGTGTACTTAGCATTAGAGAGCGGGGTAGAGACAGTACCTCCACCCCGCTCCCTTATACTTTATTTTACCTTCTACTTGCTTACTTGAGGCTCTTGAAGTAGGCATCAAGGAGACGCTGAGCTCCGACGAAGGAGGAAAGGCGGTCGGAGAGGATGTCGCTCTCTACCTCGGGGCGTAGGCTTCGAATAGCCTCGCTCTGGTAGAAGGAACTCTTCAGAGCCTCATTGATGCTCTCGTACATCCACCACTTGGTCTGGCGCTGGCGCTTCTCTTCGAAGTAGCCCGAGTCCGTGGCGAAGTGTCGGTACTCATCGACCATATCCCAGATCTCCTTGATGCCAAGACCGTAGAAGCCTGAGTAGGTGAGGACCTTGGGTCGCCAGCCTGACTCCGTAGGAGGGAAGAGGTGGAGGGCATTACGGAAGTGGGTGGCGGCAAGGTTAGCCTTGTCAATGTTGTCGCCGTCAGCCTTGTTGATTACGATAGCATCGGCCATCTCCATGATACCGCGCTTGATCCCCTGTAGCTCGTCGCCCGTACCAGCCAGCTGGATGAGGAGGAAGAAGTCTACCATAGAATGTACTGCCGTCTCACTCTGACCGACGCCGACGGTCTCGACGAATATCGTATCGAAGCCTGCAGCCTCGCAGAGTACGATCGTCTCACGCGTCTTACGGGCTACACCTCCGAGTGAGCCAGCCGAAGGGCTGGGGCGGATGAAGGCATTCTTTTCGCGGGAGAGCTGCTCCATACGGGTCTTATCTCCGAGGATACTACCACCAGAGCGCTCGCTGCTGGGGTCGATAGCGAGGACTGCCAGGCGTCTCCCCTGCTTGACGAGGTGCATCCCGAAGGTGTCGATCGAGGTACTCTTCCCTGCACCTGGTACCCCCGTGATACCGATACGCATTGACTTCCCAGCGTAGGGGAGGCAGCGCTCGATGATCTGCTGGGCGATGGCCTGATGGTCGGGGCGGTTGCTCTCGACGAGTGTCACGGCCTGACTGAGGCAGGTGATGTCGGAGCGGAGGATGCCTTCGACGAATTCGTCCACCGTATAGGTGCGGCGAGCTACGCGTCGTAGGTTGGGATTGACCATAGGCTGGGCTGCCACGCCTTGATTGACCTTGAGCCCGAGGTAGGCTGGATCATTCTCTGGGTGGTGTAGAAGCTCTTCGTTGATGTCCATATCGCTTGCTTTGAATAGTGCTTGTTTTGTGTCGGTAGTAAAGGGGCACGGGATAAGGTCGTCCCCATGCTCGCGCTTTCCTTTGTCAAAGGTACGCAATTTCGTCCTGTGCCACACCCCTCATCTTATACGTAATTGGGGGGATAAAGCACGCGGGGTGAACCAATGATAGTTCACCCCGCGTGCTTTATCTTTTGCCCTGCTCTTGGTTAGTGCTTAGCCAGCTTCATGAAAAGCTTGGTTGAGTGATTGAGGATGGGTTGGAAAAGCGCTCCAAGCAATAGAGCTCCCATAAGGAAGGTAAAGACGCTGAGGTAAGGAGAATAATGTCCTTTCTCTGCTAAAGCAAGACTCAGCTGGCGTACGATCGGGTGGCTGACGAAGACCGCTGCGGAGATGCTACCGACCCAAGCGAGAGGTTTATTCATACTCTGCGGAAGGAGTGGGGTGCATGAGATGCCGAGAGCACAGATAAAGATCGGTGTCGTGATCCAAGGGAGGAAAGAGAGGCTTGTCACGAAGATCAGTGCGATCGAGACCAGGGCAATGATTCCGTATGCCGTCTTACTCAGCTGGAGGCTCTCTTCATAGCGTGCATAGAGGAGACCAAGGCCGAAGGGGAGGATGCTCCCGACGAAATTGGTACGTAGCCACGTCATGACGGCTCCATCAGGGGTGACGAAGGCTTGTGCGATGCTACACACGAGGATAGCTCCGACGATCACACTTCCATGAGCGACGGAACAGCAAGAGGCGGTAGACGACGTAGAGCTCGAGCATGAGCCCGAAGTACCAGTAAGGCCCTGGGGCAAAGGTCTCAAAGGAGCAGATCTGAAGGTTGCAGAGCATCGTGAGCTGGCTCAGTACACCGAAGATCGTAGAGGCGGGATAGCTTATGTAGAAAGCATTCAGCAGGAGGTATGCCGCATAGCCCACGATACACATCGAGAGAAGCTTGAGGTAGTGCGTCCAGATGAAAGGGAGGGGGCGGACTTCCTTGGTGCTACGTCCGTACTTCTTCTCAAGACCATAGGCACTGAGGAAGACGAAGATCACGACTCCATAGTGTCCAAAGAAGGAGAAGAGCTGTAGTGGAAGGCGTCCGTCGGGGTGTGATAGGTAGTCCAAGAGCGTCGAGACGTGCCATGACTGGTATGTGAACTCGTTCTCGAAGATCGCCCCATGCATCCAGTGCGTATAGTTGTGGAGGATAATCGAGAGGATGGCCAAGCCTCGTAAGACCTGACTATTTAGATTGATCGGTCGAGACGAATCGTAAGACACCGCCAGCTGATGGGACATATATACTTTGGGATAAGGGGGTGATAGCGTAGCGAGGCGCTCGGGCTCGCAGCTGGAGGATGATAAGGTCGATCGGTCTAGGTCAGATGTCTCGACCTCTATAAGAGGAACGTAGCCTCACGGCTATTTAATCTATATAGGGCTAAATATAATTCTCAGCGGAGTCAGAGCTGCGATGAGAATCTAATATCAGCGAACTGCCTTGGTAACATCGCAGGTCTGCGAATTGTTGCGATACGCTGATACTTATCTGATTGGGGAAGGGCTTCGTGCCTCTGTCCCTTGAGGTAGCTACAAAGCAGCCCCAGTGTAAGTGCCTGTACTTACGCTGGGGCTGATGTCTTTGTGCTATGGAGTCATACTTAGAGCTGGCGTACGAGTTCGCTGAAGATGCGGCCCATACGGTCGGAGGCTGCGTTGGCGGCGCGTACGACGTCGTCACCATCGTTGACGAAGTCATCATCAAAGTGCCAGCCTTCGTTGGTGATGACCGACATACCGAAGACGCGGATACCAGCGTGGCGTGCGACGATGACTTCGGGCACGGTGCTCATGCCGATGGCGTCACCACCCGAGCGAGACCAGTAGGTGTACTCAGCTGGGGTCTCATACGAGGGACCCGTGAGGCCGACGTACACACCTTCGTGGACGTGGATACCGAGCTCCTGAGCGATGGCCTTCGCCTTCGTGATGAATTCGCGGTCGTAGGGGCGCGTCATATCAGGGAAGCGTGGGCCAAACATCTCGACGTTGGGGCCGATGAGCGGGTTGGGGAGGTTGTTGATGTGGTCGCGGATGATCATCAGATCGCCTACGCGGAAGGTCTGGTTGATACCACCTGCGGCGTTGGAGACGAGGAGGTTCTCGATACCGAGGAGCTTCATCACACGGATGGGGAAGGTAACCTGCTCCATGGGGTAGCCTTCGTAGTAGTGGAAGCGTCCCTGCATGCACAGCACGGTCACACCTGAGAGGGTGCCAGCGATGAGATTCCCCTTGTGGCCGATAGCCGTAGAGTGTGAGAAGTGGGGGATCTGCGTGTAGGGGATGATGGTGGGATTCTCGAGCATGTCGCCGAGCTTGCCAAGGCCGCTACCGAGGATGATGGCGGTCTTGATATCCTTTGGTAGGCGTGATGCCAGGTAGTTGGCCGCCTCGTGATAGTGTTGGTCGAGCATAATAATAGGGATATATCTTGCCGAATATTGCGAATAGTATTTGCCTCAAGGGCAAAACAAATATAGCAATAATCGGGGAAGGGAGACGGTGCTATCTACTCCTTCTCTTGCACGGTGGAGTTGTAGGGTACCAGCTTCAGCTCGCCACTTTCGTATTCGGCGAGGAATATATCTGCAGCAGACTCATATCCCATCTTTTGCAGCTCCTCGGTTAGCCACTCTTCGGTGCGGTCTACGTCATCCAGCACGCTGGTCTGTACGATACCATCCGTGATGATGGGGTACTTGGGATTCTCCTCGCCTTTTAGGACGATGATGAGCTCTCCATTCTGCTCGAAGACAGCTCGCTTCACGTCGCGGATGTGGTAGACCCCCTCGCGGCGTAGCTTGAATGCTACTTCGGTTGCTGTGATCTTAGCCTTGCGGCAAGCCTCTACATCGAGGACCCCGTGCTTGATGAGGACAACGGGAGCTCCATCGATGAATCTCTTGATACTGTGGTTCTTCGTCTTGAGTCGTCGCAGACCGATGATGAGGAAGGCCCAAATAGCGAGGACGGCAGCAAACTGGATAATCGAGACGGCTGGGCTATAGATGATCCCACCGATGATACCCCCGAGTACATAGTTCTGCACCTGGTCTATCGCAGAGGTTGGTGCCAGATTGCCCTTGCCGGACTTGTTGATGACGAGGACAATGGCAAGTAAGCCCAGGAATAGCTTCAGGAAGACGTTCAGATAGAAGAGGTCATCCGACTGGAGGTAGGAAGTGCTGTCATATTATATGAATGAGGTGAGATTGATTAGACTGCTGTTAGAATGAGATGTCGAGGCCGGCATCGACTACATTGTAGTCCTTACGTATGTCTACGATGGGGTCTGTATCATAGATCAGGCGGTAGGTGCCTCGTATCCCGATGGTGGGCGTGATGTTGTACTTGAGGTCGACGGCACCTCCGAAGCGGGCCTTCTTGAAGTACGTGTCGGGAGTCGCTTGATGGATGGCGGTCGTCGTGAGCTCCCAGTGCTCGCCGATCTTATTCCGCATACTGAGCGAGAGATGGCTCTTGATGCGGTGGCTATAGGCATACTTGGGGCCGTTAGGTGCTGGCATCGGGCGCTCCCACTCTTCGTATTCGTAGAATAAGCCCAGTGTAGCGAACATAAGTGTAGTGGAGGAATTCACCAGACGATAGCGCGACTGAAGCCCCGAGGAGAACTTAAAGGCCATGCCTCTACTGGCCGCCCACTGGGACTCTGCATAAGGGTAGACCTCAAAGGCTCGGTCCAGCAGGTAGCGGAATTCAGCATGTATATACCCGCCACTGAGGGTTACCTTCTTGCCATAGGAGGAGAACTCAAACTTATTTATGAGGTTGATCACTCGGCTACGCTTGATGAGCAGGTTGATATTGGCGCTATTGCGGAAGGTGAATACGTTCTCCTTCTCGGTCTGGAAGTTGAGTGAAGGGCTGATCGTCCCCTGGAGTGTCTTCGTGCTATCGATGCTCATCGTCATGTTCTCAGAGAAAAGCATCTGCGCCGACACGTGGACGGGCGCAAGTAGTATGGCGAGTAGATAGAGTAATCGCTTCATATAGGATCTATTGTTCGTTCGTCTTTTGACGCTGTAAAAGTAGGGAAAAAGTGTATGCAGATTTAGCGGAGCGATATACCCAATATATAGGGAGATAGCTGGCGTCAAAAAAATCGCCGTGATCGCTTGATGAATATATACGTGGGGAGGCTTGGTGTGAAGCGGGCTACTCCATCACCATCTTCTTATTCGACGTGGGGGAGACGACGATGCGCGTACGGCGGTCGTCGTAGGTGGGCGCGAAGAAGTTGAAGCGCGGCTGCGTGTACTCGGTATGGATACCGAGGAGATCTACGAGAGCGTGTGTGAGCAGATCCGAGAGGATACGCTTATCCCGCTGACGGCTGATCTGGCGCCAGAGGTCGGGACGCTCCTTCCGTAGCTGCGGGGAGAAGTAGACGAAGAGCGGGATCTCTACGGCTCGGGGGACGAGTGCATGGCCCATCAGCTCGGGGTAGTCTTCGTCGAAGAGCGCATCGCCGTGGTCGGAGAGGTAGATGACGAGGGCGTTCTCCTCGCGGTAGCGCTCGATGATCTCGTGGATGATGTGGTCGGTATAGAGAAGGCTATTGATGTAGGCTGAGATGACCAGATCCTTCAGCTGCATCCCTTGTGGATCGGGGTAGGCTGTCGGATGTGAAGCGTGTCGAAGGCCTGGGGGTAGCGCTCGCTGTAGGTCATGTGTGAGCCCATGAGATGCACCATCTGGAAGAGTCCTCGAGGGGGAGCTGCTGTCGCAGGCTATCGGGGTAGGTTCTCGATGATGAAGGAGAAAGGGGCAGGACGGCTTCGTCGAGAGGTCGGGGCGATTTGACTACACCTTCTCCCACCCAGATCGTTTGAAGAAGGCTGGATTACCCGTGAGGATGTCCACCTGTCGACCAAAGAGATTCGACATCGAGTATTCTCCCTGTGATTTCTTGGTTTGCAATCCATGCTGTAGCATAGCCCTGCTTGGCGTAGTACCTGGATGATGGAGGGAATTGATACCAGGGCTTTCTCACCTTCCTCGTGTGTGAAGAAGGTCAGTGAGCGCGTATTGGACTGTATCGTAGCTGAAGCAGGCGCGACGACGTTGGTAGAAGGGAATAAGCTCCTGCGCCTGTATGAGGCTATCAGCATAGGGGTGTTCGGCAGGGGATAGCCATAGCAGTGCATACTGCTTTGGCGCGCTGATTCGCCGAGGATGAGGATGACGTTGAGCGGCTGCTGCGAGATGGGAGTGATGACTGATCGCTATTGAGCTTGACGCTGTGAGCTGCGGATCTTAGCCTGCTCTGCAGCGATGTGTTTGATCGCCTTATGGGCACTGAGCGTATTGAAGATCGCTCGATCAATGCCAGAATACTCGTAGTCCTCCGAAAGTTGCTATGGTGGTGACGACATGACGGAGATCACTATAGATATGCCCTCTAGGCCCACGAAGAGGATGAGCAGCGTAGCGGCGAGACTACTGCACAGGGCTGATGCACGGAGGATAGCTGATTCGTGAGACGAATCTGACTACAAATGCGCTGAGCAACGGAGGGCAGTGAGTTTGGCAGACATACATCGAGAGCTTGTCCTGCAGTAATACTGTCGACGAACTCACTGCCCTCACGCCAGTTGGTCGAGAGCATGATCTGCGCCAAGTCCATGTTGTAGGTCACATGGTAGAGCCCGATGAGGTAGAGCTCATAGGCAGAGAGGGAGAGGACGACGACGGAGAAGAGGAGCCCGATCGTGCGGGTCAGCCACTTCCATGGAGAGAGGGCGAAGAGGAGGGTTAGGAGGCTCGCCCAGCCCCCGATGCGAAGGAGCTGGCTGAGGACCAGCGGGAGCACTTCGCCCGAGGGCACCTCGGTCTGATAGGGTAGATAAGCCAGTAGCACACGCAGCTGGGCGAGGAAGACTAAGACGAAGAGCCAGAGACGCTCGCTTAGTCGCCTGCCGAGGGCTGCGTGTGCTACTCGGTGAAGTATGGAGGGAAGTCCCTCGCATTTATCTGTGCTTACTGAAGAGACGCTGGGCTACCTCGCGGGCTTCCGCGATGATAGCTTCCTGCCCTGGCACATGCTTGTCGCGCATAAGGATGCGCCCATCGACGATGACGGTGTCGATGCAGCTGCTGCCCGAGGTAGCATAGACGAGGTTCGACGTGAGGTCATTCAGCGGCACGAGCTCAGGCGTATTGAGGTCGACGAGGCAGACGTCTGCCAGGCGTCCCTCTTCGATGCGCCCTGCGTTGAGGTCGAGGATGTCTGCACCCACAGCCGTAGCAGAGGCGAAGATATCATCAGCCTTGCACGCCGTGCTGTCGAAGCGCCAAGCCTTCCCGAGGAAGGAAGCGAGCTTCATCGCTACGACCATGTCGAGGTTGTTCGACGAAGAGCAGCCGTCCGTACCGATACCGATACGGATGCCACGGCGCTTCATCTCCTCGTACTTGAAGGTGTAGCCGCTGGCGAGCTTCATGTTGGAGGCTGGGTTGTGCACGACGGAGACGTTGTGCTTCGCCAGCAGGTCCATCTCTTCATCATCTACCCAGACGACGTGCGCCAGTACGAGGTGCTCGCTGAGGATACCGAGCTTCTCGAGGTAGCGCACAGGGCTGAGGCCGTGCTGACGGATACATTCCTCTACCTCGCCCTTGGTCTCAGAGAGGTGCAGGTGGATCTTCACGCCGTGCTCTACTGCGAACTGATGGCAGAACTGCAGCTGCTCACCGCTCACCGTATAGATAGCGTGCGGGCCGAGGGTGAAGGTGATGCGGTCACTGAACTCGCCGAAGCGCTCCATGTACTCGTAGCTGCGCTTGCGGTCCAGTGCTGCACGCTCGGGGTTGCCTTGGTCGAAGAGCGTGTAGGAGAGATGTGCACGTAGCCCCATCTCTTCGACAGCCTTTGCGGTCTCCAGTGGGTGCATGTACATATCGAGGAAGCAGGTCGTGCCCGAGCGTAGCATCTCGAGGCAGGCGAGCTTGGCGCCGACATAGACGTCATGCGGAGTCATCTGCGCCTCGACGGGCCAGATGTAGTCCTCGAGCCACGTCATCAGCGGTAGGTCATCGCCGTAGCCACGGAAGAGCGTCATCGACGCATGGGTATGCGTATTGATGAAGCCGGGGATGATCGCCTTGTCGGTGCCGTCAAGCACCTCCGCTCCTGCGGGAGCGGAGATACCTGGGGCGATACGAGTGATAAGGTTTCCCTCGATGAGGACGTTGGTAGTCGTCGTCCCGTGGAGGACATTCTTTATTAGGATAGAGGTCATAGATATCTATTCGGGGTGAGGAGCCTATCGCTTGGGGTAAATCTTGTAGAACTCGGCGACGGCTTCGATACCCTTGTAGAAGATATCCAGGGGCATATTCTCGTTGGGCGAGTGGATGGCGTTGCTCTCCAGACCGAAGCCCATGAGGATGGTCTTCACGCCGAAGACGCGCTCGAAGGCTGCGATGATGGGGATACTACCGCCACGACGTACGGCCAGAGGGCGCTTTCCGAAGGCTACTGCGACAGCCTCTTCGGCTGCCTGATAGGCGGGCAGGTCGATGGGGCAGAGGTAGGCTTCGCCGCCGTGCATAGGCGTGACCTTGACGCGGACGTACTTTGGGAGCGATGCTCTCGATGTAGTCGATGAAGGCCTGGCTGACCTTGTGGTGGTCTTGGTTGGCTACGAGGCGGCAAGAGACCTTAGCATAGGCCTTGGAGGGAAGGACGGTCTTCGAGCCCTTCGCCCCTGATAGCCGCCCCAGATGCCGCAGACGTCGAAGGAAGGACGGCAGCTATTACGCTCGAGCGTGTGGTAGCCGACTTCGCCGAAGAGGTCATCGATGTCGAGGAACTTCTTGTACTCCTCTTCGCTGAAGGGGATCTTCGCGATCATCGCGCGCTCTTCATCCGAGAGGGCACGACGTCATCGTAGAAGTGGGGGGGATGGTGATACGCCCGTCCTTGTCCTGGACCTGAGCGATGAGCTTACAGAGCTCGTTGATGGGGTTAGCGACAGCACCGCCGAAGTGGCCGGAGTGCAGGTCGTGGTTGGCACCCGTGACCTCGATCTGCCAGTAGGCCAGACCGCGCAGGCCCGTGGTGAGCGAAGGCGTCTCGGCGCTGACCATACTCGTGTCGGAGACGATGATGTTCTCAGCGCGGAGCATCTCGAGGTGCTCACGGCAGAACTGCTCGAGGTGCGTCGAGCCGATCTCTTCTTCACCCTCGAGGAGGAACTTCACATTGCACTCGACGAGACCGAGTGCCAGAGCCGTCTCGAAGCCCTTGATCTGGATCATCGACTGACCCTTGTCGTCGTCAGCACCGCGTGCCCAGATGTGGCCGTCACGTACCTCGGGCTCGAAGGGTTCGCTCTTCCACAGCTCAAGTGGCTCGGGGGGCATGACGTCATAGTGTCCGTAGACGAGGATCGTGGGCTTGGAAGGGTCCTTCTCATAGTGCCCGAAGACGATGGGGTTACCTGCCGTCTGGTAGATCTCTACGGTCTGTACGCCGAGCTTCTTGAGGTGGTCACGCCAGTACTCTGCACAGCGCTGCATGTCGGGCTTGTGCTCGCTCTTGGCGCTGACCGATGGGATGCGGATGAGCTCGAAGAGGTCCTCGAGGAAGCGAGCTTCGTGCTCGCGGATATAGTTCTTGATCTGGCTCATAATAGGTATGGGTCCAAGGGTTGAATGTATTTGAATGGGGTAGGGCAAAGGCGTGAGAAGGCTCCCGCTTTGCCCTAATAAAGGTAGGAAAAAACTCTGTCTTGTCTCCGCTACGCCTTGCTTTTCTTCGCCTTGCGTGGGGCTTTGCGGAAGTGGATATCCTCGAGCGTGAAGTAGCGCTTCGAGGGACGCAGGTGCACCTTGACCTCCTCGATGTGGATGGTGGGGTTGAACTTCTCCCCTCTTCTACGGCGCGGCACTTGAAGGTGGGCATGAGGTGTCCCAGACGACCATAGTCGACGATGGCGCCCTCCGAGACGAGGTCGCGTGCGGTGTCTGCGGCGAGGTTGAGGACGCTCTGCACCTCCATGTAGTTGAGGGTAGTGTTGCGGGCGACGAGCGAGCAGAAGCGCTCGAAGTCCACCTGGTATCGGCCCGTGAGTCGTGCGACTTGCATGCTCTTACCACGGTGCTTGCCGAAGGTGACTTTCCTCTGGTAGAGGACGTACTGAAGGGTTTTTGCTTGTCATAGTACATTGTGTAGTTGGGCGAAGGAGCTGAAGTGCCTGAGATAAGGTACTTGACTTCGCGAGGTTTGTTCCTTGAGCAAAGGTAGTTACTATCGTTAGAATGCGAAATCTCTTTCGGTTAAGTTCGGTGTTTTTATCGCTTGGGGTTACGGATTAATACGTATTAATCTGCAAATTAATACGTATAAAATTCCGACTTAATACGTATTAATTCCCGAATTTATACGTATAAATCTTTGCCTTCATTCGGTTAATCTTCCAGCAACTACCGCTTTGAATGGTGGCGAACTCAAGGTAGTTCGCTCACGAAACTCCTTTGCATTCGTCGTCAAGCTCTACTATTTTGCCCGCCAAGCTCCTCTACTTCCTTCGCCGACCTCCTCTCCTTTGCTCTCGAAATGGCTTGCCTCTACGCTATAAACCGAGCAAGTCGCTACGCTTATGTCCTGATTCTTCTACCTTTGCAAATGGAATTAACAATTTACTCAAGCATGATAATGAAGAAGGCCATCGCCCTATTATTAGCCGTAAGTGCTCTCAGCTCCTGCTCAAAGAGCGAGGATACCCCCGTCGTCCCAACGCCTCCCCTTCCCGCACCTCAGCAGCCAATGGACTACATAGCAAAGATCAAAGAGTTTGTGGTACCCTACAGGATCTACTATGAGGTGAGCTTTACCTATGATAGTCAGAAGCGTTTGACCTCAATGGAGGAGAAGTATATTGGGTCGTCAGCTACGAAAGTCGTGAATACTAAGATGATCTATTCTGCTCAGACGATTACCATGGTACGAGAGGAGAATAAGCTCGAAGATTATCTGAAAAAGCCTACGGAGTATATCCTGTCTCTTGATGCTAATGGGAGGGCTAAGAAGCTGGTCACGAAGAGATACGTAGAAAAAGATATATCCGCGGA
>BNJS01002248.1_pt1 | contig 59859 bp, 63 predicted proteins | sample 8540461 | NCBI WGS metagenome assembly BNJS01 (sample SAMD00202454, study PRJDB9452) | human saliva metagenome | isolation source: human saliva | place: Japan
ATCATCTCTTGACGGAAAGAATGATCGAGTACTTCGCATACTATCTCAACCAATTACAAGATAAGACTGCTAAACCAGACGCTCCTACAAGCAGCAAAGGTGAAGAGCAACCTCCAGTTCTTGAAGTTCCTGAATATACAGGCCCACTAGGCACGGCAGGAACAGAAGCACCACCTACAGTGGAACTTCCAGAGTACACAGGTCCACTAGGAACGGTAGGAACAGAAGCGGCACCTACAGTGGATTCGTTGAAAGCAGTAGTAGATAAGACCGGAAATATCGAAATTATCGGAAAAAGTCAGGAACTAGCGGATGTTGATCAAGTAGAAAGTAATTCAGAGACTAACAAGAATTTGTCTGGTAAGAAGTATGATGTATATAACCTTCAACTTAAGAACCAAAAAGGACAAGTGGTTAAACCAAACGGTAATCTTCTTGTTAGATTGCCAGTTTCAGGGGAAGTGGAGGCACTTTATGCTATTACTCCAAGCAAGAACTTGCAAGAACTCGCTTACATTATCCAAGATGGTAAACTTGAATTTACAACAGCAGACTCGACCGCTTACGCTATCGTCTATAAGGCAGCAAGCAATGATACTCCTCCAGCTGTTGATGAGAATGTAAATCCTTCTGCTTCTAATAACCAAGAAGAAGAGCAAAAACCTCAAACGGTTGCTGTTGAAGAGAAGGGACAACTTCCAGCTACAGGGGAACAAAACTCAACTGCTCTAGCTTTGTTAGGTGGTCTAGCTTTAATTTTCTCAGCTTCTTTCATCAGAAACAGAAAGAGAAACTAAACGATAAAATTCCTTTGGACAGATAATTTTTGTAAAATCATTTATCCTAAATAACTACAAAAAAATCAGGAACGTCTGTTCCTGATTTTTTCTATGATACGAAAAAACCAGCTCTAAGTGCTGGTAAATGTTTGAGTTTAGGAGCCACTATTACTTGCAGTTGTCCCAGTCTCACTTGTTGGGCTATTTGATGAGGAAGTGTCTTTTTGTTCAATTTTGCTTGTACCGTCCTCTTTTGTTTTCTCCTCTTTACTACTAGAAGGTTGGGTTTCTTCTTTTTGAGGTGCATCTTGGTTTGGAGTTTGTTTTTGCGTAGGGCTATTTGTATCTGTAGGAGCCTCTTTTTGAATTTCTCTAATGACTGTCGTTTGTTGAGGAGTGGTTGGCTCCTCTTTTTTATTTTTATCCATTGCGTTCATGATGGTGATAGTGGCGGTGATCAGACCAAGGATACTACCGATGGTAGCAATCGTTTTTTGAAAGACCGTAAATCCCTTTTTGATGTGTTCAGTTTTTGGTTTTGAAGTTCTACGATAGTTAGACATGATACTCTCCTTTGATTATGATTTATTATACCTCATTTCTTTAAAAAAATCTTAAAAAAAGAGGAATTGCCCTTTCTTGTCGCAGGTCTCTTTTCGTGATACAATAGAGTGAGTGATTTAGAAAGCGTGAGAAAACATGATCTACTTTGATAATTCGGCGACAACTAAGCCTTATCCTGAAGCTCTAGAGACCTATATGCAGGTCGCTTCGAAAATTCTAGGAAATCCTTCTAGCCTCCATCGTTTGGGAGACCAGGCAACACGAATTTTAGATGCTTCCCGGCAGCAAATTGCAGATTTGATTGGAAAGAAGAGTGATGAAATTTTCTTTACCTCTGGTGGAACAGAAGGGGATAACTGGGTCATCAAGGGTGTAGCCTTTGAAAAAGCCCAGTTTGGCAAGCACATCATCGTATCAGCTATTGAGCATCCAGCAGTCAAGGAGTCAGCCCTCTGGCTGAAAAATCAAGGTTTTGAGGTGGATTTTGCCCCAGTTGATGAGAAGGGATTTGTAGATGTTGAGGCCCTAGCAAGTTTGATTCGATCAGATACGACCCTCGTTTCGGTCATGGCAGTAAACAATGAAATCGGCTCTATCCAGCCTATTCAAGCTATTTCAGAACTTTTAGCTGATAAACCAACCATTTCCTTTCACGTTGATGCAGTTCAAGCACTTGCTAAAATTCCAACTGAAAAGTATCTGACGGATCGAGTGGATTTTGCGACCTTCTCGAGTCATAAGTTCCACGGTCTCAGAGGTGTTGGTTTTGTCTATATCAAGTCTGGCAAGAAGATTACACCTCTATTGACTGGTGGTGGTCAGGAGCGCGATTATCGTTCGACGACGGAAAATGTTGCAGGAATTGCCGCAACAGCTAAGGCTCTCCGTTTGGCTATGGAAAAGCTGGATATCTTTACTAGCAAGACAGGGCAGATGAAATCAGTTATTCGCCAAGCCCTTCTGGACTATCCAGATATTTTCGTCTTTTCAGATGAGAAAGGCTTTGCCCCTCATATCCTGACTTTGGGATTAAGGGTGTTCGTGGAGAAGTCATCGTTCATGCATTTGAAGACTATGATATTTTCATTTCCACAACCTCTGCTTGTTCGTCCAAAGCAGGAAAACCTGCGGGTACCTTGATTGCTATAGGAGTGGACAAGGATAAGGCCCAGTCAGCTGTACGCCTCAGTCTAGACCTGGAAAATGATATGAGTCAGGTTGAGCAGTTTTTGACCAAGCTAAAATTAATTTACAATCAAACTAGAAAAGTAAGATAGGAGCATTCATGCAGTATTCAGAAATTATGATTCGCTACGGAGAGTTGTCAACAAAGGGAAAAAATCGTATGCGTTTCATCAATAAACTTCGCAATAACATTTCGGACGTTTTGTCCATCTATCCCCAAGTCAAGGTGACCGCTGATCGCGACCGTGCCCACGCTTATCTAAACGGAGCCGACTACACAGCAGTAGCAACATCGCTCAAACAAGTCTTCGGAATTCAAAATTTTTCTCCAGTATATAAGGTTGAAAAGTCAGTTGTAACGCTCAAGGAAGCTGTCCAAGAGATTATGCAAGACATCTACAAGGAGGGCATGACCTTTAAAATCTCTAGTAGACGTAGCGACCACAACTTTGAACTCGACAGTCGTGAACTCAACCAAACCCTTGGTGGAGCTGTTTTCGACGTAATTCCAACTATTCAAGCCCAAATGAAAAATCCGGATATCAATCTCCAAGTGGAGATTCGTGAGGAAGCGGCTTATCTTTCTTATGAAACTATTCGCGGAGCAGGTGGTTTGCCAGTGGGAACTTCTGGTAAGGGGATGCTCATGTTGTCAGGTGGCATTGACTCACCTGTAGCAGGTTATCTTGCTTTGAAACGTGGAGTAGATATTGAGGCGGTTCACTTTGCTAGTCCACCTTATACCAGTCCTGGTGCCCTGAAGAAAGCGCAGGACTTGACCCGTAAATTGACCAAGTTTGGGGGTAATATCCAATTTATCGAAGTGCCTTTCACTGAGATTCAAGAGGAAATCAAGGCCAAGGCGCCAGAAGCTTATTTGATGACTCTAACTCGTCGCTTCATGATGCGCATTACCGACCGTATCCGTGAAGTGAGAAAGGGTCTGGTTATTATCAATGGGGAAAGCCTTGGTCAAGTAGCAAGCCAGACTTTGGAAAGCATGCAGGCTATCAACGCTGTGACCAACACTCCTATCATTCGCCCTGTGGTTACTATGGACAAGTTGGAAATCATTGACATCGCTCAGGAAATTGATACCTTTGAAATTTCTATCCAGCCTTTTGAGGACTGCTGTACTATTTTTGCGCCTGACCGTCCTAAGACCAATCCTAAGATAGAAAATGCTGAGCAGTATGAAAAACGGATGGATGTTGAAGGTTTGGTTGAGCGGGCAGTGGTAGGGATTATGATTACTAAGATCACACCTCAAGCTGAAAAAGATGAAGTCGATAACTTGATTGATAATCTCCTCTAATCAGAAAAACCAGAAGAATTCAGAAAGTATATATGAAAAAGTTAGTTATTTATCCTTAAAATGGACATTTACTGACTTTTTTTCTATTTTTATGGTATAATGAGATAAAATTTTGAATATAGAGAGTTTTCTGACAATGAATCATTCCTACTTTTACTTAAAAATGAAAGAACACAAACTCAAGGTTCCTTATACAGGAAAAGAGCGTCGTGTGCGTGTTCTTCTGCCTAAGGATTACGAGAAAGACACAGACCGTTTTTACCCTGTTGTCTATTTTCATGACGGGCAAAATGTCTTTTACAGCAAGGAATCCTATATCGGACACTCTTGGAAGATAATCCCAGCTATTAAACGAAACCCAGACATCAGTCGCATGATTGTTGTTGCTATTGATAATGACGGAATGGGACGGATGAATGAGTATGCGGCTTGGAAATTCCAAGAATCTCCTATACCAGGCCAGCAGTTTGGCGGTAAGGGTGTGGAGTATGCTGAGTTTGTCATGGAGGTGGTCAAGCCTTTTATCGATGAGACCTATCGTACCAAAGCTGATCGACAGCATACGGCTATGATTGGCTCGTCACTAGGAGGCAATATTACCCAGTTTATCGGATTAGAGTACCAAGACCGAATTGGTTGTCTAGTGTCTTCTCATCTGCTAACTGGCTCCACCAAGAAGCCTTTAACCGCTATATCGAGCGCAAGAAACTGTCGCCTGATCAGCGTATTTTCATCTATGTTGGAACGGAAGAAGCAGATGATACAGACAAGACCTTGATGGCTGGCAATATCAAGCAAGCCTATATCGACTCATCACTTCGCTATTACCATGATTTGATTGCAGGAGGAGTACACTTGGATAATCTTGTTTTGAAAGTTCAGTCTGGTGCTATCCATAGTGAGATCCCTTGGTCGGAAAATTTACCAGACTGTCTCCGTTTTTTTGCAGAGAAATGGTAAGTTAGGAAAGGAGAAAGCCAATGCATATTGAACATCTTAGCCACTGGAGTGGCCACCTCAACCGTGAAATGTATCTCAACCGTTATGGACACGCTGGGATTCCAGTCGTGGTTTTTGCTTCATCTGGTGGCAGTCACAATGAATACTATGATTTTGGCATGATTGATGCCTGTGCTTCCTTTATCGAAGAAGGTCGTGTTCAGTTCTTTACCCTATCCAGTGTTGACAGTGAGAGCTGGTTGGCCACTTGGAAAAATGGTCATGACCAAGCAGAGATGCACCGTGCCTACGAACGCTATGTGATTGAGGAGGCCATTCCTTTTATCAAGCATAAGACAGGTTGGTTTGACGGTATGATGACGACAGGTTGCTCCATGGGGGCCTACCATGCACTCAATTTCTTCCTCCAGCATCCGGATGTCTTTACCAAGGTGATTGCTCTCAGTGGTGTTTACGACGCACGTTTCTTTGTCGGTGATTACTACAATGATGATGCTATTTACCAGAACTCGCCAGTAGATTATATTTGGAATCAGAATGACGGCTGGTTTATCGATCGTTACCGTCAGGCGGAGATTGTCGTCTGTACGGGTCTTGGTGCTTGGGAACAAGATGGTCTGCCATCCTTCTACAAGCTCAAAGAAGCCTTTGACCAGAAACAAATTCCAGCCTGGTTTGCGGAATGGGGACACGATGTCGCCCATGACTGGGAATGGTGGCGTAAACAAATGCCCTATTTTCTTGGACACCTGTATCTATAAAAGGAGTTGCCTATGAATTACCTTGTTATTTCTCCCTACTATCCACAAAATTTTCAACAGTTTACTATTGAACTAGCCAATAAAGGTATCACAGTTTTGGGGATTGGTCAAGAACCTTACGAGCAACTGGATGAGCCTTTGCGTAATAGCCTGACCGAGTATTTCCGTGTAGACAATCTTGAGAATATAGATGAAGTCAAGCGTGCAGTAGCTTTTCTTTTCTACAAGCATGGTCCTATCGACCGCATTGAGTCCCACAATGAATACTGGCTTGAGTTGGACGCAACACTTAGAGAACAATTCAATGTCTTTGGTGCCAAACCAGAGGATCTCAAAAAGACCAAGTTTAAGTCTGAGATGAAGAAACTTTTCAAAAAAGCAGGTGTCCCTGTGGTACCTGGAGCTGTTATCCAGACAGAAGCAGATGTCGACCAAGCAGTTGAGACGATTGGCCTACCAATGATTGCTAAACCTGATAATGGAGTGGGAGCAGCAGCCACCTTTAAGCTTGAGACAGAAGACGATATCAATCACTTCAAGCAAGAATGGGACCGTTCAACCGTTTATTTCTTTGAGAAATTTGTCACTTCCAGCGAAATCTGTACCTTTGATGGACTGGTGGATAAGGATGGTCAGATTGTCTTCTCAACAACTTTTGACTATGTCTATACACCACTTGATCTGATGATTTATAAGATGGACAATTCCTACTATGTCATCAAGGATATGGACCCCAAACTGCGCAAGTATGGTGAGGCCATTGTCAAGGAATTTGGTATGAAAGAACGTTTTTTCCATATTGAGTTCTTCCGTGAAGGGGACGACTATATCGCCATTGAGTACAATAACCGTCCTGCGGGTGGCTTTACCATTGATGTTTATAACTTTGCTCACTCCTTGGACCTCTATCGTGGTTATGCGGCTATTGTAGCAGGAGAAGAGTTTCCAAGATCAGAGTTTGAGCCCAGTATTGCTTGGCAACTTCACGTCGTGCCAATGTCAACTATGTGTATTCAGAAGAAGACTTGCTTACCAAGTATAGCCAACAATTCAAGGTCAAAAAAATTATGCCAGCAGCTTTTGCAGAGCTACAAGGGGATTACCTTTATATGCTAACAACTCCAAGCCGTCAAGAGATGGAGCAGATGATTGCAGACTTTGGTCAACGTCAAGATTAATGAAAAGGATGAAAGGAGTTTGACTTCTTTTATCCTTTTCTTAAACATAGGTTAAATAAAGCGTTTTCCATAGATTCTTTTAGAAAAGATATTGCTAAAAGGCCTAAAAATTGATAGAATAAGGATTGTCTAAAAAAATTTAAGGAGAATCTATCAAATGGATTTTACATGGGCTATTAAATATGCCACAGAATTCTTGGGAACTGCTATTTTGATCATTCTTGGTAATGGTGCAGTTGCTAACGTTGAACTTAAAGGTACGAAAGGTCACCAAAGTGGCTGGCTCGTTATCGCTGTTGGTTATGGTATGGGGGTTATGATCCCAGCCTTGATGTTCGGTAACGTTTCTGGTAACCACATCAACCCAGCTTTCACTCTTGGACTTGCTGTTAGCGGACTTTTCTCTTGGGATCAAGTACCATTTTACATTCTAGCGCAAGTTTTGGGAGCAATCTTCGGTCAAGCTTTGGTTGTAGCGACTCACCGTCCTTACTACTTGAAAACAGAAAACCCAAACAATATCTTGGGTACCTTCTCAACAATTTCAAGCATCGACCACGGTACAAAAGAATCACGTTTTGCAGCTACTGTTAACGGCTTCCTCAATGAGTTTGTAGGTTCATTTGTTCTTTTCTTTGCAGCACTTGGTTTGACTAAAAACTTCTTCGGTGCTGAGGTTCTTCAATACATGAAACAAATGGCTACTCAAGCTGGACAAACTGTTGATTTAAGTGAATTGGCAGTGAAAGCTCAAGTAGCTCCACATACAGCTGCTGGGATCTCAGTTGCACACTTGGCACTTGGTTTCCTAGTGATGGCCTTGGTAACTTCACTTGGTGGACCTACTGGACCTGGTTTGAACCCAGCTCGTGACTTTGGACCACGTCTTCTTCACGAACTCCTTCCAAAATCAGTTCTTGGTCAACACAAGGGTGATTCAAAATGGTGGTATGCATGGGTTCCAGTTGTAGCTCCAATTGCAGCAGGTATTGCAGCAGTAGCACTATTCAAACTACTTTACCTATAAGAAATGAAACTGGGGAACCCCAGTTTTTTTACTGGAAATTTTTGTAAAAAATTCTGGAATTTAAGTGGAATAGCTTGTAAAAAATCTTAAAATCCTTTAAAATAAAGAGAGTTGGAGGAAGTTATGAATGGAAATCAAATGATACAAATTATTCCGACTTTGAAGGTCAATAACCGAAAATTAAATGAACGATTTTATATTGAAACCTTAGGGATGAAGCCCTTATTAGAAGAATCAGCCTTCCTCTCACTTGGTGACCAAACAGGTGTTGAAAGTTGATACTGGAAGAGGCTCCAAGTATGCGTACTCGGAAAGTTGAAGGGCTAAAAAAACTAGCCAGACTAGTCGTCAAGGTGAAGGATCCATCTGAAATCGAGGGTCTTCTTTCACAGATGAAGTCTCTTCCTCGCCTATTTAAAGGAAGTCGTGGTTATGCTTTTGAGATTGTTTCTCCTGAACAGGATGTGATTCTTGTTCATGCGGAAAATCATATTAAAGATTTGGTTTCACTGGAAACTGTTCCTGAATTTTCTTCAAATACAAGTATAAGATATTTGAGTCAATTTGAGATTTCTATGGAGTTGCGCTTACCTGAGGGGACGGAGAGTATACTTGCTCCTGAAAAAGTGGGTACAGTTATCACATTTACTCAAGGGCAAGGGCCAGATTTGGCTGTTGAAAACAATGTTACTTGGGACTTGTCTATGCTGAAATTTTTGGTAAAGGATCTAGATTTAACTAGTCTTCGTCAGAAATTTGAAGGCACAGACTATTTTATTCCAAAGTCTGAAAAATTCTTCCTTGGTAAAGATACCAATAATATCGAATTGTGGTTTGAAGAAGCATGAAGTGGACAAAAATTCTAAGAAAAATAGAAGAACAAATCGAGGCAGGGGTCTATCCCGGGGCCTCTTTTGCGTATTTTAAGGACGGAGAATGGAGAGAATCCTACCTAGGCTTGAGTGATCCTGAGAAAGGATTAAAAACAGAGTTAGGGCTGGTCTACGACCTGGCCAGTGTGAGTAAGGTCGTGGGAGTAGGGACAGTCTTTACCTTCTTGTGGCAGCAAGGCAAATTAGATATTGATCGACCAGTGACGGATTTTTTTCCTGAATGTGATTACCCAGATATTTCTATTCGTCAACTCTTGACCCACGCAACAGACTTGGACCCCTTTATTCCCAATAGGGACCAGTTAGGTGCTGAGGAATTAAGAGAAGCCATGTTTTATCTGAATAGACGCAGTCAGCCTGCTTTTTCTATACTCGGATGTTCATTTTTACTCTTGGGCTTTCTTTTTGGAGAAAATCTTTGAACAAGACTTGGATCAGATTATAAAAGAACAAGTTTTGAACCCATGGGGGATGAAGGAAACCATGTTTGGCCCTGTTGAGCTTGCTGTACCGACAGTGAGGGGAAGAGAGGCAGGCAGTATTCACGATCCCAAAGCTCGTCTTTTGGGAAAACATGCTGGAAGTGCTGGTTTATTTTCAACTGTTAAGGATTTGCAAATCTTTCTGGAACATTACTTGAAAGATGATTTTGCTGAAAACTTAAGCCGAAATTTTTCTCCCTTAGATGATAAGGAGCGTTCGCTAGCTTGGAATCTGGAGGGAGCCTGGCTTGACCATACGGGCTATACAGGTACTTTCATCATGTGGAATCAAGAGAAACAGGAAGCTGCTATCTTTTTATCCAATCGAACGTATGAGAAGGATGAACGTGCTCAGTGGATAGTCGATCGAAACCAAGTCATGGATATGATTCGTAGGGAAAGGTAGAGGGAAAGCATGTCAAAAACCGTAAAAGGAACTCTCTTTACAGTAGTGGCAGGGATTGCTTGGGGTTTGTCTGGAACCAGTGGCCAATACCTGATGGCACACGGGATTTCCGCTCTAGTCTTGACTAATCTGCGGCTCATTATTGCAGGATTGGCCCTGGTATTTTTAACTTATGCGACCGCAAAGGATAAACTCCTTGCTTTTTTAAAAGACAGAAAAAGCCTTTTCTCTCTCTTGTTATTTGCCATGTTTGGACTTTTCTTAAACCAGTTTGCCTATCTTTCTGCCATTCAGGAGACCAATGCTGGAACGGCGACGGTTCTCCAGTATGTATGTCCTGTTGGGATCTTGATTTATACTTGTATCAAGGACAAGGTAGCGCCGACTCTGGCAGAGATTATTTCAATTGGTTTAGCAATTGGAGGAACTTTTCTTATTGCTACGCATGGGGAACTTGACCAATTGTCGGTTACACCTGCTGGTCTCTTTTGGGGTCTCTTTTCTGCCTTGACCTATGCCCTCTATATTATCCTCCCTATCGCTTTGATTAAGAAGTGGGGAAGTATGTTGGTGATTGGTGTGGGCATGGTTATTTCTGGTGTCGGGGCTATTCCCTTCACAGGAGTTTTGTGGGCCAGTATACCGGCAAGTTTGGATTTTCTCTTTGCATTTGCGGGCATTATCATCATCGGAACGGTCTTTGCCTACACAGCTTTCCTAAAAGGAGCTAGTCTAATAGGACCTGTTAAGTCCAGTTTATTGGCTTCCATAGAGCCCATCTCAGCCGTTTTCTTTGCCTTTCTGATTATGAAGGAGCAATTCTATGCGATTGATTTTGTTGGTATGGCCATGATTTTGCTTGCAGTCACTATCATTTCTTTGAAAGATTTGTTGCTAGAAAATAAACGGAAGGTTGAATGAGAAACGAGTTACTCGTAAAAAGTGGTTGGTTTGAATATCCTATCGAAATACTGATTGCGGATAAGGAATGGGAGTAGAATTTTATAAAATTTTAAGTTTCTTTTCTTACAATAAACCAATCTTTAACTGCTAGAAGGAGGAGATATGAAAATTTTAAAAAGCATTCACCCAACTAAGCCCCTGCGCTACTTGAGATGGTTTGATATTCTGATTATTACAGTTCTAATGTTTGGCCAGTTTATCATTCGTTCAACGGAGCTCTTTTTAGCAAGTATGTTTCCGACAGATCTGTCAACTACAATGGATACGGTAAGTAATACTGTCGGCGAGGGAGTAGGCTATTTGAGCAACTTCACCTTGCAAGTGATACTTCTGACCTTGACCTTTCTTTACCTTTGATTCGAAATTATGACTTCAAACAACTTCCCATTCGTTGGACCTGGTCCCTTCTCTTTTGGGTTCCTTTTATATTTGCCATTGTGGGATTGTTTGGAGACCTGGTGACGACACTAACTGGTGAATACAATTACTTAAATCCAGCTCTTTTTGCCCACATAGATCCCATGGAAATTATACGGAAATTCCTAGCGCTTAGTCCGATGGCAATTGCCTATGCCTTGCTAAATGGCTTCTATGAAGAGTTTTTCTTTCTAGGATTATTGACTTCAGTGAAAGAAAAGTACAAGTGGTGGGTTTTGCTTTATTCCACCATCATTCGGATTTCTTTTCACACTTATCAAGGACTGGTGTGGGCACTGGTTATTGGTGTCGTTTATGGCTTATTCTATTACTTCTTATACAAGTATAAATTCAAAAATCTCTTGCCATTTTTCCTCATGCATGCTCTAGCAGATATGTTTGGTTCTAGCCTCATGTATCTCTTGCTTGCGTGGGGAGCATAAGAAAAAAACTCCGTTCAATGTACCGCACCACAAAAGTAAGATTCTTCTGTCTAACTTTTTTGGGGCAGTACATTGCAACGGGATTTTCTTTATTCCAGAATTAGTAAACCATCTTTAACAGCAAACGGATCCTTCTCATTGATACGATCGTAAAACATGATTCCGTTTAGATGATCAATTTCATGTTGGACAACGATGGAGTTGTAGCCTTTGAGCTTGATACGATGTTTTTCGCCGTCCTTGTCAAAGTAATCGACAGTGACGCGGGCATGGCGGACAACGTAGCCTGGCACGTTACGGTCAACAGATAGGCAACCTTCTCCTTCGCCAAGAGCAGCGTCCTGAACAGAGTGGGATACGATTTTTGGATTGTACATAATGGCTTGTAAATCGTAGGCTTCCTGTGGAGTTTCGCCTTCTTCTACAATATTTGGGACCAAGACAGCAATAATACGTTTTGAGATATCCAGCTGGGGAGCAGCAAGTCCAACACCACCACGGAGTCCCATTTTCTCAGCCATAACAGGATCCTGAGAATGTTTGAGGAATTGCATCATTTTTTCACCAAGGATGATATCCTGATCAGATAGCGGGAAAGTGACTTCCTCAGCAACTGCACGCAGAGTTGGGTTTCCCTCACGGATAATATCTTTCATATCAATCAAATGAGCAGCTTTTGTAATACGTTCTATAGCAGACATTTTCTCTCCTTTCATTACCTCTACATGATAACACAAAAAAGGTTAGAAAGAAAGTCGCAGAAGTTCCTAAAAAATAATATAATAAACGGTATTCCCCTTTTGTCTGTGGTATAATAAAAGAAAAGACTTGCAGTAAAAGCAAGGGGGGAATAAAGATGGAAAAGCGACAAAATAGACGGCCTCATGGTCCTCTTTATGGATTGTTGAAGGCTAGTATTAGTTTCTTTAGGAGATATAAATCTTGGACCAATGCCCAGTTTATTACAGTGTTGTTGCTGGCAGTTGCCTTGTCCATGGGGCTGAACTTGTTAGTTCGAGCAGTACAAGGCAACAAGGGAACGAATCCAGTTGATTCTGCAAGTACTTCTAGTCAATTCAAGGAAAATGATTCTGATGAAAAGACAGCCCGTATCATGGCAAATGGTGACCTTCTCTACCATATCCCCATCTACCGAACAGCTCTAAAAGAAGATGGGAGCTATGATTTCCACGAAAATTTTGAGTATGTAAAGCCATGGCTCAAACAAGCGGATTTGGTAATTGGTGATTTTGAAGGAACTGTGAACAAGGATCACTATTTGGCAGGTTATCCTCTTTTTAATGCACCTGGTGAGGTGATGGATGCGATCAAGGATGCAGGCTATCAGGTTTTAGACTTGGCCCACAATCACATCCTCGATTCTCAGATAGAGGGAGTGGTCTCAACAGCTCAAGCTATTGAAAAGGCAGGGATGACGCCTATCGGAGTTTACACAAAGGAACCACGGGACGAGTCTCCCCCTTGTTATCAAGGAAGTCAACGGTATCAAGGTAGCTCTCTTGGCCTATTCCTATGGTTTTAATGGCATTGAGCAGTATATTTCTCAAGAGGACTATAATCGCTACCTTTCTGACTTAGACGAAGAAAAGATGAAGGCGGAAATCGAGCGCGCAGAGAAAGAAGCGGATATCACTGTTGTTATGCCTCAGATGGGAATTGAGTACCAGCTGGAACCAACGGAAGAACAGAAGACACTGTACCACAAGATGGTGGACTGGGGAGCTGATATTATCTTTGGAGGGCATCCTCATGTCGTTGAACCTGCCGAAACGGTTGAAAAAGATGGAGACAAGAAACTCATTATCTATTCCATGGGAAATTTCCTCTCAAACCAGCGCATTGAAACCATGCAAGATGAGGAAAATGCCAGGTGGACAGAGCGCGGTGTTCTCATGGATGTGACTATTAAGAAAAAAGATGGAAAGACAAGGATTGAAACTGCCAAAGCGCATCCGACTTGGGTCAATCGAACTCCAAAAGGAACTTATTCACCAGAAGGCTATCCGCTCTTCCTCTATCAGACCTATATCCTAGAGGACTTCATCGAGGGGGGGCAGTCACCGTGACAAGTTGGATGAGACGACCAAGGAACGAATTGACACAGCTTATAAAGAAATGAATGAACATGTAGGGTTGAAGTGGTAGAAACTCGCCCTAAAGGAGACGAGATGACGATTAAATTGATTGCAACGGAAATAGAGATTAAATGGATAATACAATAGAAGCAAGAAATTCCTTGGAATAAAGAGAGTTAGAGTTAAGGTGAAATTTGGTGCGAATGAAATAATTTGATTCGCAGAAGATGAAATTTGAAACGTTAAAAGAATTGGTATAAGGCAGTTTATCTTCCACAGGAACAAGCTGCGAATACACCGTCACGTTAGGAGGTAGCTTATGATTGAAAAAACAGTAACAGTTAACGACAAAGAAGTGAAGTTCAAATCATCAGCTACCATTCCACGTTTGTATCGTATCAAGTTCAAGCGTGATATTTTTAAAGATTTAGCTAAACTAGAAAAATCATTTAAAGTCAACGAACAAAGTTTTGAGATTGAAGATTTAGAGATTTTTGAGAATGTGGCATATATTATGGCGTATCACGCAGATAAAACTATTCCTCCAACCATTGATGAATGGTTAGATGAGTTTGAGATGTTTTCAATTTATGAAATCTTACCAGAGATTTTAAAAATATGAGGTAATAATTTACAAACCGATATACAATCTAAAAAAACTTGAAAAAACAAGTCGTGAAATGACAACAGTTCTATTTTTACTCAGAAGTGTTGAAATAGGCATATCAGTAGGTGATTTAGATTTACTCACAATCGGCATGGTGCTAGATATGTGGACAGAAAAAGCTAATGATGATGTGAAGTATCAACGTGTGGCTGGTCAGAGTGAGTTTGATAGGTTTTAGAAATAGGTATTTAGTAGTATAATAAGAGTTACAATACACATGGAGGTAGCTTATATATGAATGTAATATGTTCTGAAATATTTTGGACAGCATTATCTGCTGTAGGGACAATTGGAGCCGTTATTGTAGCTTTATGGCAAATATTAAGACCTAAATCAAGAAAATTATTAGTAAGTAGTACATTCTCTCAGTATCTGGATAAGAAGATGCTGGAGTTTGTAATTACATTGGAAAACATGGGTGATGTTCCCATAATTATAAAAGAATGTGGATTTGGAAAGTTTACAACTAAGGAAGGGAATCAAAAGTTTCTTACAGGTAAAAATGTTAAATTTATAGATAAGAAATTAATAAATGTAATTGATACTTCTATGAATAATTATGTCAATGATGCTAAATTTCCTTTGTTAATAAAAATCAGGAGAAGCTGTTTTAATTACTTATGAATATATAAGCGAAAAAAATCTTTTTGAATTTGATGATGAATTTATCACTCAACAAACAGAATATAAGTATTTCACTAAAAGAATAGCAGTAGTGAGAGATTCGAGAAATAAGATTTATCTATAAAACAATACATGATCATGGCATTTAATGAAAAACTCTTCAACACATTAGTGGAAAAAATGGTCATACACACAAAGGATAAAGTAGAAGTCCACTTCAAAAACGGTCAGGTCATAGAAATATGATCTGACTGTTTTTATGAATGGAATGAGACATTCATTTTATGATATAATATAAAGGATTAACAGAGATGAGAAATGATGGGGGTTGCCTAAATCGTTAAAAGATGCACACCCTAAATGCCCTTTGCACACCCCTAATAATAAAAAGGAGCTAATTGTATGATAAAACTCATTGCAACGGATATGGATGGGACCTTGCTGGATCCAAGAGGGCAACTGGACTTGCCACGTTTAGAAAAGATTTTAGATCAATTAGATGAGCGAGGTATCCGTTTTGTCATTGCGACAGGAAATGAAGTCCATCGGATGAGACAATTGCTTAAACATTTGGCGAGTAGAGTTGTCCTAGTCGTTGCCAATGGTGCTCGTATTTTTGAACATGATACATTACTTCAGGCTCAGACCTGGGATGATTCTATGGTTGACAAGGCTTTAGTTCATTTTAAAGGGAGGGAGTGTAGAGATCAGTTCGTCGTCACCAGTATGAATGGGAGTTTTGTCAAGAAAGGAACTGTTTTTACAGACCTAGAAAAATTTATGACTCCAGAGATGATTGAAAAACTTTACCAAAGAACCAATTTTGTGGATGAGCTAAACTCAGACCTCTTTGGAGGAGTACTAAAGATGAGCATGGTTGTTGGTGAGGAACGTTCTAGTTCCGTTTTGCAGGAAATTAATGATTTATTTGATGGTCGTGTAAGAGCTGTTTCTAGCGGTTATGGTTGTATAGATATCCTACAGGCTGGTGTTCACAAGGCTTGGGGATTGGAAGAATTACTCAAGCGCTGGAATTTGCAATCGGAACAAGTTATGGCTTTTGGTGACAGTGAAAATGATGTCGAGATGTTGGAGATGGCTGGTATTGCCTATGCGATGGAAAATGCAGATGATGAGGCCAAGGCAGTTGCGACTGCTCTAGCACCAGCTAACAGCCAAGGGGGCGTTTATCAGGTCCTAGAAAATTGGTTAGAGAAAGAGGGATAAGGTGGCAGTACAGTTATTAGAAAATTGGCTCCTAAAAGAGCAGGCAAAGATTCAAACCAAGTATCGTGAATTGAATCAAATCTCTGTCCTAGAGCCAGATATCATCTTTATCGGCGATTCGATTGTAGAATATTACCCTTTCCAAGAGTTACTCGGGACTGCAAAAACGATTGTCAATAGAGGGATTCGAGGATACCAGACAGGACTTTTACTAGATAACCTTGATGCCCATCTTTATGGTGATGCTGTCGATCAAATTATTCTCCTAATTGGGACAAACGATATCGGAAAAGATATTCCCATGAATGATGCTTTGGATAATCTTGAAGGTGTGATTCAATCGCTTAACCGAGATTATCCGCTATCACAAATAAAGCTCCTTTCGATTCTGCCGGTCAATGAAGGAGAAGAATACAAGCAGACAGTCTATATTCGTACCAATGAAAAGATTAGAGAATGGAATCAGGCCTTTGAGTCTCTGGCAGCTGCCTACATACAGGTGGATTTTGTGCCGATTTATGATAGTTTGACAGATTCAGAAGGACAACTCAAAAAAGACTATACAACAGATGGCCTCCATCTAAAGTGTAGCAGGTTATCAAGCCTTATCAGATGCTTTGAAAACGTATCTTTTCTAAAGAATCGGCTTGATTTTGCATTTTTTATGAAGATAGGTTATAATAGTTCTATAATCTTGGGGTCGTTACGGATTCGACAGGCATTATGAGGCATATTTTGCAACCCGTGTGGCGACGTAAACGCTCAGTTAAATATAACTGCAAAAAATAACACTTCTTACGCTCTAGCTGCCTAAAAACCAGCAGGCGTGACCCGATTTGGATTGCTCGTGTTCAATGACAGGTCTTATGATTAGCGAGATACGATTAAGCCTTGTCTAGTGGTTTGATAAGAGATTGATAGACTCGCAGTTCCTAGGCTTGAGTTATGTGTCGAGGGACTGTTAAAACAATACATAACCTATGGTTGTAGACAAATATGTTGGCAGATGTTTGGACGTGGGTTCGACTCCCACCGGCTCCATTTTAAACAGGAATACAGTGTGATTTTTTTTTAAAATTGTATCTTTTGTTGTATCCTATTTATTTTAGTGTGTTAGTGGAGAATTACTCAAGAGGCTGAAGAGGACGGTTTGCTAAATCGTTAGGTCGGATAACCGGCGCGGGGGTTCGAATCCCCCATTCTCCGTTAGATGAACCCAGTGTTTTTCTAAATAACTATCCTTGGAGGTGGCCTCCAAGAATAAATTTTCATAAAGAGGTGAAACATGAAAAAGATTAAGTTACTAAGTATCTTAGCACTTTCAACAGTTATCTTGGGTGCATGTTCTGCATTGTCTAAACAGTCATCTGAAGCTTCTTCTGATAACAAGGAGAAAACAGAACAAGTTGAGAAGAAGGATGAAGCAGCAGAAGTTAAAGAGAAAGTTACAAAAGATGCTGAAATTCTCTTAGATTCAATGCTTACTAGTGACTCTGCCCGATTCAAGAAGATTTATGGTGAAACCTATGAAAAATGGACTGAGGCCATATTTGCAGTTCAAACAAGTGAAAAAATTAAAGAAGAAGGTCTTTCGCCTGCATCTACCTACTCAGTACAATGGCACAAAGATTTTCCTGTAGAAACTCCAGAAGAAACAATTTCAGGTTTCTTGAAAATGAGACGTAGATTATACCAAGATATTGGTTCTTATTCAGTTAAAGATGTGAAGGTAGATGAATCCGGTAATACAGCAACTGTTACTTTTAACTCTAAAAAGTTGCACTCTAAGGGATTGGCTTCATCTACAAGGGAAGTTCTTACGACTCTAATTGGAGGCATTGACAACTTAGGTAAGTACAACCAATCCGGTTCAGATGTTGACATCAAGCGTTATCAAACATTAATCTCTTACTGGATTTTCGAACACCTCTTCAAGAATGATTTCACTATCTATAGCGACGTAGATCCAAATCTAGCTCATACACCTTTTACTACTGGGGATTTTGATACAGAAATCAAATTAACCAAGGACAAGGATGGCAACTGGCTCATTTCTCAAGAAGATTATCGTACTCTAGCAACTGAATTGATTGACTATACAGAAGGATATGACAAAATTGTCCGCAATAATTCTCCAAAGTCTAAAGATAAAACTACGGACAAATCTTCAGATAAAAAAGATAAAAGTAATATCTAACCTTTGATTTAAAAGTAAAGCAAGTAGTTCTATGACAGACTACTTGTTTTTAGATTTCAATGACAGTGGAAGTGAGTGATTCATAACTAAACTCGAGGGAGAATCACCTTGCTTCTCTTTTTCTTGGCATTGAAAACGATGACCATATTAGATTTAAATTTTTGAAGTTTTAATATCTAAAAACTCACTTCTTTCATATTTGTAATGTTTGCTGATTACTTTTAATGTAACTCAGGACAGGGAATTCAAGAGCATTAGTGACGTAAGCTTTATTTTAAATATTTGATTTAGAGCAAGCAAATTCTCTTCTATACAAACCAAAGAAATCTGTCTTCTCTCTTTCCTTGGAAGTAGAAAAATGCATGGTAATTGATTTGAAATCATCAGGTGAATAAAATATTTATGTTTGTCTCTTCTCAACTGATTAAATATGTGGTATTCTTAAGATATCTCATAGAAGCCTTACGAGTTGAGTTGATTGAATAACTATCATCATAAGGAGGGTGGAATTTGTTTGATAGACAGAAAAATCTATAATATTTTTAGTATTTTTACTCATTAGAGATATTATTGAGGCATTTTAGCCTAAAATTAAAGGAGACAGGGATGTACATTAGATTGGACAATAAGGAGCCCGAGAAAGCGCAAGAAATTGGGAATCAAATTCGTGCTTATAATCGTTCAAAAAGAGAAGAGGCTGAAAGTAAGCCGCTTAACCTTTATGTCGAAGACGAAAAGGGCAATCTCTTGGCGGGCTTGGTAGCAGAGACTTTTGGAAATTGGTTGGAAATCGAATATCTGTTTGTGAAAGAGGAGCTACGAGGACAAGGAATTGGTTCGAAACTACTGCAACAAGCGGAAAATGAAGCCAAGAATCGAAATTGTTGTTTTGCATTTGTGAATACCTACCAGTTTCAAGCACCAGACTTTTACCAGAGACATGGCTACAAGGAAGTTTTTACCTTGCAAGACTATCCCTACACAGGACAAAGATACTATTACCAAAAGGATTTGTGACCTAGACTTCTTTCCTTTGAAGAGGAGCTTAGCTAAGTATCAAAAAAGAACGAATACTCTCTATCATGTAAGAGGATAGAGAGTTTTTTTGTTAACAAAACATTACAAAAATGACATTTATATATTGCATTAAGTTAGATATATGGTATAATATTTTTGAAAAGAAGCGCAACTTTTTAAAAATAGAAGGAGGATGCCAGTGGCTAAAAATTTAAAGTTAAAACTAGCTCGTGTGGAGCTTGATATGACACAAGGGGATTTGGCAGAAGCTGTGGGTGTTACGAGGCAGACTATCGGCTTGATTGAAGCTGGGAAATATAATCCTAGCCTCTCCCTTTGCCAGTCCATTTGCAGATGCTTAGGCAAAACTTTAGATCAATTATTTTGGGAGGAAGAAGATGAAGAATAGAAAAAAACTTGTAATCAAAGATGAACGTACGGAAAAATTGGATGGAAAGATTTCAGGAGAAATTCTTTTGGGAATGTGCCTATTTTTGGCACTGGAAATTTTTGCCAAAGTTTATATTTTTAATTTAACGCTTCTGTCCTATTTGCCAGAATTACTTTTATTGATCGGAGTTGGTTTGTATGCCATTATTCGCCGCATGTATGTAGGAATTGATATTCGAGATATTGTTGAGACTGGAAAAGAAAGAATTTTATCTGCTTTGGGATTTTCTATAGTGATTTTACTGATTGATATCGTAGGTAATCGCGAGGAACTGGTCAGTCTATTGACTTGGAAGTACTCCCTAAAAGTGGTCCTAGCAGTTGTCATCTATCTCGTTGGGAGTTATTCTATGGATAGAGTTATCCTATACTTGAATCGCAGAAATCAGCAAGTTTGGGAGGAAGAAGATGAAAAATAGATTTTTTTATTATCAATTATTAGACGAAAGGGAAGAGCAACTGATGAATAAAGCGGGGGCTGAAAGTTTCTATATATCTATAGCTTTTTTGCTTTTATCTTATATGATTGCAGTATTAGCACCAAGTCTTTTTAATCCGAGAATGATTCTCATCATTATCATTATTGGAACTTCTTACTTTTTCGGCCGTGCTCGAGATTTGGGTGTGAACTACTATAGTCGTTTTCATTTTACAATTATAGGGTGTTTGCTGGTAACTCTCGCTATTACAACTCTCTTGATGGTGCAGAATTATCAATTCAACATAGAAATTTATCAGCACAATCCTTTGAACTTTAAATACTTGTCTGCTTGGGTGATTACTTACCTGATTTACCTTCCTTGGGTTTTTATCGGCAATCTCGGGCTTAAAAGTTATGGCGAATGGGCTCAAAAAAAGTTTGAGCGAGATATGGATGAACTGGAGAACGGAGAATAGCTTGTTAGCTTTTTATCAATATCGATAAAATGTGTTATAATAGTACTAATTTATCAGATGGTTGGAAAGCGACTAAGGGCTTTCATGGCTTATAAACAAGGAAGAAGGAAAACAGATGTATCCAGATGATAGTTTAACTTTGCACACAGACTTGTACCAGATCAACATGATGCAGGTTTACTTTGACCAAGGAATTCACAATAAGAAGGCGGTTTTTGAGGTTTATTTCCGCCAGCAACCCTTCAACAACGGCTATGCAGTTTTTGCTGGTTTGGAAAGAATTGTACAATATCTTGAAGATTTGCGTTTTTCAGATAGCGATATCGACTACTTGGAGTCACTTGGCTATCATGGAGAATTCCTGGACTACCTCCGAAATCTCAAGTTAGAACTAACGGTTCGTTCTGCTCAGGAAGGGGACTTGGTTTTTGCTAATGAGCCGATTGTGCAGGTTGAAGGACCTCTAGCCCAATGTCAATTGGTCGAAACGGCTCTCTTAAACATCGTTAACTTTCAAACCTTGATAGCGACAAAGGCAGCACGTATTCGTTCGGTCATTGAAGATGAGCCTTTGATGGAATTCGGGACACGTCGTGCGCAAGAAATGGATGCTGCTATCTGGGGAACACGCGCAGCCGTGATTGGTGGAGCCAACGGGACTAGCAATGTGCGAGCAGGGAAGCTCTTTGGTATTCCAGTATTGGGGACTCATGCCCATGCCTTGGTACAGGTTTATGGAAACGACTATGAGGCCTTTAAGGCCTATGCTTCAACCCATCGTGACTGTGTCTTTTTAGTAGATACTTATGATACGCTTCGCATCGGTGTGCCAGCTGCCATTCAGGTTGCTCGTGAACTGGGAGACAAGATTAACTTTAAGGGTGTTCGTATCGACTCTGGGGATATTGCCTATATTTCCAAGAAAGTCCGTCAACAGTTAGATGAAGCTGGATATCCAGATGCCAAAATTTACGCTTCCAATGACCTCGATGAAAATACCATCCTTAACCTCAAAATGCAACACGCTAAGATCGATGTCTGGGGTGTTGGAACCAAGCTGATCACAGCCTATGATCAGCCTGCTCTTGGCGCAGTTTATAAGATTGTAGCCATTGAAGATGAAAATGATCATATGCGCAACACCATCAAGCTTTCAAGCAATGCTGAAAAAGTATCGACACCAGGTAAGAAGCAGGTATGGCGCATTACCAGTCGTGAAAAAGGCAAGTCAGAAGGTGACTACATCACCTATGACGGTGTGGATGTTGCCAGCATGACAGAAATCAAAATGTTCCATCCGACCTATACTTACATTAAGAAGACTGTTCGAAATTTTGATGCTGTTCCTCTCTTGGTGGACATCTTCAAAGAAGGGAAATTGGTTTACAACTTGCCTAGTTTGACAGAAATTCAGGCCTATGCTCGCAAAGAATTTGACAAGCTTTGGGATGAGTATAAACGGGTACTCAATCCACAGCACTATCCAGTAGATTTGGCCCGTGATATTTGGCAAGATAAGATGGACTTGATTGATAAGATGCGCAAGGAAGCTCTTGGTGAAGGAGAAGAAGAATGAGTTTGCAAGAGACTATTATCCAGCAACTGGGTGTCAAGCCAGTGATTGATGCCCAGGAAGAAATCCGTCGTTCCATTGACTTTTAAAAAAATACCTGAAAAAACATCCCTTCCTTAAAAGTTTTGTACTAGGAATTTCTGGAGGACAGGACTCGACTTTAGCAGGGCGCTTGGCACAATTAGCCATCGAAGAAATGCGAGCAGAAACTGGTGATGATAGCTACAAATTTATCGCAGTGCGTCTTCCGTATGGAGTTCAAGCTGATGAAGACGACGCTCAAAAAGCCCTGACCTTTATCCAACCAGATGTCAGTGTGGTAGTCAATATCAAGGACTCTGTTGATGCTATGGCCTTAGCGGTAGAAGCTACAGGCAGTCCAATGACGGATTTTAACAAAGGAAATATCAAGGCTCGTAGCCGTATGATCGCTCAATATGCGCTTGCAGGAGCACATAGCGGAGCTGTTATTGGGACAGATCACGCTGCGGAAAATATCACAGGATTCTTTACTAAGTTTGGTGACGGTGGTGCAGACATTCTCCCTCTTTACCGCCTCAATAAACGCCAAGGAAAACAACTATTGAAAGAACTTGGAGCAGATCCTGCCCTCTATGAAAAAGTACCCATCGCAGACCTTGAAGAAGATAAGCCAGGCTTGGCTGACGAAGTCGCTCTCGGAGTCACTTATGCAGAAATTGATGACTACCTAGAAGGCAAAACAATCAGTCCAGAGGCTCAAGCAAGGATCGAAAACTGGTGGTACAAAGGCCAACACAAACGCCACTTACCAATCACCGTCTTTGATGACTTTTGGGAGTAAAAAGGTCCGGGGGACCTTTTTAGCCCGAGTCTAAATATGGGAAAACGAGGAACCTCCAGTGGAGGTTTTTAGCCTCTCACCTTGAAATAAAAAAGTGAGAGTAGATTCGAGTGATCTTTTTACCCCAAGTACGGAAATAAGGAAGCGAGGTCGCATCATGAAAGAAATCGGTACGCAAATGTTACAGACAGAATGTTTGAACTTAAGAAGATTTGTGGAGAGCGATGCAGAAGCTATGTTTGAAAATTGGGCTTCGTCTGCTGAGAATCTGACCTATGTCACCTGGGATCCCCATTCTGATGTCGAGGTGACTCGAAATTCGATTCGTAATTGGATTGCCTCCTATGCTAATCCCAACTATTACAAATGGGCGATTTGCCTCAAGGAAAACCCAGAGCAAGTGATAGGTGATATCAGCATCGTTGCAATGGATGAGAATGATTCTTCTTGTGAAATTGGCTATATTTTAGGTAAAACCTATTGGGGCCGTGGTATGATGACAGAGGCCTTGAAAGCTGTCTTAGACTTCTGTTTTACCCAAGCAGGCTTTCAAAAGGTCAGAGCACGTTATGCTAGTCTCAATCCAGCTTCAGGTCGTGTTATGGAAAAAGCGGGAATGACCTATCTAAAAACCATTGCCAATGGGGTTGAGAGAAAAGACTACGTTACGGATCTTATTTATTACCAGATAAGCAGAGAAGAGTAGTGAATTTTCTTTTCTGTTTTTATCAAAGTCAGACCTTGTCTGGCTTTTTTTGTGCAAGATTTCTAAATAAGCTGATTAAATTCCTATTTTTTCCTATCATTGTCCCTGTTTTTTCTGGAGTTTTGGGGTTATAATAGTCCTATCAAATCAAAGAATGGAGGAAGGCAATGGATACTATTATCTTTTTTATCAGTGTTTTTCTTGCTGGAATTCTTTCCTTCTTTTCTCCTTGTATCTTACCCTTGTTACCGGTCTATGCAGGGGTCTTGTTGGATGATAAAGATGGTGCTCAGGCTTCTAGCGAGAAATTTTCAATCTCAATTGTTAGTTTATTGCGAACTCTGGCCTTTATAGCGGGGATTTCCTTTATCTTTATCCTACTGGGTTATGGAGCTGGCTTTTTAGGAAACCTTTTGTATGCCTCTTGGTTTCAGTATGTGACGGGTGCGGTTATCATTCTCTTGGGCTTGCACCAGATGGAGGTCTTACATTTTCAGGGACTATACAAGGAAAGAAGGCTACAACTAAAGAGACAGGAGCAAAAGGGGAACGGCTATAGTCAGGCGTTTTTACTGGGGTTGACCTTTAGTTTTGCTTGGACTCCATGTGTAGGACCTGTTCTAGGCTCTGTTTTGGCCTTAGCGGCTTCAGGTGGCTCAGGTGCTTGGCAGGGAGCTGGTCTCATGTTGGTTTACACGCTGGGTTTGGCACTACCATTCTTGGTTCTAGCTCTAGCCTCCAGCTATGTTTTGAAACATTTCCGAAAACTCCATCCCTACCTCGGAACCCTTAAAAAAGTGGGTGGTTTCCTCATTATCGTAATGGGAATCTTGGTGCTTTTGGGAAATGCGTCTATTTTGACAAGATTATTTGAATAGAGAGGAAGAAGAAATGAAAAAATGGCAAACATGCCTCCTTGGAGTAGGCTCAATCTGTTGCTTGGCAGCCTGTTCGGCTAAAAATATGTCAGACGAATCTACTATGAAGGAGCAAACAAAAACAGAACAAGTCAGCTCGCAAACTGCGACTAAAGGTCAGGCAGTCGCTGATTTTGAACTAACAGGAGTAGATGGTAAGACCTATCGTTTATCTGACTACAAGGGCAAGAAAGTCTATCTCAAATTCTGGGCTTCTTGGTGTTCCATCTGTCTAGCTAGTCTTCCAGATACGGACGAAATTGCTAAGGATGCTGGTGATGACTACGTGGTCTTGACAGTGGTATCTCCTGGCCACAAGGGGGAGCAAGCAGAAGCTGACTTTAAGAACTGGTACAAGGGCTTGGATTATAAAAATTTTCCAGTTCTAATTGATTCGTCAGGCAAACTTTTGGAAAGTTATGGTGTTCGTTCTTACCCGACTCAAGCCTTTATAGACAAGGAAGGCAAGCTGGTCAAAACGCAACCAGGTTTTATGGATAAGGATATGATTTTAAAAGAATTGAAAGAAATGGGGTAGAGAAAGATCATGAATGATAAAGTAAAATTGTTTGTCTTGGCAGGGGTCTTTTTCCTAGCCATAACCGGTCTCTATTTTCTATTGATGCGAAATGCAGGGCAGACAGATACGTCGCAAATTGAGAAAGCGTCAGTTAGCCAAGGAGGAAAAAAAGTGAAAAAAACAGAAGTCAGTAAAGACGCAGACTTGCACGAGATTTATCTAGCTGGTGGATGTTTCTGGGGAGTGGAGGAATACTTCTCACGCGTGCCTGGAGTGACAGATGCCGTTTCAGGCTATGCAAATGGTAGAGGGGAAACAACCAAGTACGAATTGATTAACCAAACAGGACATGCGGAGACTGTTCATGTCACTTACGACGCCAATCAAATTTCCCTCAAAGAAATCCTGCTTCATTACTTCCGTATTATCAATCCAACCAGCAAAAATAAACAAGGAAATGATGTGGGGACTCAGTATCGTACCGGCGTTTATTACACAGATGACAAGGATTTGGAAGTAATCAACCAAGTCTTTGATGAGGTGGCTAAAAAATATGACCAACCTCTGGCAGTTGAGAAGGAAGCCTTGAAGAATTTTGTGGTGGCTGAGGACTATCACCAAGACTATCTCAAGAAAAATCCAAATGGTTATTGCCATATCAATGTTAATCAGGCTGCCTATCCCGTTATCGATGCTAGCAAATATCCAAAACCAAGTGATGAGGAATTGAAAAAGACCTTGTCAGCTGAGGAGTATGCAGTCACCCAGAAAAATCAAACAGAACGGGCTTTTTCAAACCGCTACTGGGATAAATTTGAATCTGGAATCTATGTGGATGTGGCAACTGGTGAACCCCTCTTTTCATCAAAGGACAAGTTTGAGTCTGGTTGTGGCTGGCCTAGTTTCACCCAACCAATTAGTCCAGATGTTGCCACTTACAAGGAAGATAAGTCTTACAATATGACGCGTATGGAAGTGCGGAGCAGAGTTGGAGATTCTCATCTTGGCCATGTCTTTACGGATGGACCAGAGGACAAGGGGGGCTTGCGCTACTGTATCAATAGTCTTTCCATTCGCTTTATTCCTAAAGCGCAAATGGAAGAAAAAGGTTATGCTTATTTACTAGATTATGTTGATTAAGAAGTCTTTCCTAAGCACTTAGAGGAGAATTTTGCTATACTGATACTAGTAAGTGACAAAGGAGCAGAGCATGACCTACACAATCTTAATCGTAGAAGATGAGTATCTGGTAAGACAAGGTTTGACCAAGCTGGTCGATGTAGCAGCCTACGATATGGAAATCATCGATCAGGCTGAAAATGGAAGACAGGCTTGGGAATTGATTCAACAACAAGTGCCGGATATCATTTTAACCGATATCAACATGCCTCAGCTAAATGGCATCCAGTTGGCCAGTCTGGTCCGAGAAACCTATCCTCAGGTTCATCTGGTTTTTTTGACAGGTTACGATGATTTTGATTATGCCTTGTCTGCTGTCAAACTCGGTGTGGATGACTACCTGCTCAAGCCCTTTTCTCGTCAGGATATTGAGGACATGTTGGGAAAAATCAAGCAAAAGCTAGACAAAGAAGAGAAGGAAGAGCAGTTACAAGATTTATTAACCGATAAGTTTGAGGGAAATCTGGCCCAGAAGATCCAGTCCCATCTAGCTGACAGTCAGTTTAGTTTGAAGTCTTTGGCCAGTGACTTGGGCTTTAGTCCGACTTATCTGAGTTCCTTGATTAAGAAAGAGTTGGGCCTACCTTTTCAGGATTATTTGGTGAGAGAGCGTGTCAAACAAGCCAAGCTCTTGCTTCTGACCACAGATTTAAAGATTTATGAGATTGCAGAAAAGGTTGGTTTTGAAGATATGAACTACTTTACCCAACGTTTTAAACAGATTGCAGGTGTGACACCTCGTCAGTTTAAGAAGGGAGAAGGTCGATGAAGCGTTCTTCTCTCCTAGTTAGAATGGTTATTTCCATCTTTCTAGTATTTCTCATTCTCCTGGCTCTGGTTGGGACTTTCTACTATCAATCTAGTTCATCAGCCATTGAGGCTACCATTGAAGGCAATAGCCAAACGACTATCAGTCAGGCTAGCCACTTTATTCAGTCTTATATCAAAAAATTAGAAACAACCTCGACCAGTTTGACCCAGCAGACGGATGTCTTAGCCTATGCTGAGAATCCCAGTCAAGACAAGGTCGAGGAAATCAGAGATCTATTTTTGACCATCTTAAGGCAGACCAAGATTTGAAAACTGTTGTGCTGGTGACCAAATCCGGTCAGATCATTTCTACAGATGACACTGTGCAGATGAAAACCTCCTCAGATATGATGGCTGAGGATTGGTACCAAAAGGCTATTCACCAGGGGGCTAAACCCGTTTTGACACCAGCTCGTAAATCAGATAGCCAGTGGGTTATTTCTGTCACTCAAGAACTTGTTGATGCAAAGGGAGCCAATCTTGGCGTGCTTCGATTAGACATTTCCTACGAAACTCTGGAAGCCTATCTCAACCAACTCCAGTTAGGCCAGCAGGGCTTTGCCTTTATCATCAATGAAAACCATGAATTTGTCTACCATCCTCAACACACAGTTTATAGCTCATCTAGCGAAATGGAGGCCATGAAACCCTATATTGAGACAGGGAAGGGTTATACTCCAGACCACCAATCCTATGTCAGTCAGGAAAAGATTGCAGGAACTGATTGGACGGTCCTTGGCGTATCTTCACTGGAAAAGTTAGCCCAGGTTCGGAGTCAACTCATGTGGACCTTGTTTGGGGCTAGTGTCACATCTCTTCTTGCCTGTCTCTGTTTGGTATGGTTCAGTCTCAAGCGTTGGATTGCCCCTTTGAAGGACCTGAGAGATACCATGCTGGAAATTGCTTCTGGTAATCAGAATCTTCGTGCCAAGGAAGCTGGCGCCTATGAATTGAGAGAAGTGACTCGCCAATTTAATGCCATGTTGGATCAGGTTGATCAGCTGATGGCAGATGTTCGCAGACAGGAAGAAACGACCCGTCAGTATGAACTTCGAGCCCTATCAAGTCAGATTAACCCCCATTTCCTCTATAACACCTTGGACACCATTATCTGGATGGCTGAATTTCAGGATAGTCAGAGAGTAGTTCAGGTGACTAAGTCCTTGGCGACTATTTCCGCTTGGCTCTCAATCAAGGGAAGGACTTGATTTGCCTGTCCGACGAAATCAATCATGTCCGCCAGTACCTCTTTATCCAGAAACAACGCTATGGCGATAAGCTAGACTATGAGATTGATGAAAATCCTGCCTTTGATAACCTAGTCTTACCCAAGCTGGTGTTGCAACCTCTAGTAGAAAATGCTCTTTATCATGGCATCAAGGAAAAGGACGGTCAGGGCCATATTAAACTTTCTGTCCAGAAAAAGGATTCAGGACTAGTCATTCGCATTGAGGATGATGGAGTTGGCTTCCAAGCTGTGGGCGATAGTAGTCAGAGTAACCTCAAACGTGGGGGAGTTGGTTTGCAAAACGTTGATCAACGCTTCAAACTTCATTTTGGAGAAAACTATCAGATGAAGATCAATTCTGCACCCGAAAAAGGAACGACGGTTGAAATATACATAAATAGAATAGAAACTAGTTAACTCCCAGTTTATTCTGGGAGTTTTACTTTGAAAAATCAGATTGATCAGTTCGCCTTGATAAAATCAGTAAAAAAAGATATGATAGATAGTGACAAAAGAGGTATCAAGTATGACGGGAAAAGACATTCAAAGAGAAACAAGCCAGATTGTAAAAGATGTATTAGAAAAAGCTAATCTGAAGCAAGGAGCTATTTTTGTTTTGGGCCTTTCTTCTAGTGAGGTGATAGGTGGTCAGATTGGCAAGGAATCCAGCCAAGAAATTGGGGAAATCATTGTGAAGACGCTTTTAGATATACTGGGAGGGGAAGGAATTCATCTAGCTGTTCAAGGTTGTGAACACGTCAATCGTGCCCTCGTCGTCGAACGTCAGGTGGCGGAGCAGTTTGGTCTGGAAATCGTCAGTGTCCTTCCTACTCTTCATGCAGGAGGTTCAGGTCAGTTGGCAGCCTTCAAGTTTATGCAGGATCCAGTTGAGGTTGAATTTATCAAGGCTCAGGCTGGATTGGATATCGGAGATACTGCAATTGGTATGCATGTCAAGCATGTGCAGGTTCCGATTCGACCAGTCTTGCGTGAGATTGGGCACGCCCATGTAACGGCTCTCGCAAGTCGTCCAAAATTAATTGGAGGTGCGCGAGCGCAGTATCCAGAAGACTTCATAAGAAAGTCATAAGTGGGCGGAGAATGATCATAAGTTAGAGATCTATTTCAAGTATATAGAGGTTAAAGTGGAAAATTGTGTTTATATTATTTCGGGTCCCCCGGGTGTTGGAAAGAGCACTGTCAGCAAAGAGTTGGCCTATTCTTTTGACAAAAGTGCAGTTATAGAGGGGGATATGATTTACTTAATGATAAAAAGTGGTCTCGTAGCTCCTTGGAAAGATGATGGATTTTACATGGATTTGTTCTGGGATAATATCATCAGTCTGACCAATAATTTCTTGGATCGTGGTATTACTGTCGTGATAGAGTATGTCATATTTGAAGATCAACTGAAGAAAATTGCAGCCTTCTTAAAGGCAAAACAAATTAAGCTAAAATATTGTGTCCTAATGGCAGAAGAAGAAACCTTGAAAGATAGGGATTCTTCTCGGAAAGAAATTGAGAGAACAGGCGATTTATCAATCCAAGCAAGAAATGAATTCTTAGCTAAAAATAGTGAGAAACATCATTTTTCTGTATACGGATGATTTAGATGTCAAAGAAACGGTAGGCATCATTAAAAACCTCAAATCAATTTTTAATTTCTGAACAGTAAAAGACAGAGAGAGTAAGGGTATAGAAACCATTACTTCCTCTGTTCTTTTTGTTGAATTTTTGTGCAAAGTGTTCCAAATAAGGCCTTCTTTAACTAGAAAAACTAGTGCCATCTGATAGAGAATTGCCAAAAGTAGAAAAAGTAACTTAGAGAAGATATTTCGTTATAGGAATCAGTAAACAAAAGCTTGATTTAGCTGTTCTAGGTCGGCTTTTTTTATGCTATACTAAAGGTATGCATAGAAAAAAACAGTGATTGATTTTTAGGGCTTTGGGGAGAGATACACCTTTACCCAGCCGATTAAAGAGTTAAAAACGAGAGATTTAGCAGAAGTAGCAGACTTGCTAGCACAAGTGGAAAGCTACCAAGAGCAAGGCTATTATGTCGTGGGCTATGTCAGCTATGAGGCTGCTCCTGCTTTTGAGGAGAAATTATCAGTTCACAAGCTTCCTCTACTGGGCGAATATTTGCTTTACTTTTACCGTTCACGATAGAGTGGAAACATCCCCTATTCCTCTGACTTATGAGGAAGTAGATTTGCCTTCAAAGTGGCGGGAACAAACATCTGCAGAGGACTATAAAAAAGCTATTGCCCAGATTCACCATCATTTGCGTCAGGGGGACACCTACCAGGTAAATTACACTGTCCAACTCAAGCAAGACCTAAGTGCCAATCCTTTTGCTATTTACAATCGTATGGTGGTAGAGCAGGAGGCGGGCTACAATGCCTATGTGGAGCATGATGAGATGGCAGTGATTTCCATGAGCCCAGAGCTCTTTTTTGAGCAAAATGACCGAGAATTAACGACTCGTCCAATGAAGGGAACAACCCAGCGGGGAGTGACTGACCAAGAAGACCTTGCCCAAGCTAGCTGGCTAGAACAGGATTCTAAAAATCGTTCTGAGAATATGATGATTGTAGATCTCTTGCGCAACGATATGAACCGTATTTCTGAAGTTGGAAGTGAGCATGTAGAACGTCTGTGTCAAGTGGAGCAGTATTCGACCGTTTGGCAAATGACTTCGACCATCAAGAGTCAGTTACGACCGGATGTGGACCTAGTTACCATTTTTCGCTCTCTCTTTCCTTGTGGATCCATAACGGGAGCTCCGAAAATTGCGACTATGGAAATCATCAAGGACTTGGAGCCACAACCCAGAGGAGTTTACTGCGGAACGATTGGTATCTTGCTTCCAAATGGGCGACGAATTTTTAATGTCGCCATTCGGACTATCCAACTGCATCTAGGGAAAGCCATCTATGGAGTTGGCGGAGGGATTACTTGGGATAGTACCTGGGAGTCTGAATACCGTGAAGTGCATCAAAAGGCGGCTGTTCTCTATCGTAAACAAGCTCGTTTCAAACTGATTTCAACTGGGAAAATCAGTCAGAAGAACTTACTGTTTGAAGAACAACATCTGGAAAGACTGACAAAGGCGAGTCGTTATTTTGCCTATCCTTTTGATCCAGAAGACCTGAGACAAAAGATAGAGGAAGAGTGTCGAGCTTGTGCTTCCCACCAAGACTACCGTTTGCGAATAAGCCTCAGCAAGTCTGGAGAGATTGAACTCAGTTGCCAAATCTTAACACCCCTTAGTCCGACCTTCTGCCAAGCCAAACTTTGCCTTCAGGAAGCTGATTTGCAACAAGTATTTACCTACTTCAAAACCACTCACCGACCACATTTGAACCTAGGGGAACAAGAGAAGATTTACCATAATGAAAGAGGAGAATTGCTTGAAACCTCTATCGGGAATCTAGTTCTGAAAATTGCTGGGAAACTCTACACACCGCCTACCAGTCTAGGAATTTTGCCAGGAATTTACCGTCAGCATTTGCTGGAAAGAGGACAGGTAGAGGAAAAAGTGCTGACTTTGGCAGACTTGAACCAGGCGGAGGCTATCTACGGCTGCAATGCGGTTAGAGGTTTGTATGAGTTGTTATTGAAGGAGAATAAATGAAATTGATATTTTTACATGGCTTAGGTCAGACAGCCGCAAGCTGGAAGGAAGTTCAGGATCTACTTGTCGACCATCCTTCTGAGGCCCTTGAATTGTTTCCTTCGGGAGTTGGTTCTTATCAGGAAGCCAAAAAACGGATAGCTAAATACCTATCAGAGGAGAAGAAACCTTTTGTTTTAATCGGTTTATCCCTTGGTGCTACTCTTGCACTAGAGCTTTCAAGTTACGATGTGCCAAATCTTCAAGGTTTGGTTTTGTCAGGCTGTCCAGTGAAACTAGCAGGCAATATCTTGTTTAAAATCCAGTTGATGATTTTTAAACTACTTCCAAAAGGTTTTTTTGAAAAGCAGGGAGCAGACAAAGCTCTCATGGTTGGTGTTTCTGAGGAATTGAAAACACTTGATTTAACCCAAATAGCACAGAATTGTTACTATCCAACCTTGTTAATTTGTGGTAGCCAAGACAAGCCTAACCTCAGTTATATGAGAGATCTTCATCAATTGATGTCAGATTCTAAGTTGCAGATTATTCCTGACGGTCCTCATACACTGAATACTGACAAACCGAAGGAGTTTGCAGAAAAGACTAGAAGTTTTCTTGAATTGCTGGGATAAGTCTGGTAAAATAAAAGTGAAAGCGATATCAAAAAAGGAGAAAATAAGGAAAAAACAGTTTTGCTAAAAGTGGCTTTTGCTGCCCTTTTAGTTTGGGGTCTATTTGCCCAACCAGTTACTGCAGAGGAAAATATTCATTTTTCTAGTTGTAGGGAAGCATGGGAAAATGGTTACTCTGATATTCATAGAGGAGAACCAGGTTACTCTTCAAACTAGACCGTGATGGTGATGGGATAGCTTGTGAACGTGCCAATGCACCTCGGGGAGTCTTTAAACCACGCCAGTCGGGTTCGCAATCCAGTATCACAGTTAGCGGATGGGTCAAACAGGACGGCTATTGGTATTATTTTGCTGAAAATGGGCATGCAGTTAGGAATGCTTGGCAAGGTAGCTATTACCTTAAGTCAGATGGCAAGATGGCTACGAATGAGTGGGTTGATGGTGGTCGCTACTATGTAGATGCTTCTGGTTTGTGGAAACCATAAAGCAAACAAATTCTAGGGAAATCACGCAAACCTTTGCACAAATCTAACGATTTTGTTATACTATATCTGTAAGCATTTTCAATTAAAAAGGAGAAGACGATGAGTCAAAAGATTATTGGGATTGACCTTGGTGGAACATCTATCAAGTTTGCAATTTTAACTCAAGAGGGAGAAATCCAAGAAAAATGGTCTATTAAGACCAATATTTTGGACGAAGGAAGCCATATCGTAGATGATATGATTGAGTCTATTCAGCATCGTTTGGACTTGCTTGGATTGTCAGCTACGGATTTCCGAGGCATTGGAATGGGTTCACCTGGTGTGGTTGACCGTGAAAAAGGAACTGTTATCGGTGCCTACAACCTAAACTGGAAAACCCTTCAACCAATTAAAGAAAAGATTGAAAAAGCCTTAGGTATCCCATTCTTCATCGATAATGATGCCAACGTAGCTGCTCTTGGTGAGCGCTGGATGGGGGCTGGTGACAACCAACCAGACGTTGTCTTTATGACACTTGGTACTGGTGTTGGTGGCGGTATCGTTGCTGAAGGGAAACTTCTCCACGGTGTTGCTGGTGCGGCAGGAGAGCTTGGTCACATCACTGTTGACTTTGATCAACCAATCGCTTGTACTTGTGGTAAGAAGGGCTGTCTTGAGACAGTTGCTTCGGCAACAGGGATTGTCAACTTGACTCGTCGCTATGCGGATGAATACGAAGGCGATGCAACCTTGAAACGCTTGATCGACGATGGAGAAGAAGTAACTGCTAAAACTGTTTTTGACTTGGCAAAAGAGGGGAGACGACCTTGCTCTAATCGTTTACCGTAATTTCTTACGTTACTTGGGGATCGCTTGTGCCAACATCGGTTCCATCCTCAACCCTTCAACAATCGTTATCGGTGGTGGGGTGTCAGCTGCGGGAGAATTCCTTCTTCAAGGCGTTCAAAAGGTTTATGACGAAAACACCTTCCCACAAGTACGCACAACAACTAAGCTAGCTCTTGCAACTCTAGGAAACGACGCTGGAGTTATCGGAGCAGCATCACTTGTATTGCAATAAGATAGAAAAAGGAGAAAATTGCTTTCCAGAAGCTAGTGATTTTCCTCCTTTCTTTTTTTATGCTATACTAGTTAGGACAATAAATGAGGTGAGAGAGAATGACAAAAGCAGATACGATTTTTAAAGAGAATATTGAACGAATCCTTAAAGACGGTGTCTTTTCTGAACAAGCACGTCCCAAATACAAGGATGGGACTGTTGCCAACTCCAAGTACGTAACGGGTGCCTTTGCAGAGTATGATTTGTCAAAGGGTGAATTTCCCATTACAACCCTACGTCCAATTGCCATCAAATCAGCTATCAAAGAAGTTCTCTGGATTTACCAAGACCAGTCAAATAGCCTAGAAGTGCTAAATAGCAAGTACAATGTTCACTACTGGAATGACTGGGAAGTGGGAGATACGGGAACTATTGGTGAGCGCTATGGGGCGGTCGTTAAGAAACACGACATCATTAATAAGATTCTCAAGCAGTTGGAGGCTAACCCTTGGAATCGCCGTAATATCATCTCTCTTTGGGATTATCAGGCATTTGAGGAGACAGATGGCCTTCTTCCATGCGCCTTTCAGACCATGTTTGATGTCCGTCGAGTAGATGGGGAAATCTATCTGGATGCAACCTTGACCCAGCGTTCTAATGACATGCTAGTTGCTCACCACATCAACGCTATGCAGTATGTGGCTCTTCAGATGATGATTGCCAAGCATTTTGGTTGGAAGGTTGGAAAGTTCTTTTACTTCATCAACAACCTCCATATCTATGATAATCAGTTTGAACAAGCTCAGGAATTGCTTGGTCGTGAGCCGTCAAACTGCCAACCACGTTTGGTCTTGAATGTGCCAGATGGGACAAATTTCTTTGATATCAAAGCAGAAGACTTTGAGTTGGTTGACTATGATCCAGTCAAGCCACAGCTGAAGTTTGATTTGGCTATTTAATAACAACAAAAGAAGTTGAGATTTCTCAACTTCTTTTGTTGTTTAATGTGATACGCGACGGCGAGCTGCTTTTTTGCGGTTTTCTTCGATGAAAGCTGCTTTTTGCTCTTCTGGCTCAATCACTTTCTTTTTAATTGCGTATACTGCACCTGCAACGGCAGCGACAGTTCCTGCGACACCTGTTACAAGACCTTTAGCGAATCCTTTAGCCATGAGTCTTCCTCCTTTATCTTCCCGATCAGCCAGGCTCCTTAAGTGGTAGCATTTTTCTGACTGACCTTTTTGTGATATAATAATAGTAACGAAAAAATGGGAATTTTTCAAGGAAAAAAGATGAAAATAAAAATAATTGTAATTGTTGGACCGACTGCTGTTGGGAAGACAGCCCTTGCTATTGAAGTAGCCAAGCGCTTTGGTGGAGAGGTAGTCAGCGGTGACAGTCAGCAAGTATACAGAGGGTTAGATATTGGGACTGCCAAGGCTAGTCCAGAGGAACAAGCTGCAGTTCCTCATCATTTGATTGATGTCAGAGAGGTGACCGAGTCTTACTCGGCTTTTGATTTTGTTTCAGAAGCTAAAAAGGCTATAGAGGACATTCAAAGTCGAGGAAAACTGGCTATTATTGCTGGTGGAACAGGGCTTTATATCCAGAGCTTGCTGGAAGGCTACCATCTGGGTGGAGAGACGCCCCATGAGGAGATTTTAGCCTATCGAGCTAGTTTAGAGCCTTATTCAGATGAAGAATTAGCCCATCTTGTGGAGCAAGCAGTCCTTGAAATTCCTCAGTTTAATCGTCGTCGTGCTATGCGTGCCTTGGAGATTGCCCATTTTGATCAGGATTTGGAAAATCAGGAAAGTCCTTATGAACCATTGATTATCTGCCTGGATGATGAACGAAGTCAACTTTATGAGCGTATCAACCATCGAGTGGACCTGATGTTTGAGGTTGGGCTTTTGGATGAGGCAAAGTGGCTTTTTGACCACTACCCTGATGTGCAGGCAGCCAAAGGCATTGGCTACAAGGAACTCTTTCCATATTTCCGTGGGGAGCAGACTTTTGAGGAAGCTAGTGAGAGTCTTAAACAGGCGACCCGTCGTTTTGCCAAGCGGCAGCTGACCTGGTTCCGTAATCGCATGCAGGTGACCTTTTATCAGATAGGAGAGCCTGGTGTGCAGGAGCGTATTTTTAACCAGATTGAGGAGTTTTAGATGATTGAAACAGAGAAAAAAGAGGAACGTGTCCTGCTCATCGGTGTAGAATTGCAGGGCATGGACAATTTTGATCTCTCCATGGAAGAATTGGCCAGTCTAGCCAAGACAGCTGGGGCAGTTGTTGTAGATAGCTACAGACAAAAACGTGAAAAATATGATTCCAAGACCTTTGTCGGCTCTGGTAAGTTGGAAGAAATTGCACTGATGGTAGATGCGGAAGAAATTAGCACTGTCATTGTCAACAACCGTCTGACACCACGGCAAAATGTCAATCTAGAGGAAGTTCTCGGGGTCAAGGTTATTGACCGTATGCAGCTGATTTTGGATATCTTTGCCATGCGGGCTCGAAGCCATGAAGGCAAACTTCAAGTTCATCTTGCCCAGCTCAAGTACCTCATACCTCGTCTAGTCGGCCAAGGCATTATGCTCAGCCGTCAGGCAGGGGGAATTGGTTCCCGTGGACCAGGTGAGAGCCAACTTGAGCTGAACCGTCGTAGCGTTCGCAATCAAATCACGGATATCGAGCGTCAGCTCAAGGTAGTGGAGAAAAACCGAGCTACGGTCAGAGAAAAACGTCTGGAGTCGGGTACTTTTAAGATTGGCTTGATTGGTTACACTAATGCCGGAAAATCGACTATTATGAATACTTTAACCAGCAAGACCCAGTATGAAGCAGATGAATTATTTGCGACTCTAGATGCGACGACTAAGAGTATTCATCTAGGGGGTAATCTTCAGGTGACCTTGACAGATACTGTTGGCTTTATCCAAGATTTGCCGACAGAGTTGGTGTCCAGTTTTAAGTCGACCTTGGAAGAAAGTAAGCATGTGGACCTTCTGGTTCATGTCATTGATGCCAGCAACTCTTACCACGAGGAGCATGAAAAAACAGTTTTGTCTATCATGAAAGACTTGGATATGGAGGATATTCCTCGCCTGACCCTTTATAATAAAGCGGATTTGTTGGAGGATTTTACGCCTACCCAAACACCTTATGCCCTCATTTCTGCCAAGTCGGAGGATAGTCGTGAGCAGCTGCAAGCTTTATTTTTAGAGAAAATCAAAGATATTTTCGAACCCTTTACCCTACGTGTGCCTTTTTCTAAGTCCTACAAGATTCATGATTTGGAAAGTGTAGCGATTCTTGAAGATCGTGACTATCAAGAGGACGGAGAACTCATCACAGGCTACATTTCGGAGAAAAACAAATGGAGGTTAGAAGAATTTTATGACTGATATCAAAACCTTGGCTCTAAAATATGGGGGCTATACAAGTCTGGACAAGATTTATCTGGATTCCCTTTTGACCGGTAGAACGGATCAGGAGCAGTTAGCCCTCATCACCCCTCCGCCTAGCGTGGTCAATGCTTATTTTGCAGAGCTCTACCAGAAAAAGAGTCCCGAGGCTGCGACAGCTTACTTTGCTGAACTGAGTCAGGAACTGAATCTCTACAATGCTGAGCCAAGTTTTACTCTAGAAAACAAGCCCTTTATTCGCCTCAACCTATCAGGAAAATCCTTTGGCTTTTGCTATGAGAGTGAGGGGCTTGGTCGAATTTTTTCTGAAAATAAGGAAGCAATCTCGGATGACTTGCTTTTTGAGATTGCGCAAATTTTCCCCCATCAGCTAGTCTTTGAGGAGTCTGGCAAGATTTACATGAAGGCTACCGGAGATGAGGAAGTTGTTAGCGTGAAAAGTCTCACAGCTTTGACAGACTTGGAAAGCTTGGCTGATGGCCGCAAGCGTCTCAAAGGCTATAGTCAAGAGGATCTACTGCAAGAAGCTAGTGCTTTTTCTGGCAAGCGCTATTTCCGATCGGAAAACCGCACAGCCATGTTATATATTGATTAATTAGAAAGTATCGAATGGATATTCAATTTTTAGGAACGGGGGCTGGTCAGCCCTCCAAAGCCCGTAATGTTTCAAGTCTTGCTCTGAAACTCTTGGACGAGATTAACGAAGTCTGGCTCTTTGACTGTGGCGAAGGAACGCAAAATCGCATTCTGGAAACCACGATTCGACCACGTAAGGTCAGCAAAATCTTTATCACTCACTTGCATGGAGACCATATTTTTGGCTTGCCAGGTTTCCTTTCTAGCCGTGCCTTTCAGGCCAATGAAGAGCAGACAGATTTGGAAATCTATGGACCCCAAGGGATTAAGTCATTTGTCTTAACCAGTCTTCGTGTATCAGGTTCTCGTCTGCCTTACCGCATTCATTTTCATGAGTTTGATCAAAATTCTCTAGGGAAAATCCTTGAAACCGATAAATTCACTGTGTATGTAGAGGAGCTGGATCACACTATTTTCTGCGTTGGTTACCGTGTCATGCAAAAGGACTTGGAAGGAACACTGGATGCTGAAAAACTCAAGGCTGCTGGCGTTCCATTTGGCCCTCTTTTTGGAAAAATCAAAAATGGTCAGGATGTTGTTCTAGAAGATGGGACTGAAATCAAGGCTGCTGACTATATCTCAGCTCCTCGTCCTGGTAAGATTATCACTATCTTGGGTGACACCCGACAAACCAATGCCAGTGTGCGTCTAGCTGTCAATGCAGATGTCCTAGTCCATGAGTCCACTTATGGCAAGGGCGATGAGAAAATTGCTCGTAGCCATGGTCACTCTACTAATATGCAAGCTGCACAAGTAGCGGCAGAAGCAGGAGCCAAACGCCTCTTACTCAACCATATCAGCGCCCGTTTCCTTTCAAAAGATGTCAGCCAGCTCAAGAAAGATGCGGCCAGCATTTTTGAAAATGTCCATGTTGTTAAAGACTTGGAAGAAGTGGAAGTCTAAAAGATTGAAAAAGGATAAGTATGCGTACGATTCTCATTACAGGTGCTAGCGGTGGTCTAGCCCAAGAAATGGTCAAGCTTTTGCCGAATGACCAACTGATTTTGTTAGGTAGAAACAAGGAAAAACTAGGACAACTCTACGGAAATCATTCTCACACAGAATTAGTTGAGATTGATATTACTGATGACCAAGCCCTAGAAACTTTAGTAGCTGAGCTCTATCAACGATATGGCAAGATTGATGTCTTGATTAACAATGCTGGTTACGGAATATTTGAAGAATTTGACCAGATTTCTGACAAAGACATTCACCAGATGTTTGAGATCAATACTTTTGCTCTGATGAATCTGTCTCGTTGTCTTGGAGCTCGCATGAAGGAGAGAGGAAAAGGGCATATCATCAATATCGTCAGTATGGCAGGTTTGATAGCGACTAGCAAGTCCAGTCTCTACTCAGCGACCAAGTTTGCGGCTATTGGTTTTTCCAACGCTCTACGCCTCGAACTTATGCCCTATAGTATCTATGTAACGACGGTTAATCCAGGACCGATTCGCACTGCCTTTTTTGACCAGGCAGACCCGGATGGTAGCTATCTCAAGTCGGTTGACCGATTTCTCTTAGAACCAGATGCGGTCGCTAAAAAGATTGTTAAAACTATAGGAAAAAATAAACGGGAACTCAATCTTCCACTTTTGTTGAACCTAGCCCACAAATTTTATACTCTCTTCCCCAAGCTAGCTGATAAGTTGGCAGGGAAGACCTTTAATTATAAGTAAAAGAAGTTCCTTACAAAAGGAACTTCTTTATAATCTTTAACGGAGTGTCAAAAAATGTTTGTTTTTGTCCTAAATCTACATTCACATTTTTTTGAATCTTCTCCAAATTTTAGAAAAAAACAATCAAAATTATGATTTTTTTAGTTTTAAGGATTGAAGTTATCCATATTATTTTTATAGAATAGATATAAAAGACAAAAGGAGAGTTATCCGCTATCACATAAAAATGGAAGCGGTTACTAAAGGAGGTTTTTATGGATAAAAGCTATTGGAATCGTAAAAGTGTCTACAGTATTCGGAAGTTTTCTGTTGGGACATGCTCAGTACTGATTGGAACTTGCGCTGTTCTATTTGGTGCAAATCTTGCTGGAACAAGCCCTGTTTTGCGGACGAAACGCCGATTACTGTGAATGCAGAGAAGGGTCTTGAGGAAGCAGTTCTGGAACAAGTCGCTGATACAAGTCAGACAAGTACAGTAGAGGAGACTGTAGCAAAAGAAAAGGAAGAACAAGGCCCAGTTATTAAGGAGGCGAAAGAGATTTCTAAATCTGTTGAAAAGGACACAAAAGTAGAGTTAGAAGCTTCTAGTCAAGAAAAACCTATCAAGGAAGAAGTTAAAGCTGCAACAAATGAAGAAGTAAATCAAATGATTGAAGACAGAAAAGTGAATTTTAATCAAAATTGGCACTTCAAACTCAATGCAAACTCTAAAGAAGCTGTGAAACCAGATGCAGATGTATCAACATGGCAAAAATTGGACCTTCCACACGACTGGAGTATCTTTAACGATTTTGACCATCAATCACCTGCCCAAAACGAAGGTGGACAGCTAAATGGTGGTGAAGCTTGGTATCGTAAGACCTTTAAGCTCGATGAAAAAGACCTCAAGAAGAATGTTCGTGTGACCTTTGATGGTGTCTACATGGATTCTCAAGTCTATGTCAACGGTCAGTTAGTGGGGCATTATCCAAATGGTTATAACCAGTTCTCATACGATATCACCAAATACCTTCACAAAGATGGTCGTGAGAATGTGATTGCTGTCCATGCTGTTAACAAACAACCAAGTAGCCGTTGGTACTCAGGAAGTGGTATTTACCGTGATGTGACCTTGCAAGTGACAGATAAGGTTCATGTTGAGAAATGGTACAACTATCTTAACTCCGAAACTGGAAGAACAGCAACACGGCAAGGTTGAAACTCATGTGACCAGCAAAATCGTCAATACAGACGATAAAGACCATGAACTTGTGGCAGAGTATCAAATCGTTGAACGTGGTGGTCAGGCCGTAACAGGCGTGGTTCGTACAGCGAGCCGTACCTTGAAAGCACATGAATCAACAAGTCTTGATGCTATTTTAGAAGTTGAAAAACCAAAACTCTGGACAGTTTTAAATGACAAACCTGCCTTGTATGAATTGATTACGCGTGTATATCGTGATGGTCAATTGGTGGATGCTAAGAAGGATTTGTTTGGTTACCGTTACTATCACTGGACTCCAAATGATGGTTTCTCTTTAAATGGTGAACGCATTAAATTCCATGGGGTTTCCTTGCACCATGACCACGGAGCGCTCGGAGCAGAAGAAAACTATAAGGCAGAATATCGCCGTCTCAAACAAATGAAGGAGATGGGGGTTAACTCTATTCGTACAACCCATAACCCTGCTAGTGAGCAAACCTTGCAAATCGCTGCAGAACTTGGTTTGCTCGTTCAGGAAGAGGCCTTTGATACGTGGTATAATGGCAAGAAACCTTATGACTATGGTCGTTTCTTTGAAAAAGATGCCACTCACCCAGAAGCTAGAAAAGGTGAAAAATGGTCAGACTACGATCTTCGTACTATGGTCGAAAGAGATAAAAATAACCCAGCTGTCTTCATGTGGTCAATCGGAAATGAAATCGGTGAAGCCAACGGTGATGCTCATTCTCTAGCAACTGTAAAACGTTTGGTCAAAGTTATCAAGGATGTTGATAAGACTCGTTACGTTACCATGGGAGCAGACAAGTTCCGTTTCGGTAATGGTAGTGGTGGACATGAGAAAATTGCTGATGAACTGGATGCGGTTGGATTCAACTATTCTGAAGACAACTACAAAGCACTTCGTGCGAAACATCCAAACTGGTTGATTTACGGCTCTGAAACATCTTCAGCAACCCGTACACGTGGAAGTTACTATCGCCCTGAACAGGAATTGAAACATAGTAACGGACCTGAGCGTAACTACGAACAGTCTGACTATGGTAATGACCGTGTTGGTTGGGGTAAAACTGCAACAGATTCATGGACTTTTGACCGCGACAATGCTGGCTATGCTGGACAATTTATCTGGACAGGTACAGACTATATCGGGGAGCCTACGCCATGGCATAACCAAAACCAAACTCTGTTAAGAGCTCTTATTTTGGTATTGTAGATACAGCAGGTATTCCAAAACATGACTTCTATCTTTACCAAAGCCAATGGGTTTCTGTTAAGAAGAAGCCGATGGTTCACCTCCTTCCTCACTGGAATTGGGAAGATCCTACTCTAAAAGCGAATGTAGCTGATACAGAAGGTAAGATTCCAGTTCGCGCCTATTCAAACGCTGCAAGCGTAGAATTGTTCTTGAACGGTCAATCTCTCGGAGTTAAGACCTTCAATAAAAAACAAACCAGCGATGGACGCACTTACCAAGAAGGTGCCAATGCCAAGGAACTCTACCTTGAGTGGAAGGTTGCTTATCAACCAGGTACTTTAGAAGCAGTGGCTCGTGATGAAGCTGGTAAAGAAATTGCACGTGACAAGATTACCACTGCAGGCCGACCAGCCGGTGTTCGTCTCATCAAGGAAGATCACGCAATCGCCGCAGATGGAAAAGACTTGACCTACATCTACTATGAAATCGTTGACAGCCAAGGAAATGTAGTCCCAACTGCAAATAATCTGGTTCGCTCCAATTGCACGGACAAGGTCAACTTGTCGGTGTCGATAATGGGGAACAAGCCAGCCGTGAACGTTATAAGGCCCAACCAGATGGTTCCTGGATTCGCAGAGCCTTTAACGGTAAAGGTGTTGCCATTGTGAAATCAACTGAGCAAGCAGGGAAATTCACCCTTACTGCCCACTCTGATCTTTTGAAATCTGGTCAAGTAACTGTCTTTACTGGTAAAAAAGAAGACCAAGAAAAGACTGTTCTCGGAACAGAAGTACCAAAAGTACGTACTGTTATTGAAAAAGAGCCAAAAATGCCGAAGACCGTCGCTTTTATCTACAGTGATGGCAGTCGTGAAAAACGCCCAGTAACCTGGTCTTCAGTTGATGTGAGCCAAGCAGGAGTTGTGACTGTTAAAGGTATGGCAGACGGACGTGAAGTTGAGGCTCGTGTAGAAGTTCTAGCAATTGCGAAAGAACTACCAACTGTTAAACGTGTTGCCCCAGGAACAGACTTGAGTGCTGTTGACAAATATGTTTCTATTGCCGTTACGGATGGAAGCGTACAAGAATACGAAGTTGATAAGTGGGAGATTGCGGAAACTGATAAAGCTAAACTGTCAGTTGCAGGATCACGTATTCAAATGATTGGTCAACTGGGCGGTGAGACTATTCATGCTACGCTTGTAGTAGAAGAAGGCAATCCTGCAACACCTGTAGTACCGACTGTAAGTGTTGGTGGTGAAGCTGTCACAGGCCTTACTAGTCAACATCCAATGCAATACCGCACTCTTGCTTATGGTGCATCCTTGCCAGAAGTCGCAGCAAGTACTGAAAATGCGGATGTTACTGTAGTCCAAGCAAGTGCAGCAAACGGCATGCGTGCAAGCATCTATGTTCAACCAAAAGATGGTGGACCTCTTCAAACCTATGCAATTCAATTCCTTGAAGAAGCACCAAAAATTGACCACTTGAGCTTACAAGTAGAGCAAGCTAACGGTCTTAAAGAAGACCAAACAGTGAAATTGTCCGTACTCGCTCACTATCAAGACGGAACACAGGCAGTTCTACCAGCGGATAAAGTAAACTTCTCTACAAGCGGTGAAGGGGAAGTTGCAGTTCGTAAAGGAATGCTTGAGTTGCATAAACCAGGAGCAGTCACTCTGAAAGCGGAATATGAGGGGGCTACAGGTCAAATCGCCCTCACCATCCAAGCCAATACTGAGACGAAGGTTGCGCAATCCATCCGTCCAGTAAATGTAGTGACAGACTTGCATCAAGAACCAAGTCTTCCAGCAACAGTAACTGTTGAGTATGACAAAGGTTTCCCTAAAGCTCACAAAGTCACATGGCAAGCTATTCCAAAAGAAAAACTAGACCACTATCAAACCTTTGAGGTGCTAGGTAAAGTTGAAGGCCTTGACCTTGAGGCGCGTGCTAAAGTCTCTGTAGAGGGTATCGTTTCGGTTGAAGAAGTCAGTGTGACAACACCAATCGCAGAAGCGCCACAATTACCAGAAAGTGTTCGTACCTACGATTCAAATGGTCACGTTTCATCTGCCAAGGTTGCATGGGATGCGATTCATCCAGACCAATACGCTAAGGAAGGCGTCTTCACAGTCACTGGCCGCCTAGAAGGTACCCAATTAACTACCAAACTTCATGTTCGCGTTTCTGCTAAAACAGAGCAAGGAGCGAATATCTCTGACCAATGGACAGGTTCAGAATTGCCACTTGCCTTTGCTTCAGACTCAAATCCAAGTGACCCTGTTTCAAATGTCAACGATAAATTGATTTCCTTTAATGACCGACCAGCCAACCGTTGGACGAACTGGAATCGTAGTAATCCAGAAGCTTCAGTTGGTGTTCTGTTTGGAGATTCAGGTATCTTGAGCAAACGTTCAATTGATAATCTTAGTGTCGGATTCCACGAAGACCATGGAGTCGGTGCACCGAAGTCTTATGTGATTGAGTATTATGTTGGTAAGACTGTTCCAACAGCTCCTAAAAACCCTAGCTTTGTAGGCAATGAAGAACATGTCTTTAACGACCCTGCTAACTGGAAACCTGTTACAAATCTAAAAGCTCCTGCTCAACTCAAGGCTGGAGAAATGAATCACTTTAGCTTTGATAAAGTTGAAACCTATGCTGTTCGCATTCGCATGGTTAAAGCAGATAATAAGCGGGGAACTTCTATCACAGAAGTACAAATCTTTGCGAAACAAGTTGCAGCAGCTAAACAAGGACAAACAAGAATCCAAGTTGACGGTAAAGACTTGGCAAACTTCAACCCTGATTTGACAGACTACTACCTTGAGTCTGTAAATGGAAAGTTCCAGCAGTAACAGCAAGTGTTAGCAACAATGGTCTTGCGACGGTTGTTCCAAGCGTTCGTGAAGGTGAGCCGGTTCGTGTCATTGCGAAAGCTGAAAATGGTGACATCTTAGGTGAATACCGTCTACACTTCACTAAGGACAAAGACTTACTTTCTCGTAAACCAGTTGCTGCGGTTAAACAAGCTCGTTTGGTACAAGTAGGTCAACCGCTTGAATTGCCAACGAAGGTTCCGGTTTACTTCACAGGTAAAGATGGCTATGAAACCAAAGATTTGGCAGTGGAATGGGAAGAAGTTCCAGCAGAAAATCTAACAAAAGCAGGTCAATTTACTGTAAGAGGCCGTGTTCTTGGTAGTGACCTCGTTGCGGAGTTCACTGTACGAGTGACAGACAAACTTGGTGAAGCTCTCTCAGATAACCCTGACTATGATGAAAACAGTAACCAAGCCTTTGCCTCAGCAACTAATGATATTGACGACAGTTCTCATGACCGTGTAGACTATATCAATGACAGAGATCATTCTGAAAATCGTCGTTGGACAAATTGGTCTCCAACACCATCTTCTAACCCAGAAGTATCGGCAGGTGTGATCTTCCGTGAGAATGGTAAGATTGTCGAACGGACTGTTGCACAAGCTAAACTTCACTTCTTTGCAGATAGTGGTACAGATGCACCATCTAAACTTGTTTTAGAACGCTATATCGGTCCAGAGTTTGACGTGCCAACCTACTATTCAAACTACCAAGCCTATGAATCAGGCCATCCATTCAACAATCCAGATAACTGGGAAACTGTTCCTTATCGTGCGGACAAAGACATTGAAGCCGGTGATGAAATTAACGTTACCTTTAAAGCTGTGAAAGCCAAAGCTATGAGATGGCGTATGGAGCGCAAGGCCGATAAGAGTGGTGTTGCGATGATTGAGATGACCTTCCTTGCGCCAAGCGAATTGCCTCAAGAAAGCACTCAATCGAAGATTCTTGTAGATGGAAAAGAACTTGCTGATTTCGCTGAAAATCGTCAAGACTATCAAATCACCTATAATGGACAACGTCCAAAAGTGACCGTTCAAGAAAGCAATCAAGTAGCTTCAACAGTTGTAGATAGTGGAGACGATAGCCTTCCAGTACTTGTTCGCCTTGTTTCAGAAAGTGGAAAACAAGTCAAGGAATATCGTATCCAACTAGTCAAGGAAAAACCAGTTTCTGAGAAAACAGCCCCTGCTATTCAAGAAGAAAATCCAAGTCTTGAGGTTGTCGAAAAAGAACTTGCCTTCCAGACTGTTGAAAAGGAAGATTCAAGTCTATATGTAGGAGAAAGCCGTGTAGAACAAGAAGGGCAAGTTGGTAAGGAACGCATTCTTACATCTGTAAGCCCAGATGGAACTCGTGAAGAGAAACTCCGTGAAGTACTTCAGACTCCTGTTAACCGAGTTCTTCTCGTTGGAACTAAGCGAGGTACAGCCCGACCACTTGATGGAGCTGCAGGTTTAGTTCATGAAAAACCAGAACTTTTAGTAGAAGAAGAAAACATTGATTTCCAAGTGCAAGAACGTAAAAACGATAAACTCCCACTAGGTCAAACCCGTGTTCTTCAAGAAGGTCAAAAAGGTATTCGTGTCCACCTAGTAGAAGTCGAAAATGGTAAGCGTACACTGAAAGAAACCTTTGATAAGATAGTTGCGCAAGATCGTATCGTGGAAGCTGGAACTGCTGTAGCACAAGAGAAACCAGAACCGCAAGCACCTGTTAAGCCAGATGAGCGTGAACAGGAACAGACGGAACCAAAACCGCAAAAAGAAAAAGCTAGTCAGACTGGAAAAGACCATCTTCCAAATACAGGAAGCGAGTCCTCTATGTCAATATTAGCAGCAGGATTGGCTCTCTTGGGCTTAGGTACAGGACTTGTAGCATCTATGCGTAAAAAAGAAGACTAAGTTTGGTTAGAAACTAAACAGAATAGTAGAAGGCCAGAGTGATGCTCTGGTCTTTCTATCTGTTGTTCTAATAAAGTTGTCCAGATTTCTTGTGATTCTGTTTACTGGCTTAAAATAAGAAGATGAACTGCGAATGATTCTGCTAACTCTGCAATCGGCGTAGCTTTAAAGAGCCAAGTGATGTTTGAAGAAAGTCGCTAAATATGCTATACTAAAGGGAATTAGTAGATTTTTATAGAACGATTCACTCAGGGAAATTAAGAAATAAATCTAACAAAAATAGGTCGTCTTTCAGAGACTTTTATGTCATTTCTTAGATGAAAATGCTTGACAACCAAGGGATTTATCTTGAGAATTAGAACTGACTACAATGAAAAATTGAATGCTAAGGAGATAGAGGGAAATGTTTTACTTTGTACCATCTTGGTATTGTCAAGGCAGGAAATGGTATTCTACAGCTTTGCCTTTTTATTGTTCATCAAACCAGATGATGTTTGATGATACTATGAATTTATTACAGATGTTTCAACCAGAGAAAAAAGATAGTACAATTTTAATTTTGAACTATTCACCCCATATTCGAACCTTTTTTTATCAAGAGAGAATTGAGCCAGCTAGTATGTGGAATCTATTTGATAATCTACAAGGTTTGACAGATGTTTTGCCTCGAAAGCTCGGCTTGGATGATTTGAAATGGCCACAGGGAGCGGAATTCTTTATACTCCCTTTCTTGTGGATGTTTATTTAAATCAGAACCACTATGCCCAGATTAATTTTTCTCAGACTGGCAATATTTTCGATATTATCTATTTTAAAAATAATCAGATGGATCACCGTTTGGTCTTTGATGATCGGGGCATAGTTTCTAGTGTGATTTATTTTGAAAATAATCAGCCAGACCATCAAGATTATCTGAATCCACAAGGTCAGTGGCAGTTTAGGGAATTCTTGACAAGAGATAATCATCAAGTGCTTGTCAATCCTGAAGTCCAAGAAGCATTCGCAAAGGATGTTTATAGTGACATTGAGGAGCTAATCAAGGAAAAACTGGACCAGTATTTATCTTCTGCCCTAACAAGAGATGATATGCTTATTGTTTCAGCAGATCCTCAACATAACCATCTTTTCCATAAGGCTAAGAGGCATTACAATCTTATCTTCTCTTTCTTTGGTGAACGCTACCCAATTGAGGATAAAGAAGAAATCCTAGGGGATTTGCAGGGTACACCATTCTTTATTGTTGATAGCTTTAGTAAGGTTCAAAAGATGGATGAACTGATTGGCAAAGCCCAGCTTCCCCCTTATTATGAGGTGGCTCCTTATGACATTCGTCTGCAGGCAGAAGAATGTCAGCAGGAAAAGCCAGCAACTGTCTATGTCAATATTGATACTTTACCTCAAGAACATCTTCAAACTGTCTTTAGAACCATATTTGATATGACGTTAGAGAAGGAATGGATGAAGTTACTGATTGGAACTCAGAGTTTGGAGTCTGAAAGAGCAGTATTTATCAGACAATTTCTCAAAGAGTATTTATCGTATCAGCTAGGTTCAGAAGAAAAAGCACAGATCCATGAAGATATAAAGCCTAAGGAGAGTAAGGATCTTTTGGAACGAGGAAAAACTCTCAGAGAGAGAATGGAGATTAAGACACATCGCAGTTCTACTGAATTAGCAAAAATTTTGAAGGAGGTTCGTGTCCTTATTGATTTGGGAAATCCAGCAGATATGCTTCTACAAATTGCAGGGCTAAGTGGAGGCATTCCTCAGATTAATTTATATAGTTCCTCTTATGTCAAGCATGCAGAAAATGGTTCGATTATAACTGACATTTCTATCCTAAAAAATGTAATATTGTATTATTTGACGGATATAGAGTCAGCATATAAATGCAAGGCTCATTCTTTAAGCAGGATGGAGCAGTACAAAAGGGGAGAAATTGTCGAAATGTGGAAAAACTCAATAAAGGGATTAAGGGAAAATGAGAGAGATTAGTGTTCTACAAATTGCTGATGAGAACTGGCAAGAGCAATATGATATTCCTAGTAATATAAGGTGGAGATTTGTTAAGCCAGAGGATATGGCATCACTTGTACCTACTGATATTGAGATGTTGAGTGGGGGCATAGATGATAGGGCAAGGCTTGCAAAGATTTATGACCTTATATTGGTGGATACGCTAGAACATTTCGAATACATCACTGTTCTGGATAGCCTGATTCAACCTTATCGTTTGTTTTACCATGAACGTTGCCAGATTACTACGAAAGATTTGGAAACATTCTTGTTTCGTAAGAAAGCAGTCAAATCTCAATTTGAAAATCCTGAGCAGATTTTGTATCGTTTTTCTCGTGCTTTCTTTCCTCAGCAAAGTGGTTCCAAGCTCAAAGTAAATCATTTAGCAGTTCATTCTCTCTTTAGTGGACAGATTAACTATGAAGGAAGCAATTATCTCAGTTTGGCCGGGGAATTTGGAGAGGATTATCAAACCCTAGCGAACTATCAGTATAATATCTATCTGGATGCAGATACTCCTTTGGATTTGTGGCCAGAATTTAGAATTTCTGGTGACTGCTCAGTCCGCTATGTCATCAAAGGGTATCCTGTCGCGCCTTTACCAATGCAAGAATGGGTTTATGATGAAACGGTCTATGACAAACCTCTAATTTTAGACACGCAGGATTCCTACTATCTAAGCATTAGTATTCAAGCTAAGGGACAAGGAATCGTGAAATAGGTCCCCTTCATCATCGACACTCTCACCTGGACTATGGTGATTTGTTAATTGGTGGAAATCGCATTATTGATAAAAATAGAGAGGAACTGATTTATTTCTTCCATCCAGGTGATTTGAAACCACCTCTCAATGTATATTTTTCAGGTTATCGTCCAGCAGAAGGCTTTGAAGGGTTCGATATGATGGCTGGTATGGGAGCTCCCTTTTTATTGATTGGAGATCCGCGTTTAGAGGGCGGTGGCTTTTATCTTGGATCGGATGAGTTAGAACAAAAGCTCATTCAAGTGATTCGCCACTGTTTGGATGAATTAGAATTTACAGCCGATCAGCTAGTTTTGTCTGGCTTATCAATGGGGACATTTGGCGCCCTGTACTATGCTTCTAAACTAGAACCTCACGCCGTTATTGTCGGTAAACCCTTGGTAAATTTAGGTGATATTGCTGTAAATGAGTCTTCCCTTCGTCCTGGCGGATTCCCAACGTCTTTGGATATCCTTTATCGTACGATGGGCAAGCTATCTGATGAGACAGCAACAAAACTAAATGAGTATTTTTGGAAAGCCTTTAGAGCTGCTGATTTTTCGAGAACAAAATTTATCATGGCTTATATGTGTCAGGATGATTATGATGGCCGTGCCTATGCTACCTTGGAGGAAGAGCTCGAAAATCGTAATGATAAGGTTAGCCTGATTAGCAAGGGCTTTGAGGGACGACATAATGATGATACACAAGGTGTTGTCGAATGGTTCTTTAATCAATACATAGCACTGCTAATGAATGGTTTTGAAAGGAAGTTTAATTCGTGAGATATAAGGAGGAAGTCTATTTTGCTTATTGGGATATGCAAAGTGTATCTCAGTATTTATATGGTTCATCTGTCAGGGTCTTAGAGGATGGTCGAGTTTTATATGAGAATCAATTTATGCCGTCTGGAACAGTTATTCACGAATGGTACTCGAAAGCCAATTATCAGAATCTGAGAAATACAAGTCAACTTCCTGATTTGAAGCGGGGAGAGAAGTATGTCATTGGAAGCTATCTAGAAACTCTTCCTGAGAATTCAACTTACTTAAAAGTTATCTTTATGGATTCGGCTGATGAGGAAATTTTTTCTCATAGTGTGAAACCAGAGGAGACAGCAAGTGTTTATGTACCAACTGACACCCATCATTATAAAATTCAATTGGTCAGTGGAGGCTGTCAGCGCTTCTTGTTTGAGGGGATTTATATTGCCCAAGAAGGTGTGACAGACTATACAGTTAATCGCTATTGGATTTCAGATTTGCTTCATAAGAACAATGAGAAGAATACCATTTACGTTTGCTTTACAGAGCCTGAGTTCAATCGGACAGGTTTTGTTCCAGAAAGAGTGCAGGAACATTTTCCAAATTTGGTAATGGTGAACTCTTCCTACAAAAGTTCACTTTTATATATGGAAAAAGAGTTTTTTGGAATTTTACTCGAAAAAATTGAAAGCCTATCAAGACAGTATTCTTTTGAAAAAGTAGCTTTTATTGGCTATGGACCCATTTCAAATATTGCGGCCCTGTTTTACTCAAAACAATTTTTAACTTCCTATGCTTTAGTGACAGATAGTTTTCTAGCTGAATTAGACTATCATCGCTTACTGGAACGTCATCGAAAACGAGTGAATTATCCGATTTTTAGGGATTTATTGCTATATCGCTTTGATTCAACAAGAGTTAAAGAATATGGAAGTTCGAAGATGGAATCTCAGGACTTATCCAATTTTGTCTATCTGTTAGATCAGTCGGCTTTGTTGAAAAATATAAATCTAGAGACAACTGAAGAGTGGATGAGGGAAAATGTAACCTAAGAATGCCTTTCTATGAATCACTTGTCCTGAAAACCAGTAGGAAAGTCTAATCTGTGTATGACAGATTTTAGCAAAATGTAGTCAATATAAAAATTAGAGTTCAGATTGTCACGACAGTTTACACCTTTTGATGTTGAAAGGCTTTGATGAATTTTGTGAATGAAAAAACAGAAACAGAATGCTATTCACTGTGTAAAATGAGAGTCAATTCTATATTGATATGGATAACAAAAGAAAATTAGCGGTCTTTTCTGGGTAATGCTTTGACAGATTGAACTTCAACCCTTATAATAGTAGTGATAAATAGTTTTTGGGAGAAATAATAATATAATGAGCAAAAAAGAAGAGTTATCAGGATTTCAACGCCTGTTATCGAAGATTAAGCAATTGGTCAATGAGGAAGATAACGATTATGATGATCATCATTCTGATGCAGTCGAGCTGAAACCTGTTAGCAAAAAGATGAAGGAACAGAAAGAAATGGTGAGGAAGGCCAGTGAGGACTTTGAATTACCACTAGAGTCTGTTTCGGTTATGGAAGTTTTAGAAGCTTTTCAGGAGAAAAATAGTTTAAACATGGCCGAGTTGATAAAAAATGTTAGCCAGAGTTTATCAACTAGTGCGCTCGCTTCTCTTAGCGACTTCATCGCGATTTCCTACAGTGAATCTTATAGTCAAAGTATTTCTGAAAAAGGCTATTCTCTGCGTAATTCAATGTCTGAGGCTAACTCACTCAGTGATTCTGTTTCGGTGTCAGAATCGCTTACGGCTACGTCTATTCAAGAATCTGTGAGTCATAGTTTATATGTTTCTGATTCGGTGAGTACGAGCATGCTATCAAGCAGTGAAAGTATTGCTAGTCATACTGATTCTAGTGAAGTTTCGAATCAGAGTGAACCTGATTCAGAGAATCTTTCGTCTAGCCAAAGCTCTAGTGTATCTGAGTCAAAATCGCCTAGTCTTTCGCAGTCCTTGTCAGTCATTGACTCTGTTTCAGAGAGTGAAGACCCAAGTGATTTAGACTCAGAATCAATTTCTGAAAGTGTTTCAGACTTTATCTCAGCAAGCGAGAGTCATAGTGACTCCGAATTGGAGCAAGACATCACCTCTGTTTCCATCACCACATCAGACTTTGCCTCAGAAAGTGAAGACCCAAGCGTTTTAGAACCAGAGTCAATCTCTGAAAGTGTTTCAGACTTTGTCTCAGCAAGCGAGAGTCACAGTGAATCAGAATCCCAACAAGGCATCGACTCTGTTTCCATCATCACATCAGACTTTGTCTCAGAGAGTGAAGACCCAAGTGTTTTAGAACCAGAATCAATCTCTGAAATTTCTTCAGATTTTATCTCAGCAAGCGAGAGTCACAGTGACTCCGAATTGGAGCAAGACATCGACTCTGTTTCCACCATCACATCAGACTTTATCTCAGAAAATGAAGACCCAAGTGTTTTAGCATCAGAATCAATCTCTGAAAGTGTTTCAGACTTTATCTCAGCAAGCGAGAGCTATAGTGAATCCGAATTGGAGCAAGACATCAACTCTGTTTCCATCACCACATCAGACTTTATCTCAGAAAGTGAAGACCCAAGCGATTTAGCATCAGAATCAATCTCTGAAAGTGTTTCAGACTTTATCTCAGCAAGCGAGAGCTATAGTGAATCCGAATTGGAGCAAGACATCAACTCTGTTTCCATCACCACATCAGACTTTATCTCAGAAAGTGAAGACCCAAGCGATTTAGCATCAGAATCAATTTCAGAAAGTGTTTCAGACTTTGTCCCAGCAAGCGAGAGTCATAGTGACTCCGAATTGGAGCAGGACATCAATTCTGTTTCCACCATCACATCAGACTTTGTCTCAGAAAGTGAAGACCCAAGCGATTTAGCATCAGAATCAATCTCTGAAAGTGTTTCAGACTTTATCTCAGCAAGTGAAAGTCACAGTGACTCCGAATTGGAGCAAGACATCACCTCTGTTTCGATTATCACATCAGACTTTGTCTCAGAAAGTGAAGACCCAAGCGATTTAGCATCAGAATCAATTTCTGAAATTTCTTCAGATTTTATCTCAGCAAGCGAGAGTCACAGTGACTCCGAATTGGAGCAGGACATCAATTCTGTTTCCATCATCACATCAGACTTTGTCTCAGAAAGTGAAGACCCAAGTGTTTTAGCATCAGAATCAATCTCTGAAAGTGTTTCAGACTTTATCTCAGCAAGCGAGAGTCACAGTGACTCAGAATCCCAACAAGGCATCGACTCTGTTTCCACCATCACATCAGACTTTGTCTCAGAGAGTGAAGACCCAAGTGTTTTAGAACCAGAATCAATCTCTGAAATTTCTTCAGATTTTATCTCAGCAATCGAGAGCCACAGTGACTCCGAATTGGAGCAAGACATCGCCTCTGCTTCATTTAGTACATCAGATAGTACATCAGACTTTATCTCAGAAAGTGAAGACCTAAGCGTTTTAGCATCAGAATCGACCTCTGAAAGTGTTTCAGACTTTATCTCAGCAAGTGAAAGTCACAGTGACTCCGAATTGGAGCAAGACATCACCTCTGTTTCGATTATCACATCAGACTTTGTCTCAGAAAGTGAAGACCCAAGCGATTTAGCATCAGAATCAATTTCTGAAATTTCTTCAGATTTTATCTCAGCAAGCGAGAGTCACAGTGACTCCGAATTGGAGCAGGACATCAATTCTGTTTCCATCATCACATCAGACTTTGTCTCAGAAAGTGAAGACCCAAGTGTTTTAGCATCAGAATCAATCTCTGAAAGTGTTTCAGACTTTATCTCAGCAAGCGAGAGTCACAGTGACTCAGAATCCCAACAAGGCATCGACTCTGTTTCCACCATCACATCAGACTTTGTCTCAGAGAGTGAAGACCCAAGTGTTTTAGAACCAGAATCAATCTCTGAAATTTCTTCAGATTTTATCTCAGCAATCGAGAGCCACAGTGACTCCGAATTGGAGCAAGACATCGCCTCTGCTTCATTTAGTACATCAGATAGTACATCAGACTTTATCTCAGAAAGTGAAGACCTAAGCGTTTTAGCATCAGAATCGACCTCTGAAAGTGTTTCAGACTTTGTCTCAGAAAATGATTCAGATGAAGTAGATTCGAAACATCTAGTTAATTTAGTAGAAGCTGCAGATAATGTAGGCGAGTTTGTGTATGAGGCAAGTATTCAAGAAGCTCAGCCGTGGGAGGATTCTGAGAATGGGAATTCATGGATAGGGCAAGAGAAGGAAGAGAACTTGCAGAAATCAGATTCTCAGCAGCTATCTCGTGAATTTAAAAATGTCGTAAGTGGATTATCTGGTTTGAGCTCTATTATTCATAACAAGAGCGGAAAGAATCATTCAATAGCTAATGATATTTTTGAATAATAACAATCTAGTTTATAAAGAAAAAAATAAAAGGAGTCGTCATGATTAGAAATTTTTTGTCAAATAGTGGGAAAGGTTTAGGAACAACAGATGTTCTTCCAGTTGGTGAATTTCGTGGAGGAGTATTGCACGGGAAAATCGACTATAAAACAGTACCACTAGGTTTTTACGATTTACTAGGACAATCTAAACCGATTAGTTCAAGAAACTATATTGAGGATTTGAATTTGATTCAATCTATGGGCTTTAATGCCTATCGTATCTCTATCTCTTGGGCTCGCCTATTTCCAACTGGAGAAGAGTTAGAGCCAAGCGAAGAAGGATTGAAGTACTATGAAACGATCATTGACGAAGTTCTGGAGAAAGATATCGAACCAATTGTTACGCTCAGTCATTTTGATATCCCTCTTAACCTACATGAAAAGTACGGTGCCTGGAGAAGTCGCCAGATGATTGAACTATTTGAGCGCTACGCAGAAGCTGTTTTCCATTATTTTAAAGACAAGGTAAAATACTGGATTACATTCAATGAATTTAATATTTTGCACCATTTACCATTTTTGGGTGGAGGCTTGTTATTTGAAAATAGAGATAATCGTGAACAGTTAATCTGGCAGGCGGCTCATTATCAATTAGTTGCATCTGCTCGTGTTGTTCAACTAGGAAAAACAATCAATCCAGAGTTTCAGTTTGGTGGAATGCTTGTCGTCAGTCAAAACTATAGCCAGCAAATTGACAATGCTATAGATGCTATGGAAGCTGAAGTTAAGAATCGTGAAAACTATGTATTTACGGACGTTCAAGTTCGCGGTTACTATCCGAACCACTTCTTGCGTCGCTTGGAACGTGAGCAGATTGCTTTGGATATTTCAGATGAAGATCTTTCTAGCTTAAACAGAGGTACAGTTGATTTTATAAGCTTTAGTTATCATGCATCGAATAACTCTGAAGAAGTTTTTGCTGATAAGTATGTAGCTGAGACTAGCACAGAAAAATCAGCTGATCCAGTTGGTCTTCGTTTGGTTATGAATAGTCTATATGACCGTTACCAAAAAGCATTGTTTGTCGTAGAAGATGAACTAGTATTGGATGGTCCAGATAACTCTGTTATGGAAGAATTGAAAACAAATATTCAAGAAATCGTTAAAACAGTAGAGTTTGATGGTGTTGAACTCCTAGGTTACACACCTCTCAGCTGGGTGGAACTTGATTTTTAAAATAAAATTGGAGCTATTCTATTGAACAGCACCTCAAAGGTTAGATTATTTGTGTCTAACTTTTGAGGTGTTTTCTGATGCCGTAATTTATGAGCCTAAAGTCCATATCTATTAGCTAAGGACAAAAGGAACTAGATTTAATTGCTTATAGAAAAATATAAGCTTATTCTTTCGAATCTTCTGCTTGAAGGCTGTTTGCAACTAAGTGTTTGGATTGAATTTGATCTTACGAATCGTGAAATGCTTCCGCCTTGTCTGCACAATATGAGAAAAACGTCTATACTTATTGCTTCTAAAAGAAGAGGAAGACTATCTAAAATGGGACATATCTAAAGATAAGTTGGGACTAAATGAAAGAATTAGGAAATCTTCAAGCAGAAAATAAAAAAAAAAACGATATGCTGTCTAGCATAACGCTGAACTTTATTCTTAACTTAACTATACTGTTCAATTTGTCATGGGCAGTGCATTGAGGAGGTCTTTTCGCCTCTTGAATATACAATATACGTACACTCATGATCTTTGACAAACTCGCCAATCTCAAGTCCAAGTTTGGGAATCGGAATTTCTGGGCGGAAAGTTATTATGTGAGTACAGTATAGGACTTAATGGAACCACAATAAAGAAATAGATTCAAGATTAAAGAAATTATCCAGTAAATGATCTCTTCACGAGTATAGAAATTCGAGAACGAGCAAGGCATGATACTGCGCCAGATAAATTAAGTGTAAAAGAATATGAGAATTCCTTTAGGGATAGTGGTAAGTAATTCCAAAGTCTCTTTAAGAGGAAAGTGATGAGTCAAGAGGAATGAGGCTTGAACAATGTAAAAGTGAGGGTCTTTTGGCGCTGGCTGATAATTTGGGCTTATAGCCCTGGTCGCTGTGTAAAATGGTATTTTCATAGTATTTCTCTGTAAAGGTCTGCTCCAGCATAGCTTTCCCTTGTTCTAAGTTAGGCGAAGTGGAAAGATGATAAGCAATAATTTCGCTGTTAAAGCCATCTAAAACAGGCGATAAATACAGTTTCTGAGCGCTATTTGGAATGGCAAATTCTGTCACATCCGTATAGCATTTTTCCATTGGCCTTGATACTTCAAACTGGCGTTGAATGAGATTTTCTGCTTTCTTGCCAATCTCTCCTTGGTAGGAAGAATACTTTCGTTTCCGACGAATTCGAGTCTTTAAACTAAGGATCTTCATCAGACGTTGAACCTTCTTATGATTCACCATGAAGCCACGATTTTTTAGTTCAAGAGTAACTCTCCGATAGCCATAATTTCCTTTGTGCTCACTATAATTGGAAGCATTCCTTGGTTTGGGAGGCCATAATCAAGACTAACACTTCTTTGCGAACGACCTTCAAGAAGAACTTTATCCATTATTTCTCGTTTTAGTTCTGGAGAACAATAACGATTCTTCCCTTTTTTAACGATTTCTATTCCATAACAGTCAATTAATGTCACCATATATTTTAGGCCAGCAATATCCACTCCAAATCTTTTTGAAAACTGTTTGAAGCTTTGTCCTTGCTTTCTTAGTTCATAGATATGAACTTTATCTTTATAATTCAATTTCATAATAAAATCCCCAAAAGTTAGAGTTTTCTGTCTAACTTTTGGGGTGCAGGTCAAACTGAGTGGAGCTTTTGTATTTAGATGACTAGTCTTTATTTTCGTATGGCAGGATCAAGTTTAAAAGGATACCTGTCATCGCTGATAGGGCAGTACCTGAAAGGGTTACTGGACCGAGTTTAAGAATTGCTCCACCAAGTCCAAGTACCAGCATAGCACTTGCGATGATGAGGTTACGCATCTGGCTAAAGTCCACACGTTCCTTAATCAAGACTTTCAAACCGTTGCTGGCGATAACTCCGTAGAGAAGGATGGACATCCCACCAAGCACAGCATTTGGAATGGTTGAAATCAAGGCAGTGAATTTACCTAGGAAGCTAAGAGCAATTGCGATAAGGGCTGCGTTACGGATAACAGAGACAGAAGCGATGCGAGTCATTCCGATAACCCCTGTATTTTCTCCGTAAGTCGTATTAGCAGGTCCACCGAGGAAGGCAGATACAGATGTTGCAATCCCGTCACCGAGAAGGGTACGATGAAGACCTGGTTCTTTCAAGAATTGACGGCCACAGATTTGGCTTAAAACGGTATGGTCACCAATGTGCTCTGAAATGGTTACGATAGCAATAGGCAAGATTGCGATAGTTTCAGGACCAAAGTATAAGTTGTACTCTTTAAAGGCACCACCAGTATTAAATGGCAAGTAGAAACCAGGAATTTCGAACCAGTTAGCTTCTAGAACGGGTGTAAAATTAACTAAACCAAGCATCATAGCGAAGATATAACCACCGATGATGGCAAAGAGGAAGGGAATGATTCGTAGGAAGCCTTTTCCTTTTGTATTGATAAAGGCGGCAATCAAGAATGTAACAACGGCTACAAGAGCGTTTTTCCAGTTTCCGTCTGCCACAAGCCCAGCATTCGTTACAGCAGAACCAGCAAGACCAAGACCGATAACGATAATCATTGGTCCGATAATGATTGGTGGCAAGAGTTTATCAATCCATTTCGTACCAGCAAAACGAACACTTGCGGCTACAAGGACATAGACCAAACCAGTCAAGATAACCCCTGTTTGAGCAGCAGATACATCCCCACCCATCTCTTTCATAGCTAGAGACATAGCCGTGATAAAGGCGAATGAAGAACCTAGATAAACTGGGACTTTAAAGCCAGTTGAAACCATATAAATCAAGGTTCCGATACCAGATGCAAAGAGGGCAACGGATACAGGCATTCCCAAAATCAAAGGAACTAGGATGGTCGCACCAAACATAGCAAAAACGTGCTGGAAGCTGAGGAGGATACCTTTCCCAGCTGAAGGACGTTGATCAACGTCTAGTAACAAATCAACAGTTGATTCCTGTTTCATAAAAACCTCACTTTTGGGCACCAAAAAAGAGCCCATTATTTTACAGCAATAGGCTCTCAGAGTAAGACTTCTTTAAAAAAACTATTCCATTCTTAAAGAATTTCATATACTGCGTCTTTGTCACCTCACGGGATGACATTAAAAACCTTTGCTTGTGATAGTATAGCAGAAAAAAATGATTTTGTAAATCATTTTTTCCCGAGCCCAGAAATGCGAGAGCGAGGTTGATTTTGTAAATCATTTTTTCCCGAGCCCAGAAATGCGAGAGCGAGGTTGATTTTGTAAATCATTTTTTCCCGAGCTCAGAAATGTAAGAACGAGGTTGATTTTGTAAATCATTTTTTCCCGAGCCCAGAAATGCGAGAGCGAGGTTGATTTTGTAAATCATTTTTTCCCGAGCTCAGAAATGTAAGAACGAGGTTGATTTTTGTAAATCATTTTTTTCCCGAGCCCAGAAATGTAAGAGCGAGATTGATTTTGTAAATCATTTTTTTCCCGAGCCCAGAAAATGTAAGAGCGAGATTGATTTTTGTAAATCATTTTTTTCCCTGAGCTCAGAAATGTAAGAACGAGGTTGATTTTTGTAAATTATTTTTTTCCCGAGCTCAGAAATGTAAGAACGAGGTTGATTTTGTAAATTATTTTTTTCCCGAGCCCAGAAATGTAAGAGCGAGATTGATTTTTGTAAATCATTTTTCCCGAGCCCAGAAATGTAAGA
>BNJS01000593.1_pt1 | contig 59693 bp, 82 predicted proteins | sample 8540461 | NCBI WGS metagenome assembly BNJS01 (sample SAMD00202454, study PRJDB9452) | human saliva metagenome | isolation source: human saliva | place: Japan
GAGAGTAAATGAAATATGTAAATTATGGAAGCCATACCTGACATATATGTGCATGCCGACGACCTTGGCTTTTCGGCTTGTTGGTTATCCGGATGCGTTGGTGCCACGACGGTTCTTGCCGCCGGGCGCCGACATAGCAAGGCCCGCAGCACCGGCTGCTCCACGCTGGTGCCCGCGTGCCGCATCTTGCGCCGCCTCCGCGGGGTGAGCCCGCCCCAGCCGCGCCGCCACCTCGGTGCGGGGAATCCCGCCATCACGTTTAGCGCAGGATGCTGGGCGCATCGCAGCCGGCCTTCCGCTAATCGCTGGCCTCGCCGGAGCTGAATACCCTAACTCGAGTACACCGCCGCCTGGGTGGGGTTAGTGCTGGCCTTTCGCCCGGCGCGCGTCCACTGCCAGCCGGCGGTGTCTATAAACATCTGCGGGCGGCGGCGGCCGGCACCCCGGCCTAGTAGCACCGCCATCGAGGCGGCGGCCGCCGGCAGCGCGCAGGTGGGGAGGTTACCGCCATCGTGCCGATGAGCAGTCCTTCCACCAGATTCGCGGCTGGGGTTTCTCCCCTTGCGTGTGCCGCGCCAGCTCACTCCGGGGGCGAATATCCTAACTCCCGCCGGTGCGCTACTATCGCTTCGGCGTCATGCCGGCCTGTACAGTAGATCACGCCACCTCGTCGAGATACCGGCCTCCTGCCAGGCGACCGCCTCCTTCTGGGCGCGTAAGCGTGTGCCGCCACTGAGGTCCGCGGCGGCGATTCGAAAACCTTGCGCAATCCACCGGCGGGCCAAGCCGACGCGAGAACCATGGGTCGTCCACTGGTGCGGGCGTTCGGGCGCCACTGCGACGGGGCTGCTGGGAAGTGGGGTTAGGGCGACCATGGAATGCTCCCTTTTTCAGTTGTTGGTTCTCGATGCTATTCGCATGTGTTGTCGGTGTGCGTCCCACCATGGGATAGGGTGTATGCTGCTGGTGCGGGATCGGCTTGCGCGAGGTTCGGATCACCGCGATGATGCATGTATCGAGTCGACGGTCGCAGTCTCTCGCCATCCAGTGAGCTGGCCGTCAATAATCAGTGAGCTGCGGTTTGGTTTACTGGCTGCGCGATGCCAGCTGAGATATCCGTCCCGCCGCCGCCTGTTAACGGCGTGGCCGGCTCGGATGGTTTGCCGTATGCAGGCGGCGGGTCTCGCAACCGATCAACGCGGATTTTGCCGCAGGTTGGCGTGCCGGGTGATTCAATAAGCTCACGTCGCGGCCGTGTTGGGCTGCTGGCGCTCACGCTCGGGTGTCCCACCGCACGGCGATCTCCGGTTTCTAGCGCCACCATGGTGGTGCGACAGTATCACCCCGTCGGGTGCGGGCCACGGCGGGACGGGCGTCGATAAAAGAATAATCCACCTGGCCGGCCCCAGCACGCAAAGCCTTGCCGTATCGTTGCGCGCAGCGTGGCCCGCCAATCTGTGGTTGGGTGGAGCTGCTGCTGGCTTCGCCGCCATCACCCACCGGGAACAGCGGTGCGATTTGGCCACCTCGCTGCTCAATGTCGTGGAGCGATGCGCAACTCTAGCGGTTCCGCGCCACGTCGGACGTAGGGTGGGTCCCCATCGTCGGCGCCGCCCGGCATGTCCGTAGCGCCATCGGCAATCCCGTCGGCGGCCTGACCACGATCAGCCGTGAGATCACGCGACATGGCCGCACTTGCCGCCGGTGCGCCTCATCAGAGACCTCGATGAGGGATAAATATTCTTCCGCAGAGTCGGCCCTCTGAGGCAGCCCAAGGCCTGCGATGACGGCGCGGCGGCGGAGGCAGGCCCAGGAGCCTCCTGGTCATCGTTGACCTCCGCGTCGTCGCCTGGATTTCCACCTGCGGGCGGCAAGGTCATCGGTTTGCTCGCCGACGGCGTAGCGGGACTGGTCGGCATCGCGGTCGTGGGCGACCGGGAGCGCGCGGCATGGTGGCGGCACAGATGCGCAATGTGGTGCAATAACCACCAGCCAAACTCGGGGGTGGGGTGACAAAGCGCCATACCACCGGGGATCAATGTGGATGCGCCAGTGGGTGTCCGCCGGAAGCACGCCCGGAATTGCGGGTCCGGCGCCGCTTGCCCGAACGCAGTCACGTCGATCCGCCTGGTTATCCGGTTGGTTCTGAAAATGTTGAGCTCAGGATCACCGGCTGGAGGGCGGAATAACGCCGAAGTCAGATGAGTGCGGCATGCGCCGCCACGGGCAGTGCCTGGCGAAACCGGTTTCCGTGTTTTCGGCCCGCCACGCTGATGGCATCAGCCCCAAAGGTTTCTCGGGTTTCCCGGATTTGGTCATGGCGTGAGTCGGCCCGCCGCAATATCGTGCCAACTCAGCAGCTCGGCGGGCAGTGGCGCGCCCGCAGGACTGCTGTGCCAGGGGACTGGGCGGCGGTGGCCGCCACGTCGGGGTGGTGCGGGCCGCAGGGCGATCACCCGCCACGCCCGCGCGGGTTTTCCCACGCAGGATCGCTATCGTGTGCGGTGGTTTCCCGCCAACTCGGCTTCCTCCAGCTCGGTTACTGCAACAGCAACAACGGCGCTGAGCGGGGCGTGTAACCGATCAACCTCTACGGGTAATACCATCATCCGGGTCCGCAATATTGTCTGCGGGTCGGGCAGGTCAGATTCTTCAACCAGGACAAGGCTTCAGAACCCGGCGGCTTCCCCCACTGCCCCGATGAGCAGGGGTAGCGATGACATCCTCCGGCGCGCCATTGGCCCAGCTGGTAGCCACGCAATGGCTGCCATCTCCCACGTGCGGGAGCGAGGGCCATGCCTAGCCCGCCCGATCCGAGAGTCGGGGATGACCGAGACAGAGCTGGAGGCCGAACCTGCAGAGCGTGCCGTATGTGTTTTTCGCCGCGGCGATTTGCGCCGCATTTGGCGAGACGGCACGGGCTGGTAGATCAGGAAACCACTGATAAACCCGGTGGCGATATCGGTGGCGGTGGGCTGCCATTGCAGATGAATGAACGGTTGGCCAGCAGCGCACCGGGTCCCAGCCGTCGGCGGCCACGCTGGGCGGGTTGGCGGCGGCAATGATCCGCACATGCGAAGCCTGAGGTGACCAACGGTTTTCGAGCACAATCGCAACATGGCGGCCTGCACCGCAGGCGGTGCAGTGGTGAGTTAATCAAGAAAGAATGCGGCCCTGCTCAGCGAAGGCGTTCGGCCCAGTGCGGTGGCGCAAACAGGTAGTGCTCGCGCGCACCACGGGCGAGGCCGGTGAAGTCGCTGAGCATGAATGGACAACAACGACCTCTAACAGGAGGGTCAGATCGTGAGGCGAGGCGGTAATCATGGAAAGTCTTTCGCTGCCGGCGCCCCACGGGAGATGGGAGTTTCGCTGCGATAGCGATGGTGATTACAGAGTGGAAGTGATCGTATTTTCTCGGTACGGCAGCCCGCGGCCACCATACTTTTTGTGCACCGCCTGCGTGGTTACCCGAGCGCGGCGGCGATCTGCTCAGGTGGCGCCCCTGGTTCCGGGCGCGACGCGCACGGCATTGTTTCGCGCCGCTCTAATTCGGTGCGGGCTGTCGGGTGGCTTCGAGGCTGGTCAGCGGGTTGATGTCCCCAGTTGCTTTGGTGAGGTTGGTATGAGGCTTTCGGAATCCACACCGTCAACTTTTAGTTGAGCTGCAGTGCATTGGTCACGCTAAGTCCCCATGTCCCTTAAGCTTTTCGACGACCTCCAGTTCATGAGCCGTAACACGGTGAGCCCCAGTTCTCGCAGGGGGTGATGTCGGTGGTGGCCTGCGTTGCGACGGTTCGCACCAGGGGATCGGGCGTGGGGTGCGAAGCCTATAAGGGTGGCGCGGCTGTCCCAGAGGTTCGTGGCGTGGGATGGGCATGGTGGGGTGAGCTCGGTGCCCGGCCAGGGCGGCCAGGAGGATTATCGAGGTGGTCAGCCGGGGACGCCGCGGCCATGGCGACAGGTCGGGAGGTTTTCGAGTGTGTTTGGCGGCGGTGGTGAAGCGTGGTGTGATACTCATGCCGTCAACATAGTTGACAAAGCCTGGGGATTGTCAGCTATGTTGACTGTTGTGGTTTGTTCACCCCAGCTATCGTTCGGGCGTCGCCGCCGTCAACGATCCGCCGGCCGCGGATGCTTGGGATACTTTCCCGCATCTCGGAACGACATTCTGATGAGCCCCTGCCAAAAAACTCGCAAATCATCAGTAATCGCCACCGGCCAGACCCGCCGGCGCAACAACCTCAAACACCACCCGATCACAAACACCGGAGAGTCCGCCAACCGCAAAACCTCCTGCGCTTCACCCGCACCCGCGGCCGATCCCACCGTAATCAACAAAGCACCCGACTGACGGCACCACCAACTCGGCCGGTGCCAACTCGTCAACCGGCTCGCCGCCGGCGGCAACGCCCGCTGCAAAGGCCGATACAAGTCAATATCCTCAACCTTGTGCCCAGACAGCCAGATCAATCTCCGGGGCCAACACTCATCACCGGCGCGCCTGCATCAGCCACGGATCACCCACCCGATGCGCCAAAAAGCCACAGCCGATCCCAACCGCGCAGCCCGACCACTCATCGATAACCCACACCCGCTCCCCGCACCACCGCGCACACCGCCGCGGGCACACGGATCCGGCCGCAGGGTGCGCTGACAACACTCTGATCGCACCAGCCCGTCACCACCCGCGTCGCCCGCACCGACCACCCTCAAACACACATTCGGTCTCCTCCGACACACCAACATCAGCGCCACCGACTCCGCGATCAGCGCCGCCGCCGAATCGCCCGACCGAACGCTCAGTCGCATCCGCCACCATAACCACTCCTCGCCCGCAGCCCCAAACTCCACGCCAGCACCACCGCCCGCGTTCCCTGAGCCAACAAATACTCCCCATCCGCCACCCGGCGCGCCACCAAATGCGGAAACGATGCCCAGTGACCTCACCCAGGGCGACCCGCCGGGATGTGCTGAGAGCGGCCAGCCGCTGAAGGCGCCGGAACCTCCCGCTGGTCGGGCGTCGCAAAGCAATATGCCGGTCTCGCCAGGGCTTGGGCGGCGCCACGGTGGGGGCCGCCGCCGGGCCGAAATCAGCAGCACTTCCCGAGCCGCGGATCCACCGGCAGCACTGCGCCAGCCGAGCCCGCCACCTGCGGATCGCTGCCCTAATCGCCGCCAACGCGGTCGTGGCCTGCGCAAAGCGCGGTGGCCGGCGGTTGATCCAACAGCGAACTCCGCCGGCGCAGCACCCCAACACGACAATAGGGCAAACTCCGCCAGATCGTGGACCGAATCTCTCGGCTCAGTATGCGGCGCGAAATGCGCATAATCCGACCGTGAATAGCGGCGAATCACCGTCCCAGGCCCTCCCGGCCGGCACGACCGCCGCTGCACCGCACTCGACTGGCTGCAACTCACCGTGACAGGCCATTCATGCCGCGCAGGCGTCACGCTTGAGGCACCCAGGCCAGGCCAGCGTCAACAACGGTGCGCACAGCGCCGTCACCGACGACTCCGCCATTGGTGGCCACAATAATGCGGGGCCCGGCATGCGCAGCGCCCGATCCTGCTCGGCGGGGGACTGGCCGCCATGGAGGGAAAGTACCGGCATCCGTGATCTGCCCCAGCTCGGCGCAGCACGCGGTAATGTCCCACCCCAGGAAGAAACACCAAATCGAATACGTGTTCGTGTTCTCGGCGGCGATTCGGGCCGCCCGCCACAAACTGCGGCGCACCCCGCCCTACCAGGCGGCGGCTCATGCACTCCGCCACAGGCAAACATCTCAGCCGGGGTCGAGACCACCCGGCACCCCCAACGGCGCTGGCAAACCGCTCGGCGTCCGCGGTGGCGGACATTGCAACCACCCGAAGCTCCGGGCGCAGCAAGCAAAGCTCCGCAACCATAGCAACAATAAATCGCCATCAAGCTGGCGTTCGATGCACTCGTCATTGATGGCCCGCCCACCCCGGCAAGCTCCGGGTCGCAACAGCCGGCGAATCAGCACCTTCGGCGTCACAAAACTCCACCAGCCGGCCGGGCTGCGTCGCGAATCAGTGTGTAACCACCGATCTAACCGCTGCCATCAGGAGCCAGCGGCTTGCGACCGCCGCACCGCCACGCGCCGGGGCGCAGTCACCACAACCTGCCACGGTTTCCAGCTTCAGATTTCATGTTGGTGGGATGAGGGTGGTTTTCCGGTGCCCGAGCGGCGCCTGCCACCACCGACCGGCGTCGCGGATGGCGGCGAGTTGCGCGTGCTGGGCGGCCGGCGCCGATGGTGTCAGAATCAAATTTTTGTCGCGTTCTTCGTCACAGCAACTAGGGTAAGGCACCGGCGGCAGGTGGGGCGCATGCGAGATTACCACATCATCCAGAGCTTACTGGGTCGGGTCTTGTCCGGTGCGAGGATGGTGGGCTGCGGCCACCGTGGGCGGCGGTGAGCGATGGCTGCGCCATTACCGACACGGGTGGGTGCGCCGGTGACGGACGAAAACTTTTTTGAGCGCATCTGCCTGGAGGGGTTTCAGTCGGGCCTGAGTTGGCGAAACGATCCTGGCCAAGCGGCCGCTGCTGCGAACAACTATTCCACGGTTTCAGACCCGGATGGGTGGCCCAGTTTTACGCGAGGCAGTATGAGCGACTCATGCAGGTTTCGGGCATGATTCGGGATCGCCGCAGATCGCGGCGGTGATAGCGAACGCGAGCTACTATTGAGCTGCGGAAATCTGGCGGTCTATCTCGCCGGTGTGGTCGTTTTTCGCCCACCACCATCAGGCGGCCCGACGGTGGCGGGGATCGCGTCGACAAAGCCCGGAATCCACGTGGCAGAAAGAGTGAAAGCAGCGCGGCTTCCAGTTGTGGGCCCCGACCGTGTGCGCGACGATGCAGGCCATTGGGCTTGTCGACGACCGGGTGGTGGGCTTGGCGCCGCTGGTTCGCTATGGTGAACATGGTGAGAAAAACAGCAGTGGTACTGGGTGGGTTCATCGGGAATCGGGAGGCCGCCGCCCGCGCGCTAGCCGCCGACAGATGACGTCATTGTGGCCGCCCGCCGGCTGGAGGGAGCCTGCAACGCATCGCCGCGAGGAATTGGTGGCACCGCCATTCGGCTGGATGTAGCGGATGACGATTCCGTGGCCGAGTTCGCCGCCCAGGTGCAGTGTGATCTCTTCGGTCAATAATGCCGGCGGCGCCAGAGGTTGGATCCCATCGCCGGGCGGATGTGGCCGACTGGCAGTGGATGTACGACACCAATGTGATGGGCACCATGCGGGTGACCAAAGGCCTGATGACGCAGACACCGAAGCCACGGCCACGTGGTGAACATTGAGTTCGATTGCCGGGTTTGCGGGTTACCGGGGTGGTGCGGGCAGCTATAATGCGGCCAAACGTAGGTGCATTCGCTCAGCTATGATGCGCATGCGAATTCGTCGACGCCGGGGTGCGGGTGACTGAAATCAGCCGGGTCGGGTGCACACCGACTTCTCCCTGGTCCGGTTCAGGGGCGACGCCGAGCGTGCCAACGCGCCGTGTACGACGGCCACGCAAAACCTGGTCGCCGACGTATTGCCGAAGAAACCATTCGTGGGTTGCCAGCCTGCCCGGCCACGTGAATATCGACCAGGTGGTGGTCACTCCCGCAGGAACAGGTGATTTGGTAGGGGGTTCTTGCATGCTCCCGGGGCTGCCATGCCGGCCCCAGGAGGGCGTCGTAGCGCTATGCTGGATGACAAAAATTCAGCGGCAGAAAGGCACCAGAATCATGATCGTTACCACCACAAATATATGACCCGGGCGGCAGGTGGCGCAGTATCTTCGGGTCGTGTCGGGGAAGTGATCGTGGGCGCGAATTTTTCAAGGACATTGCGGCGGGGTTCGTAGGACATTGTGGGCGGCCGGTCGCAGGCGTACGAGGGGAGCTGCGCACCGCGCGGGGAGGGCGTTGGCGGAAATGGTTGAGGCGGCGCAGGAGCTGGGCGCGCAGGCGTCATCGAGGTCAGACTGGATTGCCAAAAGCAGTTGGCGTGGACGGCGGCATGCTCATGGTTGCCGCGACCGGCACCGCCGTGACGTTTCCGTTGAGGGCATCGCGTAGACTAACTGTCTGTACGGCCCGTAACAGTCACTATTTCCAGCGAAACCATCAAACTCGGCCGGTTCATTAAGCTGGCCAGCCTGGTGGAAACGGTGGTGCCGCCGAGAAGTCATCGCCGACGGGCGGGTGACCGTCAGCAGCGCCACCGACAGCCAGCGCAGCAAAACCCTGCGCGATGGGGATGTGGTGTGCGTCGACGACATGTGCGCACCGGGTGCAGGAGTGGGAGTTGACCGATGATTATTTCGACGAGGCGACCGCGAACGATGATTTTGACCCGAGCGGTGGAGGAACATGCTAAATGCGCTTTCCGGCCGAACCCGGCATGCCGTACTGGATCGACCTGAGCCAGCTCTGATGTGCGGAAGTCGTCCCATTTTTATTCGCAGGTGCTGGGGTGGAGATTGGGGAAGTCTCCGGGGCTACCGCATGGCCCGCTGCAGGGCTCCCCAGTTGCGGGGTTGGTGCAGCGCCCCGAGGCGGAGAACCAGCCCGACACGTGGTGACGTGTTTCCAGTCCGACAATATCGACCATGATTGCGAACGTGTGGTCGTGGTGAGGTCAGGTGTGGTGGCGCCGGTTGAAGTACGGTTGGGGCGGCTGGCGGTGCTGGTGGATACCGCCGGTGGCGTGTTTGGCCTGATCCAGCCGGGCGGGGAGGACTCTTTCATTGCCGCGGGCGAGCCGGCACCCCGGTGTGGCATGAGCTGACCGCCACCGTTTCGTATGTGGTGAGGCGGTGGAGTTTACGAACAACTATTCGGATGGGTGACCGCTCGACCGATGCCAGGACTACACCACCGCGCTGGTCGAGCGGCGCCGCGTTCGCCGGAATCTTCGACGCCACCGGCAGAATTCCCGCCCACGTGCCGAGGTTTTTGGCAGACCTTCGCTAGGGGTTGCGGATGTGACGGCCGCGGTCGCCTTGGGTCCGGGAGTTGGGCGGCGATGTGATTCGGGGGCCGTTCGATTCGGGTTTCGGCACGATGGCCATCATTGTTGACTCCACCGGCGCGACCGTCACGCTGTGCGGTGGCGCCGCCCGACCAGGAGGAACTGTCGGGTCGGATTCCATCCTGTAGCGAGTTTTGGGTGGACATGATGATCGAGCTTGGCGACCTCACCGAGCAGGTGCTCGCCCTATGCGACAGCATTCCTCCAGAAACCCAGGTTGCGAGTTACGGAGGATGTTGGTGCGTGCCTGCGGCACCACGCCGCGTAGTGGGGCGGATCATGCAGCCACCCATGGGCAGCTCTCACCTGTTGGTGGCGGGTGGTGCCGGAGCGATGGCACGAGTGCTGTTGCTGACCAGGCGGTTGCCTATTGGGATGCGGAAAATATCCCCACCTGGGGTTACAGGTTACTATTCGTGAGTGCCGCGCGCAATTGAAATGCTACAAAGTAGAGAACAGGCACGTACCAAGCCCACAAGTCATGTATTGCGCCAACAATCGTGTATGAAAAATCTTGTGGGCTTGGGCGTGTGAACTCTAATCAGTGTTACCTCTCCTGATATGTATGCCCTATGTGCCTGTGGATTCGATAATATGGTGCTTAATGTTATTTTGCAACTATTTGCTTGTCTTTTATAAAATAAATCATCACACTTGGGTTGACAACTTTCGCACAAAACACCTATAACCAGATAGCAAAATATGGCGATTACCGGCGGTATGCTTGCTGCAAATGAATGACACTTGTATGTGGTTTTAAGGGCGCAAAAGCCCGATCGGCGGCTCCATGCAGCTGAGTATTGATATCCAGGATCGAATAGGGGGTGGTGTTCGGCAATGTGTGCTTATCGACGACGCCCTTGTGCAGATATGAAAGCCCATCTTCGAGCTATTGTGATGCTGGTCATTATGCATGGGGAATGTCGGCTGGTGACGGGTCACCCACCCTATGAATACTCATGGATAACTCCTATGATAACCAAATAGCATGAACATTCTCCTCATGCTCTTTCCCTTCGTGGTGCTGCGCTATGGATCGGGTCGGCTCACGCAATCCTGCACGATTGCCAGAAGAAATAACCACCTCCTCCAAGGCCGGAAAACCCGCGACGAATAATGACGTTGCGCCTGAAACTCTCAAAAGAAAGTATATGGATTTTTGTTGGTTTCCTCCTCTTGTTATTTCCTGGTTGTTGCTTTGTTGTTGTTGTCGTATTGGAGGACCGAGAACAAGCGCGGCGCCGCTTGGCGCCTGCGTTCAAGTCACCAGTCCGCCGGGGAAGAATAACCCACGCTGTTTGGTTTGCGGTGAAAATACCAGGCCATTTGGACCGTCGGTGGACAAATCCCGACTGCACCCGGACCACTGCGCCGATTCGACGAAGCACCTTCCCCGGAACCTACCAGGCGTGACCGGGTCACCCAGGAAGAAGATCGACCTGCTTATGTTGAAAACCAATCCGCGAAGAAAGGGGGCCGAGAAGAAATCATGCCGGATCCCGCCGGCCCGGTGGTGAGCAACATCAAATTTAGCCTGAAACACGAAGATGGCACCTTCACCGCCGTGGTGACCGTCGCGACCTATGGGTGTCAGGACGGTGGCGCAGAACTTACCAGCGACCGCATTATGGCGCTCGCCCAGCACCACAAACCGCGCGACTACATCGTTACACGTTGACATTCGGGTGGCATCAACGCAGGACCAATGCTCCTACCACCCTGTGCTTCTATAACTCCAGGCATAACGAGCCAGAATGTGCCTAAACACTCTTGAGAATTCGGCCCGTCATCTGACTCGCTGCCGGGCGGCAGCTTAGGCGTCGACACGCGATGCTCCGGCCCGGCCTCCGTCACCTTTGGCCGCCAGCGCCTCCGCCCACTCGCAGCGGCCCGCAGGTCGTGTCGTTGCTGGCGCACCTGGATAAACGTCGGCGGCAATGCGGTCGGGGAACTCACGTCGACGCGGCCGCACGTCGTCGGGCGGCACAGTCCAGGTCAAGGTGGGGAACGTCAACGCCAGGGCGTCGAAAACAGCTGCGCGCACCAGACCGCCAACGCGCCACCGACGAATAACACGCGCCCACCCGACGGTCGGCTGGCGACGAGCCCGCCGTACGGCGTCCGCAACCGCCGACATCACCTCCGGCAGCGACGCACTCGGGCACGGCGGATAATCACATCCACCATGGTCGCGTCACCGACGGCTGGGCCACCGCCGCAGCCTCCGGGCGCCACGCATTCTCCAAAGGCCGCGCGAACCCGCTGCCAACCACCCGGATGCAGCGGCTGCCGCATACCGGCCATTCGGCGACTCCGGCACATGGCACCTGAGCATTGATCTCGCGGCACCAAAGCTGAGCCCGTCACACCTGCGCAAACGCGACACCCGGCATGCTGTGTCTCCACCGCCGCCCCAACATCCAGCATCTCGCGAGATGCGTCAGCCGGTCCGGCAGCCACGCCGCATCAAACGTGTCGGCCGCCACCGGGTCCGACGGATCATCGGACCTGGCGGATTCTTCGCCCGGCGCCTCGCCAGCGAGCATGAATATGCACGTGGCAAGCTGCTCTAATTGCTGCTCGGGGATAGCTCCCGGTCGACGCCGCCCACCTGGAACGCCGCCGATCTCTTCCTCCCGCTTGAGATCAGAAACCCTATCGTTTCGGTCATGGCATCATGGTAGCGAAATACCACCCAGAGAAAACCAACCATGGAACGCATTGCGGAGGTTTCACCTGTACCTCAGCCCACAAAGAGCGCAAATCCTCCACCAACAATTCCGGGCCGGTCACCAGCATCGGTTGCTTTCCGATTTCGTCGACCCTGGCAGCAAGGTTGGCATCGAAACCCTCTCTTGGTTCGGGAAACCACGATGCGTGGCGTCTTGCCGTTCCCGTCGCTACCGGAGACAATGCGCTAGTCGATAGCGCACGAAGTCGGCACCACCGAACACAGCGATCTCGGCACCCGGCATTGCGTACGAGTCGTCGCCAAACCCGTGGCTGTGACCGAGATCATTCGCGTCATTCTCGAAGGCGACAGCAATGTGCAACGATCCGACGGCAAAACCTCACCTTATGAAATCCACGGCACCGGCACCGCCGGGGTAGACACCCTCACCTTGGACAATATCCACCTGAAAAAGATCGCTGCCGACACCGTGGTCACCGGCCACATTGATGTTAACGGCGACCGTGAAAGCCTTCTCCTCAGCCTGCCCACCCAAAGTGCCGGTCATCCACGGCCGCCGCGGACAAGATGGGATGCCCGAAACCGCACTCATCGGGTTGATCCTGAAACCGGCGACCACTACGTGTTTGCCGAACTCACCATCTAGTGGGCGGCCCAAGCTGGGATTGGGCGGGTGGCCTGCTGCCACCGGGGGCTGGTTACCAGATGGTCACCCGGTTCTCCGGGGCGATAAACATGGGCGCATCCGCCGGCACATCGAACGCCTCATAGAACTCGGCCACATTCCCCGCAATCACATTGCACCGGAACTCTGAAGGCGAATGCGGATCCGACGCCATCAACTGCACATCCAACTCCGGACGGGTCTTCGACCGCCACACATGCGACCACGCCAAAAACAGGCGCTGCAACCCCGAAAAGCTCGTGCTTCGCCTAACTCCGGCGAACCACCTCGGCAACAAAAACGGGCGGGTTCGCATCCGCCAAGGTCAAACCCCCGATCGGCCAAGCACATGCGGTGAGCCACAATAGCATACCCAAACCACCCAGGTCACCAATGTTTCTCGCCAAGGTGAACTCGCCATTCACCAGTGGTTTCAATACCAGCCTCCCGGACTGATGTGGGAACAGGCCCTGGAACGGTCCACCAGCTTCGCGGTGCGTTCCGTGAACGCCGCCCGATCCTCATCAGACCACCAGGAATGCAGATTACCGTCACCATCATGTGAGAACCCTGGTCGTCAAAAGCCCGTGGCCGATCTCGTGGCCGATCACCGCGCCAATCGCCCGAAATTCTCCGCCGCATCGGCGTCGGGGAGTAGAACGGTGGGCGTAAATAGCGGCGAGACGTAATATCGTTGACCGTCGGATTATAGAACGCATTCACGGTCTGCGGGGTGCTAAACCACCGAACGATCATAAGGTTTCGAAACTTTGTTCAACTCATAGTCGTGCAGGAATGCGGAACCCCGGCACGTTTTCACAAAGGCGGACCCATCTGACTCGAACTCCAGGCCGGTGTAATCCCGCCACTTATCCGGGTAGCCGATCTTGGCCTGGAACTTGGCCCGCTTCTCAGGGCTCGTTCAGGTTTGCTATCCACGGCAACTGGCTGATCCGCTCGTGGTAGGCCCTTGACCAGGTAATCCACCAACTCCATCATTTCGGTTTTCAGACTTTCCGAAATGCTCGGCCACAAACAGTTGACCAATCTCCTGCCCATAACCATCGGCGAGATCAGGCCAGCTTTACCGGTCCCGCTGCACCGGGGTGCCGGTGAGTACCGTGCCGTAGAATGCGAAATTCGCCTGGAAATCTCATCCGTGAGCAGGCCGGCCCGGCCGCGCAACACATGCCATTCGCCCTGTTTCCAATCATCAATCGGTCCGCCGTGAGCAGGCCTGCCACATGATTCGGGAAGGACGGCATCCTGACAATAACCTTGTCCGTGGTGCCTGGAGGATTCCTACCATCAGGTCCCGCACCGGTCCCGGGAAGATCTGCAAGCGCGGTGGGTTATAGGTTTTTCACCCACATCGGGCGGAAACCACATCCCAGTGGCCGGCCGCAATATCCTTCTCCAGGGCGACGGCCCGCTCCGCGCAGTGGCATCCAACCCAAAAACGCCAGCATGGTGCCCACATGCTGCTGGTGACGGCCGGGGTTTGCTGGTGCATCGGCTCCCGGTAGTAGGCCTCGTCGGGCAGGCCCAGGCCGGCCTGGGCCAGGTAGGGATACGTCATCGAGACGGAATCGCCCGGCGACATACGCGCCCACCGGCACGTCCACGCCAGTGCGACATAGCTTCCGGAAAAGCGCAACAAGCTCATCAACGCTGGTCACGGCGTCGATAGCTGAGTCGGGGTCAAGCGGTGCGATGCGCGGCGGCCTCAATTGCCTCGGTGTCCGAACGAATGAAAACAGCTTGCCGGCGCGAGAATCTGGAGAATTCTTCACAATCTCTCAAACATCCAACTCCGCCTGCTCACTCAATTGGTAGAATGTGCCATCAATCGGGCGATCATCGGAATGGCGTGTGTGGCAAGCCAACCTTCGTTGACGAACCGGAACAAATCAGTCATCAAAATTGTCATGGTGTCTAGCTTAGACAAAAATGATAACTACAAACCGAAAACTATAAAGCCTACTAAAACACTCGTAAAATTTGGAGTCATGGCGTTTTATCGTGTTAGCCCCCATCAGGGACCACAAAACCTGGCTGGGGTTCACCGGCCTCATGCTGTGCGCGCTACTATTGCTAGCGGTGCTACCTCACAATCCCCGACAACGACGGCGGAAACAATACCCGTCACCCTCGGGCTTGAGAGCGCCGACTGGGCTGTCCCCGTCACCGACCAACACGACACGAAACTGGAATGCCCCGGCACCGTCTCACTGCTTGAACAATCCGGCACCTGGACCTGCGGAGTCAACAGAATAGCCGTCACTCAAAAATCATTGAATCTGGGCGGGAACGGAACGTACCTTCCGGCGGACCATCCGCGGTCACCTACGAGGAAATCATGGACATCGACTACCAGATCAAAAAACTCGGCAATATTCGGTACAGCCAAATGAGCAGCTATCGCGGCAAGGCAAACGAAAGCCAAACGGTCCTTATTCTCACCGGCACCGGTGACAAAGACGGCAAAAGCCTCCTGGTGACCGTGACTGGAGCCCCAATACAACGCCAATCATTGGCGGAATTGCTGATGACAAACCTGGTGCGGGAAGACCGACACCTTCAGGGTGACAATGTGGATTACGCGGCGGCGGCACGAATCGTTGCCGACTCCGGGGCGGCGGAAATGGCGGCAGGCAACCCTGATGCTGACGGTGGGTCTGGCGGCGGGTCCGAGCTCTGGCGGTGAGCCTGGCGGTGCTGGTGAGGGTGATGGCAATGGCGGCGGTGACATGCTTCAGCCGCTCATCAAACCCATGCAGGAGAACAGGTTGGGATTCTAATGCTGCGTTACGGAAGAAACCGTGCTGCTGGTCAGCGTGGTCGCCCAGTGATTGTCTCTGACTATTCAGCACTCGGCGCGAGCGCCTTCTGGTGGACGCGCCGGTAAGCCCAGCACGTCCTGGCCGGATTCATCGCCTACCTGATGGTCGGCACCGCAATCGGATATCGCCCAGCGTGGCCGGAAGAACTCAACGAAATGGTGCCTGATCTGCCTCACTTTGATTGGTGGTGTGCCTCGGTTGGGGTGGTGTCGTGATCGGCTCGCCCATCTGCGACGCTGCCAGCGGCTCAACCTAATGTTCTTCGGAGTGCCGCCAGCTCGGCGACGCTACCGGAAGAAATCTCCAAAGTTAATGGGCGTCGCCTCATTCTCATTATTGTGTCGCAGCCGATTCAGTGATTGCCATGGCATGGGTCCGTGGTCGGCGGTACAGGTGGGCACTGGGTTTCGAGGCTTTCGAAAACATGGTCTATGGGAGCTTCGCGATGATTGACTGAATTCGGATGTGGATGGTGCGCCCTGTCGGTGTGGGATATCGCACGGTTGCCGGGCCTGGCCTGCACATGTGCTGACGGCGATTTCCGGGCTGGCGATCGGTTATGCCATTTACCTTGCCGACATTCCCATACGCAAGCGATTAGCATACATGTTCGGTGGCTTGGGGACGAGTTTTCTCCTCCACTTCGCCTGGAACACCATCATTTCTGCCGGAAACCTCCAGATCGCGTGGTGGATTGGTGTTGCCATCGTGCTCTACGGCACATTCCTGTCGTGCTGGGTGCATTGCGTCCCGCCAAATCAAAACCGAAGGTAGCGGCCCCATCACGGTTCCCCACTTGCCGTTGGCCTCCTGGAAGAGCCTGCGCCCGATGCGCCCCCGCCACGCAGGTCATGCCCGGTGTCCAACCCCCGAAGGCTTTTCGACGCAATAACCTCGGCACCCCACCCTTAAGCTTTTGGGTTCCGGAGACCGGCAACACGGCAATACGGCGACACTGATCTGGGCACGGCAATGCGCCAAAACCAGAAACCCAAGCTTAGGAGGAGTGCTGGTGGATGTGCGTTCATGCAGCTGTGGGCTGCATATGTTCTAAGCATGGTGTTTGGAAATCGCTACCCTGAACCCCTAGGAGCCGACGCGTTCCCAGAGCAAACACCATGCTTAGAAGGTTTGCTGCTTGGATGGTCTGCCACAGCTATTGGGGGGTAGTAGATTCGATAAGCATGGTTTTGTTCTGATTGGCGGCATTGATGAAGTGTCGTTGGTTTTTTGGACGGGTGTTTTCCTTTCCCCTGGTAGAAGAATTCGTGTGACAGGAAAGGAAACCGGCCCTGGGCCGGGTGGTTATGGGTAAACTCACGCTCATCCAACGACAACAAGCAGTAGAATTATTCGAGCAAGGCTATGGGTACGTTCTAGTATCTAGGATGCTGAAACTCAACCAATCCCAAGTAGAACTCTTAAGCCGTATGTGGCGTATCCATGGCAAACTATGCCTTATGCGGAGGAAAAACAAACACTACCCATTCGAAACGAAAAAAGAAGTCGTAACCCGGTACCTACAAGGCGATAACCCTATCGAGCTAGCGAAACAATACAACATCAGCTCGGACAGGCTGATCCGTATATGGGTGAAGAAATGGAAAATTAGTGGGGACGTGGCCCTACGACCCCGGATGAAAGGATACCCACCGGCCGGGGATACTAACATGCCTTTGACCGAGGTAGAAAAACTCCAACGCGATAACTACTACCTACAAATGCAGGTTGATGTCCTAAAAAAACTCAAGGCCTTAAGAGAGAATCCACCAAGCGCGAACTCACCTATATAGTGGCATCTCTTAAGGCAAACTACCGGCTTGATACGCTCCTTACCCTGGTAGGGCTTGCTAGGTCTACCTACTACTACCATCTGAAAAAGATACGAGAACACTATGACAAACACGCTAGATTGAAACAAGAAATCTTCCGGCTGTTCCACGAGCACCATAAAGTATATGGGTGCCGCAGAATCAGGCTTGCATTATTAAACCGCGGCTGGGTGGTATCGAAAAACTTGGTGCATACCCTGATGCGGTCTATGGGGCTGCGGTGTGTGATCAGACGCAGGAAATACCAGTCTTACCGGGGTCGGGTAGGAAAGATCGCCGGGAATGTTCTTGGCAGGTGTTTCACACCAGCTAGGCCGAACAAAGCATGGGTGACGGATGTGACAATGTTCCAGGTGGCGGGGAAGCGAGTGTATTTATCGCCGGTTATGGATTTATATGACCGTAGTATTATCGGGTATTCCACATCACTAACTTCTACGGTTGAGTTCGCGGTGACGAGTTTGAAACAAGCGTTTACTCAGGCGGGGTGCCCTCATGGGGTGGTAGTGCATTCGGATCAGGGTTATCACTACCAGCATGAGTCCTGGCGTGGGGTGCTTGACATGTTTGGTGGTATCCAGTCGATGTCGCGGAAAGGTAATTGTTGGGATAACGCGGTGATGGAAAACTTTTTCGGCCATATGAAAGCAGAAATGTTCCACGGGCGGTGTTTCACCAGTACAGATGAGTTAATCACTGCTATTCGTGAATACATTACCTGGTATAACATGACAAGGCTGCAAGGAGTACTCGGTGGGCGCACCCCGATCCATGCTAGGTATCAAGCACTCGTGGTATAAATAACCCAAACGGATAGGAAAACAACAATCCAAAAAAACCACGACAGTTCATGATCCCAGGGGATTGAACTATCGTTGATAGAAGTCCAAGCTTAGAACATGTGCTGGTGATGCATGATCTGTGCACCTGATTACTGCAAATGTTCTGCTGCTGGCTTCCGGCTCGGGGGCATGTTGTTCCCAGGATCGGTGTGGATTTCAAACACCATGCCTATCAGACATGCAGCCTTAGTCATTCCGCCTGGTAGCACAAGTCCTGAGCTTGACTTCATACTCCCTCCCGCCTAACTCCTAGTAGGTAAGATCTTTGCTACTCCAAACCCCAGCTCAACATCAGCGCAGTATAACCCCTTAAACCGCAAAACCCCCTCCAGGCACCCCGGAAAATCCATTCTTTTAAACAAAAACCAAGCTTAGAGGAAAAGCTACAACAACCCAGGGTAGCGCTGCACATGCTCTAAGCATGGTTTCCATCGAGAGTGTTAGTTCCTGGGAGTTTAGGGCGGCAGATTTTAAAAACCATGCTTAGCATGTATGCTGACGAGACTGAGGGCAGCAGATTAGATAAGCATGGTTTCCGTTCTGGGGGCGTACTGACTCCTGAGAGTTTGAACTGTCGCCAATGGAAGATCAAGCTTAGAACATATGCTAGGGGCTGGCCCACCCGCATACCGGACTGCTGCACATGTTCTAAGCATGGTCTTTCCCTGGCGAGCACATTGACTCCAGGGGATTCAGGCTGGAAGTCCTCAAACACCATGCTTATCAGACATGCAGCCATATTCATCCTGCCTGGCAGCACAACCCCTAGCTGTACTCCGGGTGCCCTGGAAGTTCACCCTTTTTGAACGAAACCAGGTCAGGAAACATGCTACGGCAACCCAGGCGAGCGCTGCATATGTTCTAAGCATGGTTTCCACCCTGAGGGCATGTCAGTTCCAAGGGATTTGGGACGGCAAGACTCAAACACCATGCTTAGCATGTATGCTGCATACGGTACCTTGGGGCAGCAGATTAGATAAGCATGGTTTCCGTTCCGAGGGTGTACTGACTCCTCCAGGTTGAACTGCCACCAATAGAAGTCCAAGCTTAGAACATGTGCCAGGGGCTGGTCCACTCGCCTATCTAACTGCTGCATATGTTCTAAGCATGGTCTTTCCTGAGTGGGCATATCAACTCCTGGGGATTTGGGGCAGCAGATTTTTGAAAACCATGCTTAGAAGGTATGAAGCCCTAGGCGGTGCTGTGGCGTTACCGCTTTCAAAGAGGGGTCCTGGGTTTGCTAAGCATGGTGTTTTATGCAAAAGGCGATCAAACCCCCAGGAGCTGGTGGACATAGAAATGGAAACCAAGCTTTAGAACATGTGCAGCGCCGGGGGAGGGGCAGGGGCAGGCGCACAGAGGGGGCAGATGTGGGCTGGCAGGCGCGGGCAGACAGATGGGGTGGAGAGTGGAACGGCGCCCACCGGGAGGTGAGCGTCGTCAAGCGAAGCGACTAATTCGATAATCCTTCTTATCCGTATCAATATTCTGATGCCCCGGCGACCACCAACCCCACTGGGTCTTCGTGGTCCGGTCGATGCGCGCCACATCCGGCGTCTGGCCCTGCGAATTCGGGCTGTAACGCATATAGCTCCAGGAACGCAGTCACGCAACCAGTCATCCTTGGCGTAACCCAGCAGTTCATAGGAATAATTCACGGACTCCGCGGTGCCCAACACGCCACCGCCACGATAATCCTCGAAGCTGGCGCCCGAACGCTTCCCTTATAGTCCGGCAGGATACGGAACGTAGAATCTCCACGCAACACCCGCATAGTGGCTAAACGGCCGCTGACATGTGAACTGCAACGGCACCGACCAGTCCAACAACCCCCGGCTCCGTGCTGCCAACCACCGAATTCAACGAATCCAGCTTCGGCATCCGCGGCGGCGTCACCACCAGCCACTGCTCCGGGTCGAGGCGAGATCATCCCACATAGATACGCACCGCATCCGCCTCCTTCGGCAGCTCATCAATAGGAAGCCGCAGGTTCGCCACTTCTTCTTCGGGCCAATATCCAGCATCTGGGTTTCACCGCAACTTATCCACCCGCCAGAAGCGTTCTTCTTGCCGTACCCAACAGCAACTTCCGGCCCTCCTGGGTGACACCATCAGCGTCAACACCTCAATAATGCCCGCCGCCGACACCACAATCAGCGGCGCCTCCGGCGTGGACTTCGGCAAGTCATACCAGTCCGTGGTGATCTGCGCATAATATTGGCGGCCCACCGTATACGAGCCCATCACCGGCACCTTCGACGGATCCAGGTTAAACGGCAACACCCGCTGAACCATTCCACGATCCTTCGTAGTGCTGCGGCCACCCTCCACATTCGAGGCGATCCCCGCACTCACAGATCCGGCAGCTGAAAGTCGTTTCTCAATTAAGAATCGATCCGGCTCAAAACCCCGGGTTTTCTTATCCACCTGGAGGGAATCCCCCAACTTACTGGTGAGCGGCTTCAAGAACGACTCGTTCGTGTTTGTCTCCACCAGCACATAATCCGCCAGACCACAGGTCTTCCCCACAACACTGTTCATAGTCCCCAACCCCACCGAATACGCCGGATATTGGGTGATAAACGCCTTTGCGAACGACAGCATGGAAAACAGGATCGCCACCAGGCAAAAACGCCGCACGTCGGAGGCGAGAGAATAATAACGTAAACCGGCTGGTTTCCGATCCGCCTTTTCATAGGCTGCCGACGCATCATCCAACTCCGTGGCCAACCCCACCCGGAACGATTGCACTACCACGCAACCAGCAGCACAATCACGGAAATCACCATGACCACCGTGGACGCCTCAATCGCCTTGAACTGGATGGACTTATCCCACCACGGAATACCGTAACTGGACACATACCACCAGCCGTTCGTGCCCGACAGGGCGAACGCAAACATAAACAACAACCCGCCCAACACCAGGGTGCGGGTGTGCCGCGACCGGTTAGCGAACTCGCTCAAAGCAATCGCCCCAGGCCACCGGGCCGTCGCGATACCAGCCCACACCCCAAAGTGGTGGGTCCACTTCGTCGGTGTAAAAGCTCATAAAGAACAGGGTGCCGATGAAAATCATCATCAGCCGCAGCGACGGTCCCGGCTCGACCCCCGGCACCTTACCGTTCCGCAGCATCGACGCAAACACAAACACAATGCTCATAAATGCAATCAACACCGCAAACCGGCGGGAGAATGACCCATCCACCTCCTGCTGGAAACGCAGCACTCGTAGCACCCACTCCTGGAACCACTGCAACGACGGGCCCTTATCCGCACGCACATGAGGTGGACCCCGCACATTCGCCAACGTTTGATCCCCGAACACGGCAGTGAACACCGACGTGCCGGCCGCCATAAATGGCGCCAACATGGCCGTCCACCCGCTGATCCGCTGCCACCGGGTGGAATCCTCCGTCACCCCGAAATGGTCCAACCACCGGTTCGCGGTCCGAATCAGGCTCGACAACGATCACTAGCAACGCCGACACCGCCATCAGGCCGTGTCGGGCCACACGCCATAGGTGAACGCCGCAATGATCGTGCCAATAGCCGCCGGCGTCAACCGCTTCTGTTCGATGGAAATCGTTCGAACGACACCCAGGCGGGTCAACGTGCCCAACGCAATGATCGGCTCCGGGCGTAAAACCATTGTATAGGGAAGCCAAAACGCCAAAAACATGAGCGCCGCCGTCCAATGCGCAGCCCTACGGGCGGCAATCCCCGCACCCAGGCGCGGCAATGCCTCCCGGGACACAATCAGCCAGATCAACAAGCCAGCCACCAGCGACGGCAGCCGCATCCACGTGGATGCGGTCGATACCCGTCATTAACGCCAAGAAATCATAATAGGGCGCACCGAACGGGGATCTCAGGGAACCCCAAACCACCGGTAGTTGGCCATATGGTCCGACTCAACGACACCGGGCCATGGTCAAAAATAAACCCATCGTCCGACGTGTTCGCCCCGAAGAAAGTACACAGCACCAACACCCGGCCACCAGGCCATCCAAAGGGCGCGGCCGGAAAAAACCCTTCGGCCAGAACGGATACCGGCCCTTACCATCCAACCGGTCAATGCGGAACAGCGCCCACAACGCCACCAGGGTGCACAACACCCGCCGATCATGGTGAAATATTTCAGCACGGTGGGGGAGGAGGTGTAGCGGGAATTAATCTCCACCTGCACATTGAGCCCAGCCCGGATGAGCGGCTCCGCGTCCCCGGTCAGCTCGGTGTAAATACCGGAAATTTGGGGGCGCAGATCTTCTTTATCGTCCTTCTTATCGTTGGCCTTGCGCAGCGGCTGACCATCATGGCGTCGGTGGCGCAGGGAATTTCCACCCAGGTTTCCTTCAGCCCCGAGTGGATTTTCAGCACCGCATCCTGTGGCAGGGCGGCCACTTCCTCGGCATCCATTTGAAGAACACGTTATCCCGCAGCACCACGTCCAGCGCGCCCTTATCGGAGCGCACGAAGAGGCCACGTTCGGTCGCTTTTTCGCTTGTCGACGGCAGGGTGCTCACCACTGTGGTTTCGTCCTCACGCAGGGATTTCAGCGCGGAGATCGGCACCGTGATGTCCAGGTTTTCCCGGGTGCGTACGACACCAGGGGCGTTGACGCTCATTGAGGTTCCCGTTTTGCGTGCCAGGTCAGGAGGACTGCACCTGGTCCACTGGCATGAATGGGGTGAGGCATGAAAAGCACAAATCCCACACACCGCTGATGGCGGCCACCCGCCGTAACATGGCGTTTTTGCTGCACACTTGGCGTCTGCAAAGCGTCGCTTGCCTCGGGCGCGACTCTGCGGGTCAGATTGGGGTATCGCCTGTTTCTCGTCCATCGTTATCCATCTTCACCTTGCGTTATCTCGCGAAGCTTTCGTACTGCCACCACAAATGGGCCAATCTGTTTGACTTTCCATGTTGTGCCGTCGCCCACGTAACACTTCCAGGGCTGAATCGGAGCCCGTGGAACCGCACATTGGGGTTGTTTTGGGTAAATGTCTTCGGCCAGGTCTACACCCACCCGCTGCCGTCTTTACCTGCGGCTTTGTCCTGCTTATAGGATTCCACAGGTCCGCCCGGAACACGAATGCCTGCGGGTCGCCACTTTGCCTCCAGCATTTTTGCCAAGAATTTTCGGGCGTGTTGGTGTCTCCCAACTGCCCAACGCCCACTCCGAATCGCTCTTGATTGCGCACGTCGAATTTCCGTGGGCTGGCAGCATAGTGGCTGGTAAACGCCCGGAAACCCCGGTACGTAGATGAATCGAATTCCGTCCGTGAGTACCATTGGTTTCATTGCGTTGTAACCCCATGTGCCTGTCGATGAACTCCGCCACCTGCTTTAGTACTGCAGAACCGGCGGATACTGTCGGCCTGCCCCCGTAAATCATCCGTGTCCGAATATGCCCGCTCAATCGGGTCCGCGTTCTGGTTTGGAATGTTTTTGCGCATAGCTGAGGCCGCCTACCACGAGGATCGCCAGGAACACGCAGGTAATCATCCGCGACGTCTTGCCATCGAACTCTGAATAGCCACTGGTGATCGTATAAACCGCAGCTCGGCCACGCCCAACACGCCGCCGTCGCCAGGGTAGTGGCAATCACCACATCCATCGTGAATCCGGAGCAGCGTCGACCCTGCGAGGGTAAACACCCGCGGGAGAGCGCCACCCAGCCGTAGAACACCAGCGCAGCGCCACATGCAGCATGCGCACATCATAATTACTGGACCGCACAATCAAATACACAGGCCGATTGTGCATAGCAGTCGAAATCACCGACTGGCGCTAACATGTAACGGCACCCGTGTGCCTCCAGGGGAAGATACCGCGAGGCGGTCGCCCCGACACCGGGCGCCCCTGAAGAATAGCCAGGAAGCAGGGCGCCCACCAAAATGCCGCGATCGCCATGGACCCCACCCCGATAATGACCAACTGGATAATGCTATCGACTCAACACTCACCCCCGAGAACAGGGCGGCAATCACCATGGTGCTGAGCGCCACCACCGCCGTATATAAGGTATAGGACGACGCCGAACATCCCAGGTAGACAATCAACCCCACCACATGGCCATGTTCCGACTCATCAACGCCTGGCGGGCGGCCACCACGGCGTGCCGCACGCCCAGGGAAATAATGGCGGCATAGGGTTCTCGGCGCTCATCACCAGGGTGACGCACGCTGACTAGCGCACACGCGGTGGCCACCGGTAGGCTGCCCACCAGCCGCTGCCACACCCTGGCACCAAGGTGAGCCGGCGGCAGCCAGGATATCAACGCCCACGGTTGAAACACCTCCCAGCCCGGTATGCCGAAGAGGTTTACAGGCCGGCCTCGAACCAAAACCACATGGCTGCAGAAGGTAGGCACGTCAAATATAGTTCATGTCCGACAGGCCCCAACCGTCGGCCATGCGGGTCATGAACTGGGGTGCGGAACCTGGTCCACTGTGATGCCATCCAAATACAGCCGGTGGCTGCCATGAATGGCCAGTGGTGACGATCAATGCGGCGGGGACAGGTAGCTGACTCACAGGTGATCCAGGTGCGCCACCGGGGTGTGGCTGTTGCTTCTCTCATCCAACACCCACAATAGGTGAGCCCGGCCACCGTGAGCAAGACCAGCACGGTCCCAAACGTGCCAACAGCCTTGGTCACATTGGAAGGCCCAGCGTCGGCAGGTGCGTGGTTTTCAACGCAAAACTAGCAGTGCAGGAAGACCGCACCGCCCAGAGCTGCGGCAATAATGCCGACGACGGTGGTGGGGTGCCTGGACATCGGACCATATTCTGTAACCGCGAGGTATCAACAGTCCCGTTGACCTGATTCCGTTAAAGTCATACTCACTCAGTCTTCACATTGTTTCATGACAAAGCTCCTCGAAATATTCCTAGCTGCGCTAGGAATATCTCAAACGGGGCGGAAAACCTTGAAGACGGCTGAAAACCGGTGAAAACCGGTTAGAACGGCAGTTTACGGAAAATCTTCTGCGGAATCACCTAAACGCCAACGACACCGGCTGGAACAACGGGTGCACTGAAGATTGCTTCCTTTCATGTGACACCAGTATGTCAACAAACTGCCTTGGCCACATCTTCCTTGTTCATGATCAACGGGCCTCGGGTTCACTCGGGCAACGTAGGGACATCTTGCAGGCGCACCTGACCCGGCCGAACCACCAGCACATTCACGCCGACATCGCGCAGGGCCTCGCCCAGGTTCACATAGAAACCATCCATGGCCAGCTCTGGCGGCGCCATACACAAAATTCGACCGGCGAACCCGCTGGCCAGCCACCGAACTCAGCGCACATCATTGCCGTGGCCCCTGAGTCCGAACTTCCGCCAACAGCACACCTACCGACACCGGGCCGGTGAAGTTGGTTTGCGCCGACCCACGGCGAGCTTCTGGTCGTGCCACAGGCCTCCTGGTCGCCCAGGGTGCCGAAAATACGATAGCGACATCAATGTCGCCACCCAGCAAACGCCTTGTCAATGACCTTCGGATGGTTGGCGAAACGGTGGCGTCGAAACTCAATGACCTCACCGGAGGCGCCTGGCGGCTCACCAAGGCGACAGAGCTGTCAAGCCAGCAGAATTTCTTCCGAGCAGCCAACACCACCTTGGCTGGCCCCTTCGACAGAAACCCGTGACGATAGCCAGGCTGATCTCCGAGGTGCCGCCGAGCAATAGAATACTTGGCTTGACCCACATGCGTTCAAATATTTTACTTCACATGCCTTTCTTGTTAGTTCAGTTCCAGTCGACGGGACATATCGAGGCTGAACACCCCGGCGTCGATCTCGTGCCGCAACTTCAACCAACTTTCTTCAAAACCTGATACATCTTATGGAGTTCTCGGCGGAGGCATGACCCTTAGCCAAACACAGCCGGGCCACCAAACTCCATGACCCGACTTTTGTCCAGATCATCCAAGAATGCGCCCAGGCCCTTCTTGATCGGGGAAGTCCACGCACATTCCAGCCCCGGCATCGGGTACGACAAGGAAGCACGGTTACCTCGGACCAAAACAGCTTGAACACGTTCAGGGCCGAATAGTGCCGGAACGCTGAATATCGCGACAATCTCCTTGAACGGCTCCCATCCGCATTGGTGGGCACCACGAACTGTACTGCAGGGAAGCCCTTGGAACCGTAGCCACGGTTCCACTCTCAATGAGGTCAAGCGGCTGGTAGAACTGGGTGAGGTTTCTGCACCCTGTTCTTATAGGTACCCTGACTTGAGCCACCACACCCCCAATGGCAATCATGCTGAGCTTATTCATGGTGAAGGAGGGATATCCGGACCGTCACCAATTGGGGAGCATTGAACTAGGGGTCTTTGGCCAGCTTCGGTGCCAACTCCTCCAACTGGGCTCAAGGTGGCGAGCGAACCATGGGAAATAGGCGGGCTCGGGCCCAGCTTCGGCTCCGGGGAAATCGCATCGAACCAGGCGGAAGAATAGGTGGTTGTGCTCGGAACCATCCGAGTGGAAGGCCACGGTTTCATCCAGGTTGGCGGTGAGGCCACCGTCGGCAATGAAGTAGGCGGTCTCGGTCTTGTCATCTTGATGCGGGCCCGCAGAACGATGCCGGTCAACCCCATGCCACCAACGGTGGTCCCAGAACAGGTCGCCCTTGGGGTTGCCGGGGTGCTTCCGGCTCAAGATGCAGGATCCGCCGTCGGCAACCACATCCATCGACACCACATGGTCACCGAAGGAGCCGGCAGAGGTGGTTCTTACCGAGAATGTCAAACAATTGGCGCCACCACGAGAGTCACAGGTGTCAGCACTGGAACCCACAGGCCATACGGCAGGGCGGCTTCATCAATTGGTCGAGAGTGACACCACCATCAACGTCGACAATGGCGGTCTCCCGGGTCGATGGAGTGAATGGATTCACCGGCTGCATGTCAATGACCAGGCCACCAGCGCTTTTGGGTCGGTCACCATAGAGCGGCCCATGCCCCTCGGGCGATCACACCTGCTTGAGGTAGTCGGGTTTATCGCGTTGGATTCTGCCACCAGGGCAACCGCACGATAAATCTCTTCCACGTCCGGGGTGGCAAGCACCTGGGCGGTGGTGGGAGCGGTCCGCCCCAACCGGTGAGTTTTCCTGTGTGGTTGTGAGGTTTGACGTTGCGTCATTCGGCTCATAGCCCACCTTCTCTATGCTTCTTGGGTTAGGTTCAAATCTCACGCTCAACCCCGACCATTTTTGGGTTTGACTACCGGGTAGGTGGGAGCGTGAAAAGCGAGGATCACCTCAACTCGCCTGTCATGTCTGATTTCGGATTTCCTCCCGCTCTTCGAGGGGTAGCATTACAGCAAACGACATATCACCCATAAATGGGCGGATGAGCGGGACCATAGGTCCATGAGTTCGCGGATCTCCGTAGGCAATTCCTTCCCTAGTGATGGCTGGTCCATCATGTGTTGAGAATCCCATACACCCGAATACGTGATGCGAATCCAAGAATGGTAGTCTTTGTGCCATAAGGGTTGTCATGAAACTGTCGAGTGGCAGATTTGTGTGATCCACGGCGGCATGGTTAGAAACATTCTTTCTTAAACAGGCCAAACATGAGCGTATATGCTATCTGCGTGCGGAAACTGGGTAAAAAGCGTCGAAAAGCTCGGCGGGAAAGCCGCAAATTGCCCCCATTTAACCTCAAAAGGCAGAGGATAACATGTTCTCTTTGTGTGTACCTCGTGACTGTTTCGGCAACTTTTCATTTTTCGCCACCACTGTGGGTACCCATGTCCACCCCAGTAAGTAGTAGCCGTGTAGCGGCACTGCATGCAGCTACTATGCGCAGTCAACGCTGATATCCAAGCTCAGGTTGTATCCACCTGACCACGAGATTATCCGCCATATCGGTGTTGATAGCGTCGCAACGGTGGCGGAATTCCTTTAAACATCACATGATTTGCTTCGACCTCGATAACCCAGAATTCGACCGTTATTGCTGCAACTTCGGGAGTACCACCTTAGATCCCGACAGCTTTATTATGGGAGCATTTACGTTTCGATGGTGATGAATCATTGTGTGGTGGGTTTATGGCAAACCGGTATTCAACTTATTGAAATTATCGCCCGTGATAATGGCACCCCACCGCATTATGCGTGGGCGGGTTTTGGGGTCCATGGCGGATCTCCTGTTTGATGATTTCGACGATCAAGACGACTTTCGACGATTTCACGATGGTGACGCTGGCGGCCCGGGCGGCAGTCCTGGTGGTCCGGGTGTCCTGGTCTCCTCCTGGCGGCCCCGGCACCCCCGGCGGCCCTGGCGGCGTCGGTTGCTTTGCTTTGGCGCTGTTGACGCCCACGGCAACCCGAGCGCTGCCCCCGCCGGCAATCCGGCGCCATCAGACGCATGCGGTTATGTGCCACCCGCCAGGACAGCTTCGACCTCACATGATCGACACCCGGCCCACCGGCGCCGAAAACTATCGGAAACCGTGCTGGGACGCACCCGACCCGAGCCCGCCAACCTGATCTGGCGCTCCTACATTTTGACTTCAGCCGCTGTGCAGGCCATTGATTTTCCCGCACCCCCGACATCGACCCGAGGTTGCCATGATGCGCGGTGCTGCCGGTGGAGGAAGACCCGGCAGCAGGACGCGTTTCTGGTGGTCCGGGGCTCAGCTGCATGAGCGATGAGGAAGTGACCGATGCGATTATTGAAAGCATCGTGCAGGCTCCTCGGTTGGGAACAAAACACGAACGAGGTGCGCGCTGTGCCCAAACTCGCTGAAACATTTGCGGATATTGGGGTTATCGTCCCCAGTGGAGCGCATTGAGATTTACCGAACTGTCTCACCGTAACCTGCGTGCTTTATGACAGCAACCCGCACCAGGCACTCCACCACTTCAGCATCCATGCCCTCCGAATCGCCCGAACAGTCCACGCAGCCAGCATCGTCGGCATCGCCGCAGTCGGGTGCAGCAGTCCCAGTCCGATGGTTCGCTGCGCACCCAGCTCGTCCGGTTCATCGCGGTGGCGTGGTGTGCGCGTCATCGACTACGGCACGACCTTGCTACTGACATGCTGCTGCGGTGCCCTGGGTGGCTAAGGCAGTGGGTTGCTGGCACCACATCTGCCTATTTCATGAATGCAAGACGTTCGATCTGAAAAACTTCTGCGAAGGCAACCGTGCACGTGGCCATCCTGTACCTGTCCACGTTTGCCGTTCAGAACATTCTGTCGCTACAAGTAGTGCTGATGCTGCGCACCTCTTCGAGCGCGCCTGCTGTCGTGACATGATTTTCTGCCACGCCCGCGCGTGCCAGCCGTGACGAACTTTTTGCTGCGCAGCGGCATTTATTTTAAACAACGCTAGCCTGCTTATCGACGCTTTTCCCGCGGTCGGATCATGCCCTCGTTGTTGAGAAAACCCAAACAGCCGTTTTGGCTGTTTAGGCAAGGTATCAATGTTCTAGGTCATGATGTCGTATAGACCACCCTCGTTTCGTCATATCGAGTACTCCATTTATGGAATGTGGTGCACGAGCCGCATTGTGTGCAAGTAGGTGGTCTGGCCTTTAGGTGAGATTGCTTTTTATCCAAAGTGGCATTATGAAATATTTGGACCGATACGGCACCCAGGGGATTTTTGCCTGCCTTCCGGTGTTGACCGGTGGTTAATCCCTCATCAATCATCGCTCGTGACTTTGGCCATTTCCTGTAAGCTTGAGCTCTAACTGCTCGTAAGTTGAGAGGCCGCTTGCGGTTCCTCTTTACCGGTCTTCTTCTTGGAAATCTTTTTCTGTAGTCATGCCTTTAAATTTTTGAACCCTTGTAATCTACAGTCAGCGAAGGTCTCACAAATGACTTAATAATTGGCGGTAAAAGCATCTGGTGTGGCGACTCTCCGCAGCGACTCCTGTCCAACTCTAGGCCACATCTGCTGGCGGCGAAGATCATTAGCCCGTGGTCGTCCTGCGGTGTTTGGCGAGGAACGCCCGTGCCGTGGGTGAGCGGGTTCCTGACCGTCATCGCGGTTGCCCAGCTGTCGCCGGGCCGTTCACGGCGCGGTGTCGGACCGTCACGACCCGATAGCCACCATGACCATGGCGTGCCCTAGTACGGGCGGTTGCGAGCCGGATTATTGGGTGATCCTGGTCTTTGGCCGACCGGGGGCTTGGCGGCCGTTCTAGCGGTCACTGCTCCTGCCATCATCGAGGCCATGTGCGACACAGTTTGATTTGCTCGGCCGCCGCCTCGGTTTCCCACCGATTGGCGGACGCCAGAGTCAGTGCGCCGCTCGCTGGTTGCGCTTTTTCGCCTTGAGAGTCCAGTGTCATCTGGCTGGCCGGTATTGGTGCTGATCGAGGTTGGTCAGTCGGCACCATGGCTGCTGAAACTGCGGCGTTACCGTGGCAGGCGCTGATTCTGCCCCCATTCGCCACAGCATAAGCCGACAAACCGCCGGCTCGCTGAGGGGTTTCTCGGCTCGCGTGGAGCAGCCCGCGCCATGGTCGGTCTGAGTTTCACCGGTGATGCTGCTCCTTTGCGATCCCGTGAGGCTGTCGTTCGTCGGCTGCTGAGCATGGTGGCCAGCTTTATTTTTCACCGCCACGCTGCATGGCGCCTGGCCACCTGGCATGGGGTGTGGAAATGGCAAGCCGGCTGCAGGTGTGCGACAGGCTACACCGCAATGGTGGCTGTCAGAGCGCATGAGGTCTTCATGCTCCTGGCACCTAGTGCACTGCGTGCGAGTCTCCTCCTGGCCTCTCCTTTCTGATGACGGACGGCCTCCTGATCGCCGTGGCTGCCGGTTTCTAGCTTTGCGACGAGCTGGCAGGGTGCCCAACCCACCATCTCCAACACCTTTCGTCCAGGCCGTCCCATCCGAAAAAGGTCGGCCATGGCAAATCGTCGTGTGTTCCACTTTCAGTGCTGTCGTGTGCGGTGGGGTGCCTTGGCCGTTCCTCTGTGGGTGTGTGTGTGCAAGCGACACGCTTGCTCGGCAACCAGCCCACAACAGGGATTGATCGTACCGAACCATCCTGCTCTTATCATTGCTCGCAGCAGCATCACGCCGCCATGGTGGTGGCTGCGCCCTGACGAAACTCGGCGTGTGCGCGCCATCAGCATTGATTGAGGGTCAGGGAACGTCGGGTGAACGCAAACTAGCGGACTGCAGCTCCTGCTGCGCTCCCACTGCTGCGCCTCCACCCGCACCCGCGCGCAGGCGCACCTGCTAAGCATGGTGTCTGAGGGCCGCGGGCCTGGAAATCCTCCCGGAGCCAATGTAGCTTACTAGGAAGATCGCTACGCTTTAGAACATGCGCTAGCTGTCGTCGCGAGACACCTGATTGCCGTGTACATAGTGTTCTAAGCTCGACTTCTACTGATGGCAGCAGTTCAACTTCCAGGAGTCAGGTCGTGCCTCGGAATGGGAAAAACCATGTGCTTTGAGCATGGCAGCGCTGCCTGGGGTGCTGCTGTAACATTTCCTCTAAGCTTGGTTCTCTGTTCAAAAGGGCGATTTGCAGCACCTGGAGCTTTTGTGGTTGAGAGGCCAGGCCAGGCTGATGCTGAGCTGCCTGGGGTAGCAAGATCTCACCTACTGAGTTATGGTGGAGGGATGTGAAGCTGGAGCTCAGGGCTTTGTGCCGCCAGGGCGGAAATGACTGGGGCCTCAGCATCTGAGGCGAGCATGGTCTCTCAAAATCTGCCGCCCTAAACCCCAGGAGCCAACATACACCCAGAGTGGGAAACCATGGCGCTTAGAGCATGCGCGCAGCCGGGCGGGCGGGGCCATCAACCGCACATGTTCTAAGTCTTTCTGGACTTCCTATCGGTGGCAGCCCTAATCCCCGGGATCAATACGCCAATCAGAACACCATGCTTATCTTAATCTGCTACCCCAAGAGGCTAGCTGTGGGCCGTGTCATCACTTTGATAAGCATGGTCTTTAAAACAGGCTGCGCTCAAACCCGCTGGACAAGCATCCAACCACAATCACAGCACCATGCTTACTTCCAACTTAGCTATGGATCGTGCGGAGAGTATTAGGGTAGCAGCTCACAATCATGAGCAGCACATCTGATAAGCATGCGTTTCGAGATCTGGGCCTCATCAAGTCCCCTGGAGTCAACATGCCATGCCAGAAAGACCATGCTTAGAACATGCGGCAGCTAAGTATATAGGGCGGACCAGCCCCTAGAGATAGCCTGGGCATGGCTCTCACCGACAATGCCCTCAGCCGATACACCATCGGAAACAGAAACCATGCTCATCGGTGTGCTGCATATGGCATCTTGGACAGATCTAGATAAGCATGGTTTTCAAAATCACCGACATCAAACCCCAAGAGCTAATACGCCCCAGAATTAAAGACCATGCTTAGAACTTATGCAGCAGGATTCGTGGGTACTCTACAGCGGCATCTTGTTCTGAAGCATGGTTTCCTACTGGTCGCAGTTCAAACCTGCAGGAGCCGACTCATCTTTAGGGTAGAAACCATGCTTATCTAACTTGCTACCCACAAGCCAAGGGCCTTAAGTCCTGAGCCTCCATAGCAGCGTGTAATCAAGATCATCAATTCATGTCCCCGCACCACGTCGGCGGCATTACAGTGCGCATTATAGCGCGGCTGTGGGTAGTGTCTGAGGCTGTTTACATTTATACCTTTCCCCTTATGGCCGGAAGAATCGCTCTTGCGGCTCTAACCGGTGGAGTTTCAGCCATTCCCAGAAAACCTTGGGGTCTTTTGTTGCAACTAGGAAAACCAGCTGAATCGGGCATATTCTTGCGGTAGGATGGAGGCGCATGCCGGGCTGGTTCAGGAGGCAGCCACGGTTCTGGTAGGTGAAGAATCAGCTTTCCGGATTCTCCGGGTATTGGTGCATTTCCCGCCGAGGATGGCCGGAATTTTCGACCCGTCCGCGTGGTAGGCGGGTGAGGCAGGTGCCGAAGGGAGCCCGATCGGTGTAATTGCCGGTGGTATTCCCCACCTCGTCACCCCTAATGAACAGTCGATAGTCGGGGATGCCAATACTCCATGGCCCGCGTGAGATGAGGGCCCTGTTGAAGAGGGAGGCGATGCTGAGGAGGTCGTCGCCCAGGTTGTTGGCGGTGTCGCCGACTTCGGTGCCACGGTCGTGAGTTCTGCTGACTGAGGCGGCGCCATTCCAGCCCCCGGCGGAGCGGGAACGCGAGGCGGTCGGGGTTGTCCCGAGGTTGCAGACCACGGGCGACACCTCGGCCAGGTTGTGGCGGACCGCGCAGTCCTGGGAGGGTGGCGAGCACGTCGGGGCCTCGGGTCGACCATCGGTCACGGCGCACCATACGGCGTCGGCGCCCTGTGCGAGCGCAACCAGGAATCCGACATGAAATCGCGCACGCCACCAAGGGCTGGTTTTTGCTGCGATATATGCCCCGGTCGCCGGCATGATCTCAGCAAGGGAGCTTTTTCGACGGCCGCGGCGCCGTTGTCCACCACAATAATCCAGTGCACTGGTCGGCTTTTGTTGCGCTACCACTGCGAGAGGATCTCAAGAGTTCCACCCGTTATGCGTGACAACAAATAGCGGCGACTTTGTATCGGTGGCGGAAAAGAATCATGGTTCCATTGTTTCATATCGGGCGATAGAGGTTGGGACCACGCTTTGCACCTTCCGTGTAGCAGGTAAAGCCGTCTTACATAGGAACTTTTGGTGTTTGTACCCCTATTTGTATGCTTATTGAGAAAGGAACATCACTATCAATAAGGCCCATTTTTTGCCGTGATCTTGGGATTTCCTGGTGGCGGGTGTGCGCATTGCCGTCGATAAGCAAGGAGAATAAAAGCTCACCCGTGCCACGACTGGTTACATCAAGGGACACAGTGAGTAAATATTGCCCTGACGCAGATGTGACTGTCGCGGTGGGGCCTGGCGGTGACCCGCACACCTACTAGCAACCCACCACCCAAGACATACAGGGATCTCCAGCTCCGACGTGGTTTTTCTGGTCCGGCCTCCACATGGAGGCCCACTGATTGACCAGCCTGCGTCACAGGTGACAGGCAGGTAGCGGTCGCCGAGGCGATCCAAGGAAGACCTGCCTCGACTGCCCGAATTGGGCGGTGAAACGAAAACTGTACGACCCACACGTGTGGAACCCACCGACAACTGGAAACATGTGGTGCAGGCCATCACTGACAAACGTGCCACTGACCCGCCAACAAGGAGACAAATACCAGGAAAAACGCCAAAAATACGAGCAATCCATGGACGAAACCGCACTACGTCCGAGAAAATCAATGCAATCCCGAGGACAAACGCATCCTCATCACCGGGCATGATGCCTTTAACTATTTCGGTAAACAATTTGGGCTAGAGATCTGCGCCACAGATTTTGTCACCCGGAATCCCAAATTTCCGGCGGAAATCATGAATCAGCGAATATACTGCCGAAAAGCAGATCAAAACCATTTTCCAGGACAATCTTGCGAACCCGCAGGCCATTAACTCGCTGCAAGAAACCGTGAAGGCTGGCGGCTGGAAGTGACGATTTCCGACAAGGAACTCCTTCGCCGACTCTGCTGGGCCCTCAACCCGCCGGTCGACACCTACCCTGGGGTGATGAAATACAATGCCGACACCATTTCCGCAGCCCTAGCGAGCTAATATATAGGGACCCAGCGAAGCCAACAAAACCGCAGCACCAGTCCCGGTGACCCCATCCACGCAAGCAACCCTTGGCAATGTCGGGGACCGATGTCACCGTTTCTACGCAACCTCGCTATCGAACACGCCACCTTCACCGTGCCGGTCGGGTCCACAGGGGCTTCGGCCCGAACGGCGCCGGCAAATCCACCATCACCGTGCCGGCTCGAACTCATGGACTCACACTGGTACAGTGTTTTTCGGCAAAACCTCGGGAGGTGCGCCGCAAGGTGGCCTCATGCTGCCGCAGGTTGCCGCGGTGGGATCGACTATCCCATCACCGTGGAACAGGTGCTGTCACCATGGGTATGCACACATCGAACTCGGCTGGCTGCGCTGCGCCAATGCTGCCCACCGCAGCCGGGTGATGAAGTCCTCGACCGGCAGGTACTGCTGACCTGGCCAAACGGCAAATTCCGAACTGTCCCGGCGGCCAACGCCGCTGCGTAAGCTGTGGCCCGCATCCTGGTGCAAGCGGAACCTACCTGCTGGATGAGCCGTTCGCCGGGGTGGATGCCGCCAGCGAACGAGTGATCCGGGCGTGCCCACGAGCTGCGGACCAGGGCGCCACGATCGTCATCGCACCACGACCCGTCCACGGTTGCCGAACTCTGCACCATGCTGACCATCCTCAACTGAGAAATCATCGCCACCGGTGCCCCACCAGCGAGGCGTTCACCAGGGAAAACATCACGCAAGGCCTTCGGATTGGGGGCTACTAGAATGAGCCCCATCGAGTTCCTCCGAATTCTCCTCACTGCGACTGTGATCGGCACCACGCTCATCGGGCCTGCGCCATGGGCACATTCCTGTATTTGCGCCGCCAATCACCATGTCGGACGATCGGCCACCCGCCACCCCAGGCGGGATGGGGCATCCCTCGGTAGTCAGCATTTTCGGCGGGTTTGACGCCAGGTCCATGCCGGTGATCGGTGGGGGCGCCCATCACCAGCCTGATAGCGGGTGGTGCTGGCCACAGGTGGCGGACACCACCCGATCGGAATCGACGCCACCATGGCGGTGGTCTTGTCGCTTTTCCTGGGCGGCGGCCTGCTGATCTTGCAGGTCATCCAGCGCTCCACATTCGAAAGGGCAAAGGCGGAATTGAGGAACTCATGTTCGGCAACGCCGCCACGCTCGGCAAACCCAGATGCGCGAACGATCACCGTGGTGACGCTTTGTGGTATTCCTCGCCGTCGCGTTCCTGTGGCGACCCATCACCCCCGCGACCTTCGGACCCAACATTAGCCAAGCCGTCAGCGGCCCAAAACCTCGGTTTTATCCCCACACTCGGGCTGATCGTGCTGGCGATCGTGATCAGTGCGAAGGCGGTAGGCTGATCCGCGATCGCGTTCGCCGTATTTCCGCCGGGCCGCGGCCCCGACAGCTTCTCGAACCGTTGGTCGGATGACGTTTCGTCTGGCCTTTGGGCGGTGTGCGTGCGGTATTGGGAACCCATATCGGTGACGATGGGCAAGGTTCCAACCGGCCCGGTCATCGTGCTGGTGCTGAGCGGACAGTGTGGTTCTCCATGATCGTCGCACCCGACGCGGCGCCATGCACCCGGCGGAGGTGAGCGTTCGCGAGTTTTGCGGTATCGGTGGCGTTGCTTGCGGCGGTGGTGTCGCTCACCACGGCGTTGCCTGCGGTGTTGGTGTTGCGTCGACGTTATGTTGTCGGATGCGCTTCGCATGCGGTGCTGCCGGGCATTGCGATTTCGGCGTTGTGGGCGAGCAGCCCGCGCGACCCAATCCCTGCTGGTGGGGGCCATAATTGGCGGGTAGTAGTGACTGCCGCCACGGAATGGTTGCGGGCCCGTGACGGTCTACCGAGGATTCCTGCGACTGGCCTGATTTTCCCAGCGTTTTCGCCATCGGCGTGATTTTGATCTCCACCAGGTTTGCGGGCAGCATGATTTCGGAGCACACGGTGCTGGTGGGGATTTGAATACGTGCGGCCATGTCCCACTGGATTGTGGGCGGCTGCGACCTTGGCCCGAAGGACATGTGGATTGTGGCGGTGCCGGCGTGGTCACCCGGTGGTGCATTTTCCGGCCTGCCGGGCCGCCGACGATCGCCACGTTTGACCCGGCGTTTGCCCGCACCATTGGGGTGCGGCACCGCCTGCTGGACTACCTGGTGATGGTGTTGTCCTCCCCGACCGTGGTGGTGGCGTTTAATGCGCCGGTGCGGTGCTGGTGTGGCGCTCTGCGATTGTGCCCCGCGCCACGGCGTTGTTGGGTCACCCACAGCCAGGGGCGATGCTGGTGGTCACGTTATTGGTCGCTTTTATTAGCTCCCCAGGTGGGGCTTCGGCCGCCCTATAGGTTTAATACGGCGACGTCCCCAACCATGGCGTGGTCGACGGCCCTGATCTTCCTCGCCGTGTGGGTGGTGGTCCGCCTGCGGTCTCGCACGCAGCTTGGCGACGCCCTTACGAGCGCGATTGGGCGTCAATGAGCGTGAAGACCGCCACCTGCTCCGGGGTACTGTTGTCTATGCCAACACCGAAGGTGAGTTTGCGGTATTTCTTCCCAGGCTATAGCTGATTATTTGCTGCTCGGTGCAAGTTGTACGGCACCCTGAGTCGCGATCGAATCGTACATATGGCTGGCTGCTGACCCTCGCAGGTCTGTTAAAGTTTGGTGGTAGAAAGCGGTCCCATCTGATGGACCTTAATTCCGTCAACAAGGGTCGGTACCTGCCGAGGTTTCGCGTCGCGTCGGTGCGGCAGTTGCTCCGGTTGTGGGCGTTGTGGGGCGCTAGTTGCTGCAACACTACTGGCTGGGATGGCTGTTGTGCCGATGCGGGCGGCTCGGGCGGTCGTCTGGTTGGAGCCGTTCTCCATTTTCATCAGATCATGACATGTAGCCGCTAAGTAATGGCCTATTTTTCTCGTGCCTATACTTAAGAAGTAGCACCCAAACCACGACCCGTCATGCCTGTATAAGGCGTCGGCGATGCAAAACCTTTGATGATCGGCAGCTCTCGCTAAGATTACAGAGTTTAATAGAAAGTTTGAACCTATTTTACAATCTAAAAGAACAACCCCAAAATGATGGGCGGGAAGATTTCGCTGTGTTTTCCTTTCAATAGGAGGGAAACAAATAGGACACCACCCAACCCATTGGGTACCCAAACTCTATCATCTGCCGCAAGCTACAGCAGAAACGTCAAAAACCCGATCTAATAGTCGAAAATCATAATAGCAGGCACCCCTGCTGGCTAGAAACGGAGGTGCCCACTACCTAAATCATAACGTGAAACTTGAAAAAGCACCTAGTTGGCATCCTTGTTACCGTAAAAATAGTCTCATTTGATATCAACCAGAGACCTAGGCAAGCATGCGCATCCCCATAACCCAACGCAGACACCGCAAAACCCCAATAGATTTTGCACCCACGGGTAGCAGTTATCCTACAAGTGGATTGGGTACATCCACATACACATCACCTCGCGCCGGGTCCGCCAGCATTCGCAGAAATGCCTTCTGCTTCATCGTTGGCGCCAATAGCTTGTCGACGTCCACCTGCGGTGGATTATGCTCGGCAATCAGATCGTTCATAATGACCGGACCAGCCGCCAATAATGGCGCGATCACCGGGCAGCTGATCCACAAATGCCGCCAGATTGCCGGGAATGGCGGCATAATATCCCTTGGCGATGAACACGTCGTAGTCATCAGTCATCGTGATGGCGCCATCCCGGATGGGTACACCCGTGGCCCGGGGCCGGTAGGTCCGCAGGCCGGAGAAATCCCGAAGGCAGATTCCCTGGTATTGGAAGTCGTCATCCACATACACCAGGGTGTTTTGCAAATGCGCTTCCAAGGCAATGCCCGCATGCCACATGGTGGGCAGCACCGTCGACAGTAGGTCGCGGGCGTAGGGAAAAGAATCCTCCGTCACCGTGGCAGTCCGCAGCGCGGCTGCCGGATGGCCGTCCGGGGTGGACTTGCGGATGAGCGTGCTGAATCCCTCGAACCGCCCGCGGATTGGTCTTTTGGCCTGTCGCGCACCCAGCGATCTCCGGCAGCAGATCGCACGGCAGCCCCAAGCTGGCCAGGTGGGCGGCCACCAGCGGGTGCCCAGGCGGAATCCCGCGACATGGACCGCCGCGTCGACGCCAATGCTGCATCTACTGACGTCTTGATGAATAGCTGGTGTCCTGACGTCCCCGGATGGAACGTCAGTGCGGTTCGAGCGACAGCGTGGGCAGCACCGGCAGCGCTGTCCCCCGTCATCCACAATCGTGCCAGCGGCGATCTCCGCGAATTCTGCACTCGATCACAGCTGTTCCCACACCGCCACGGATGGATGGGAACAATGCGCAGCGTAGTGTTCGGCGTATTCTCGGAAACTCCGGCCCGCAGTATTGCCGTCACGTCCCCGGTCTCGGCGAGAGCAGATCGCGGAACACCAATCAGCTTCAGATTGGCGGGCCGGAAATTTTCTGCCCGCACAGTGCGGAATCTTCTGCATCAAACCCCAGGCGCAGCTTCGCCAATGGGTGCACATTATGGCCCGTGATCGCTGGCGAGTCGGCAACAACGCCACGCAGCCCGGGGAGCGGTGAGATCAGGTCCGCCGGTGACCGGTAGAACTCGGAGCCGACGATCGACAACTTGTTTGATATGGGCCAAGGTGGTCACCGCATTATCCACATCGCATCTGGGAGTTGCGGAGGCTCTCCACCGCCGGCGCGGTTTCGGTGAGACGTTCGACACGTGTTCGCGCGCCCACGGAGCTCGTCGACAAGCGGAACCGGCGGAACTCGGACTGGGAATCCGCCATAATCCTGCTCCGTCACCGCCCCCGACAACCGCAGATGCCAAACATGCGCTTCCGCGGGCAGCATCGGGGGATGATTATCCAGGGCTATCGTACCCGTGATCAACGCCCGCCGCCCCGCACAACCCCAACACCAAATTCGTAATCATCGGATAAACTCAGCTTGTCACAGGCGGTATCATGGTCGCTCAGGAGTGCGGTGCCTCCAGGAAACCCCAATCGTACCGCTGGCCGAACGCGAATCGCGCACAATCCGGCACCCGCCGAAATCCTGTACCGTCACCGCATACGGCCAACCATTTCGCAGCTCAATGACCGTGCTCTGGGTGGCTCCATCGCCAACCCCTGGTCCAGCAGTGTGAGCGCCGGCTGGATCAGGATCGTCGACAATCGATCAAACCACTCCGCCGGGGTCGCCCCCGACTCTGCCAAAAACTCCGCGAAGAAATTCTCCCCCGTGAGCGGATTCGTCGCCAACAGGGCCGCCGCCGGAATCCCCTGCGGGTGCACCTCGGACGATCGCCCCAAACGAATTTCCATCCGCCTGTGGTACCCGCACCCCGCCAAGTCCCGCGCCACCCGAAACGCCGGCGTATCGTCGCTGGTGTAGGGGGAAATCCCCGTCGTGCGCATCAGCTGTTCCGCGCGCTCGGCAATCACCGGCCCCGCCAACGCCGTGTACGAAATCCCCCGAATCGCCCCGGTCAGCTGAAACCCCACACTGGTTTTGATGCACACACCCGGTTTCGTTTCGCTCACCCGCAGCGTCCGCATCGCCCGCGAGCGGCCCGCTGCTATCGACGTGGCCAGCCCCGCACATCATCGGACAGTGCCACCTCCTGGCACGGGTGCACCGGTACCACCACAAACCCCGGCGGGCACTCTGCCGCCAACCGGTCGGCCAACCCCGGAATCTGACTGCGAAGTGCTGCAATGAGCGGCATCTCTGAGGTGCGCGCCAGCTGTTCCCGAACCGCCACAAACCGCAGCTGAATCGTTTCTACCTGCTCCGGCAGCACATCCTCATAGGCGTCCCCAGTCCCCAGCGACGTTTTCGCGCACGGATGTTCTTGGGTGCCCCCGCACACCAGCTGCCCATATTGCCTAACGACGTGCGGTTTTGATAGCGCTCGCGCCACGCCTCCTCACGCGCCCGCGCCAATCCCACCACACTATCCGCGAAATCTGGCGGCCGCCCGATCAAAAATTTCAGTGGCTGGAACCGTCAATCAGATCGAAGCTTCCGAACACCTACTACGTCCCTCATCTGGGGAATCGCGTATCTGCTGGAATCAACTCTTCTTCTCGTAGCGCCGTAATTAACCGTGATCGAATGGCTCTTGTCGAGCAGCCGAAATCATCCATGTCTCTCATCACAATCTCTCTTCCGCCCCACAGCCAATGCGCAGCTAAATCCCGCGTGGGAAAAACCGATGAACTGACTAGGATAAGGCCATGTTGGAAACTCTATGGCCACCAAGCACCTCCAACCGAGTGGCGGCTCGCGCATCGTCGCCATCACCGACGAGCACCTCACCCCACGTGTGCACCATGACATCGGCGGACATTTACGGCGACACGATTCCCTGATCATGCGTTCACCTGGCTTTTCACCTCCAACGCGTGGTCACGCCCAATTCCGCTGGTCCAACAAAAGCGAATATGAGTCTGGAAAGAATGGTCGTTGGACCTTGCTGCTTTTAACGAACATACGGGCGAATTTATGCTGCCATAGACCTCTGATCCACCAACCTTGCCACCACCGCCGCACCAGTACTGGTCTCCTGGTCCATGTACATCAGGGACGCGACTATGGCACCACCATCTGCCGCGCCATCTGGCGAATACGGCCTGGTCACCTGGGCGCCACCGTCATGCAAACCGTCTGGATAGCCAGCAATCACGCCCCTGCGGCAGGTCCCGCCAAGGTCGGCTACCGCGGTTGAGTCGGTCAGCTCCCTGCCGGCCGAATGGCACCCGCTACCCGCGGTCCTGGCCGAATTGCGGCGTGACTGACTAGGGCACCCCAACCTCGACGTCGTCAATACCGGGCCACACCTCGAGCCTCCATGAATTCCCTCACTGAGAACGCCCAGGCCCCCGCCATCCGAATAATCAGATGACCATGGCCCGCCGTGAGCCCGACGAAACCCGCCCAGGAACCGCCAAAACCCATCGGCGCAGCCAGCCTGCCACAAACCTGGCTCACCCTTTATTCAGGGCGGCGGCCTGCGCCCGCATCGATGCAAACCTCGATAATGCGTCGCGATGTTCTGCGGCACCCTGGACCTTCATAAGATCCAACGATATCTGATCGGGCCGGCTTCCCGAACTCCGCCGTGATCTATCCACAGGCGGTGCTCGCAGAGTTGGGCGAGAAAATACTGGAGGACGCAACACTAAAATGCCGGAGCGTTTCACTCAGCCCTGGAGGCGAGCCCGAGCCTTTGCACGCGAAGGCGGCAATTCACCGCCCTGATTCCCCGTCGAGAAGCAAAATTTCGGGCCACCGGAGGTCACCGACCCCAGGGCCAACCTAATGCGCATGCTGGAGGAATAGGCGCAGCAGTGCATGGAGCTGTATTCGCCGAGTTCGGTACATCGGTGATTTCATCCATTTTTGCTTCATTTGTTTCGGGTCTGGGCTGAGGAATAACCCGCGGATAATGATGTTCCATACCCGGCGATTTCCGGGTCCATACCTACACCAAGATCGAACACTGGCGCGACCTGGCCGTGGATGTGCGGAGCCGCGGGTGGCCTGTAAACGTCGGACAGCAGGCGCAGCAGGGTGGATTACCGGCACCATTATGGCTGACTCAGCCCCACCTGGTCACCCTCGCGGAGATGTAGATTCACACTGCGTAGGGCCTCAACTACGACGGTGTTGTCCCATTACGGGCTGATGGCGCGCTGGCCGCCCTGAGGAAGGCCTTTTCTCGCGGAGCGGGATTTCGCGTCGAAAATGAAGTCCACGCACGCGTTATAAGTGACTCAATCGAAACCAAGAGTCACGTTCCTTCAAAGTTATGACCCAGTAGTTGACCCGAACCGCCATTGCTGCATGGCGAGCAGGGTGATGATGAGTCCAGCAACGGCATACACCTGAGCACAAACCCACCCAATGGTAGATGCAGGTCGGCGCCGATAGGGGGCGCGGACAACCCATGTAGTGGTAAAGGGCTGAGGTTGGGCAGCTCTGCCCGGTCGGAGATGACTGCCCTGGTCTCTCAGGGTCTGAGTCATCCACACAATGGGCGTGACATAGGAACAAGAGCTGGGTGCCGGGCTTGGAGGAGGGGTGCGACGTCCCGTAGCGGGTGGCTATGATGCCGAAAGAACATGGACACCCACACGCCATTGGCAATCAGGAGACAAGCGCAGGTATGGCTAGTGAGGAAAATCCCCACCCCAATGGCCCAGGGAGACAACCCTATGAGGGCAAACCTGAAAATAATCAAAACTTTATGCCTACGAAGAGGGTTTGCTTCCCATACGAGTCGGTAGACGTGGACAGAGAGCGCGGAAGGCAGTTGTTTAATTAGGCTCTCATTATCACAAAAACTTGCGCGCCTTCCTTGATACAACCTGAGATGAACGTCCACATGATGCAAGTCCTACTGTCATACTGTGGGGAGGAATTGTGCTCACTGGAATCTTTTAAAAGAGAACCTGAAATATATAGTCCAAGGGCGGCAGCCATCACACCAGTAGCAATGTGGTGATCCATAGCGTCCTAGGACGGATCGAGGTATCGTTGTTTAACATCCTGCCAGCCCAGTTGGAGCCACAGTTCGTGCTGGTGGAAAACCACGCACGAGGCCGTGCCAGGCGGCGGCGGAAAGTCTTGAACCTGAGGGTTCAGGGTCCAAGTCGATCGCATTGGTGATGCGGTTGATCTGTTCCTGAGAGCGTGGACGTAGTAGTCTGCGGCGGTTTTGCCAGGTTTTTCATCTTGATGATCCTGCCAGATTTCTAGCTTAGTGGGTCTCGCAGTACAATGGACATGGTAGGCATACTATGAAAAAGGTTGATTATGGATATGCCAAGGAGTCCCAGATGGTCTTTTGACGTAGCGCGAGGCTGGGTCAGTACCGTCATTAGGGCGATGTGGTTGGACGTATTTGTCCGCTCATGCCCCAGCCGCAAAATCCCCGAATGAGTGTCGTCTGCGGTGGCCCCAGTGATCTCGGCGCCGGTCAGAACATGTGAGCCCAATACGGGTAATCATGGTAATCATTCTGCTGCCCCTGGAAAATGGGGAGGCTGGGGCTGAGTCGCAAATGAAGGTCAGGCGCGGCAGGCGGTCGCCGATCTTATCTGATAACTGCTAATGCTCGTGATTCCTGCGCCCAGCATTGATGTTCTTTACCAACGGTTGATACCGCGCTTCGCCCGCTGCTCGCGTGCGCCAGCTTTTAGCGTCGCGGGCGGATACCACCAACTCACCAACGATGATATTGCTGGTGCTGAAACCGGATTTGGGGACTGGTGAGGTGCTGCTGCATGGCAGCACACGAATCTCGTGACCGGTGACACGCGCTGGTGATTATCGGCGGTGCAACTCTGTGCAGGCACGGTGAACGATGTGTCCCAGATCGAAAACGTTTCGGGAACATTCCGCCTGGGTGCTTGTCGACGCCACCGCGCTGGCGGGATTTCGCCAATCACTATAGATGACCTGGGGGATATGGTGATCGTGGACTGCACGGCTACTGGTGCCTCTAGGTGGCGGCGTTGGCGTTCCGGGACACTCTCACGTTTCCCCGCATCGACATGGCTGCGTTCCTTTGAGGATGCGGGCCCCAGGCTCTTGTTGCTGGGCTGCCTGCCGCCGTGGATCACCTGCCGGGTTGGTAGAGCAGGACGCGCCCGGCGGCAGCGGCTGGAAACCAGCCTGTCTGAGGCTGCCTGTATTTGCGGGCGCATGGCCGACCATCTATGGACTTGAGCAGCATGACTGGCCGCATGTGTTTGGGGGTGACGGGGAGATCGTTTATGGGTCGACGGCCACTCGCCCCTGTGACCTTTGCATTCCAGGGTTCCGGCGTCGACTGAAACCGCCGCCGCCTGCAGGGATAATCGCTCGGTCGCCAACGGTGGCGGAGCTGATCCATTGCTGTCGGCCAGCGGGCTGAAAGACACCGATGAAGCGATCACGCGGCCTGGGGCCATATGAGACGACCCACGACGTGGATCAGCCTCATTCGAGTCCTCGCATCACTCGCATAAATGTTCGATTAACCTTTGATACTCTCGTCTCGAACAAACGTTCAAAAACTAGGGTGCTGGTGACGGTACACCGCTGCGGAGCAGTTCGTGGCGCGGGCGGCGTCGGCAGCGGGAGTGGCGCAGCTGATGCGTGATGGTCCTGTCGGGCCGCAGCGGCTACACATGTTCGATGGTGTCCGCCATGATTCGCCTTGTCGGTGTGGCTGCGTGCCAGCGCCGTCGCCGAGATCGTGCCGCGTCGGCCAGCAGCTTGCCAACGTTGAGCCTCGCCCTTGACCCCGCCCCTGCATCCTGATGATGACCATGTGCGCCCGTCCGGCGCCAGCGCGGTCAGCGTTCTGATCCAGATATTTCGCCCTCAATGATGTCGGAGAATCCGGTCGCACCGGTTCTTGAGCACGTCGGCAAAGTTTTCCTCCGATAATTGATGAGGATGTCTGGCGCCCTAGGCGTCGACAAGCTTCAAGCTTTTCGACGCTACCCCGCGGTGACCGCCACCAGTGCCAAATGCTTTCACGCTAATTGATAGCAAACGTGCCAATCCCGCCCGCGCCCCCATGAATCAGGACGGTCTGGCCTGCAGCCAACCCGGTGAGCATGCCCACCTGACCACTATCCGTGGCCGCCACCTCAACCACCGCAGCCGCCTGTTCATAGGGAATAACTTCAGGAATGGGCAGCAGCCGGCCGGTCAGCACCGCCACATATTCGGCGGTAGCCCTGCCCGCCAGGAGGCAGCAGCAACCTTTCCTGCCAACCTGACGGTCGGTGTCGCCCGTATCCACGATTTCGCCGGCGCATCCCAAACCCCATGATCTCTGATTCGCCTGGTGGGGGCGGTGACAGCCCGTGGCCTGTAACAACCTGCCCGGTTTACCCTGCCGTGGCATGGACCTTGACGAGCACTCCTGGCCCGCAATTGTGGGGTGGGAAAACCGGCCAATTCCCAGGGTTTTACCAGCCGTAACAACTATCGCTTTCATGCTTTTACAGCGTACCGACTTTTGGGTCACCTTTCCTGTCATAGGGAAGTGTGGCAGAGCGGGTCAGAACGCACTGGTCTTGGAAAACCAGCGATAGGAAACTCATCCGGGGTTCAAACTCTGCTTCCGCCATACAGCCCCAGCCTCGCATCGTACGGTGTGACCTGGGGTTTGTTTTGCCATGCGCCCGCAAGCCGGAAACCATCCAACGTGGCGATGGTGCGGCCTGTAATGTGTCAACCACCCTTGGTGAGCCGGTCGATTTCGGCATCCTTGTCGGCTAGAGCTGCTGCACAAACCCAAGTTCTTGTCTCCATAGGCCTATCCCAGCCGCAGTGAGGCGTCCTCAGATCATCGATTAGCCGCGAATCTGACTGGATCCCTGCTGGGCCTCGTGATGGAGCTTCTCAGTAGGTCCTTCGGAGTGCTTGGCTCCAAACTAGGCTAGTTTCCTCCTGGTCGGTCAAGGTGACCCCTTTATTCATCACGAGTGGACGAGGGTTTGCCTGGTACCGGCAGTAGACTTTCTGGCCGAGCAGCCCAGCCTTGCTAGTGTATTGCGTAGGTTTTTACCATTCTATGGTCCAAGCTATCGTAGGGTTTTGTTTTAGTGGTAGCTTCCAAGGTGTACGCGAAGCATAAAAATATGAGGAATAGTATATGTGAAATTATGGAAAAATTTGTAGTGGTGTCTCTATTTGTCCGTTTTTGGATGAGACAAAAGTGCCTGACTCTGCACTGATTGGAAGAGTTATCCGTAAGAACCCAATGGGGGTTCTCATGTGATCCAATGTTTTGATTTTCTTTATCTCGTCTAAGCTTGGGAACGCGCACTGCACGCCTTGGTTGTGCTGCTAGCCATGCGTGTGCACGGAGCATACTTCTTCTGACTCAAACTGTGCAGCCGCGTAAGGTCTCGGCCCTCGAGGCGTGGCACGATGGAGCCGTTGAGTTTGGTCAGCTAAATACCCAAATTGAGATAGAGGCGCGACAGCATCTACATGCCTGACTAAGCAGTTACATGCGCAAAGTGCAGGCTCTGGAGCACCCTCCCACACCCTCCTGGATAGAGAAGCTCAATCCACAGGAGTGCCACACTCCACCTGACGCTGCGAATAATCGCAGGCGGACACGCAGCATGAAAGAGTATCAGATCCCTAGGGTGAGTGATAAATTGTGGCTACCATTGCAGGATGGATGCTGTCATGCGGATCCACGAGGCAGCGTCGTAGTGGAGGGTGCTACTGAATCAGCCTAACGTATTGGTAGAATTTTGATCATTCAGATTGATGGGTTACAGGACGACTCTCGTTATTGTCACCACGTAAAGCAAATTTCCATCTAAGAGACTATATAAGATGGTCGCCAGCATGAGGGTGGGTGTGCTTAAAATAAACTTTCATCCTATGTGATTATTGGGTCAGATTATCCGTCCGGAACCCTCCCGGATTACCAGGCCGTGATGGGGCTTTCGGCGGTCGGCCACTATGCCTTTCTGGGTTGGCGCTCGAGTTTTGGTTTCCTGCAGGGCTGATGCTGCGAACTTCTTTTACAGATATTGATACTGTGGCGCATGATTGCTCAAGTTCATCGCTGTTTACACCGTCTGAATTTCGCGTAATTGCTTTGATAGCTGTGGGATTGGGAAATACCCGTGGACTCTTGAAGCTGAAGTTGCGAAACATCAGTGGTTTAATCAAAAGTGCGTCGTTCAGGATCTCGGCGGACGATTTTTCCAAACGCTCCAACACTGCATCCTTGATCTTACTTCCGTGATGTTGGAGCATGCGTCGCGCCAGTATGGACAGTCTGTGCAGATTAATGAGATAAAGTTTTATCTGGACTGGATCATTATCGCCAATTGAATCTCAATGACTTAGTGGGCAAGTCGCATAAAAATAGTAGAGCAGAGGATTTTGATCTGCGACACAGAACATTCGCCTTCACTAGGGGTGGCCACTCATAATTGAGGCACGAAGTCAAGAATCAGTCAGTGCGGCTATGCATGCGGCGACCATTCAAAAATTGCAAAATAGCTGATATTCCATAAGTTCCTCGCATCTTTGGGCGTCAGACAAGCACACACATACTTCGTGCCGACGACCTGGTACAAGGGAAAAACTAGGCTACCCACCAGTTGACTAGTCGTAGGACGTTCATTGCTGCGGCCACCTCCGCTTCCAGGAGCGACGTGTAATCACTCTTTTCAAGGTCTCCTTCGGTCAATGTGCCGCATGCTGCCACTGAACCATCCAAGAACACCATGAACCTCCCCAAACTGGGAAAAACTCTGGATTCACTCGTCTTATCCGCTCGTGGAAACTCACCGAAGCCACACCTCTGCAGGTGCAGGATCCACATCATCCACCCCAAACGGGCCCTTCAGAAACTTCACACGCCCGCCCAAACAACTCACCATATGCTTCCTCTCGTCGGCAACCCCGCCACGGCGTGCCGAAACCAATGATTGCTGACACCTTCCCACAAACTCACGCGCTGCAACAATCTGTAGTCCGATAAGGCCACCAAATCGAATGGCCTACTGGCGCCGGGACGACCGAAACCTGGCTAAAATGACGTCGCATCCCGAAGCCTCGTCTGACAAACGCGCCCTGTACCCATGCGCATAATCGAGCTGCAGAACGGCCGCCCTATCTTCATCTCAACGCCACCGCCAACGCCCCAAACGCCTCTTCGGTGCCATGTGCGCCATGCGGCAACACCACAGGCGTGTACCACCAGCACCAGGTTGATGCGTGTAACGCCTTACGCGGACTCGAAAACTGCGTGAACCAGCTTCGAACAAAGCCATTATTCCTCCCTTGCGGGCGGCAGTCACTGTCGGCAGCATCAGCCGCATATCCGCGAATCGGTGAAAAGTCTGGCACATATGCAGCACCTGCACCGCTAATCTCGATCGCTGGAAGAGCCGCAGGGTCGTGGATAGGCACCAGTGAAACCACGGCAGCATATTCTGCAGAAATTTTCGCTTAAACGACGCCAAACTACGGAACCTCATACAGCGGCTCCAACAGTGCGCCCAACACATCCGTCACAATATTCAAACGTGATTTTCTTCACCAGACGCCCATGCCACGGTGCACCTGACAAAGAAATCGAGCCTCTAAAACCATCCTCATGGGCCTGCACTAAAGTTTCGCAATCAAAAACTCCACCACCGGCCCAAACTCCCAGCTGGATCCCGACGCACAGAAATCCAACATCCACCTGGCAAGCGCCCCATCCCCATACACCGGTAACCAAACCCGTCACCCTGTGTAAAATTATCGCGCTCATCCAATGCCAACATCAACTGCACTTCCGGCCGCGCAATGTGGAAAGACTCCCCAACGTGAAAGCTCCCATCTCCGGCAGTGACTTATCCGATACCCACCTTCCGATAACGCCCGAATCTGGCTAAGCGAATCATCGTGCCGGCATCGTCTCCACGTGGGTCCACACTCGCCCGAATCCTCCTCATACGGGCACGATTCCGGCAGTCCGCAGACCCTGGAAACTTCTTCCCTGAAACGTCACTCAACTCCAGCCGAAACAACTCGACCTCGTAGCCACCCGCAACTTCGACGTACCCGCCGGCCCGCGGCAAACTCTGGCTCCCTCACCGGAATACCACGCCAACGTCCACCCTCAGGTTGCCTGCAAACTTCCCTGCAAACCCATCTGCTGTAGTGACTCGGGCGTGGCATCACCCGAATTCACCACTCGGCCCACCCAACGTAGCACTGTCGACGAATGCAGCCGATATGCGCATAACCAGCGCTATCCTGGCTTTCCCACACCAAATTGCCCGGCCACACTGTCGTCCGCAGCGACAAATGATCCACGACTCACAGTCAGTCAAAATCTGGTGCATCCGTTGATGCTTTGGTATCATCCCCAACTCCACGTGTGTCAGACTCGGCACGCACTATACAAGAAAATCTGCAACCGCGATCCCCGCGCACCGCCCAGTAGCCACAACCCCAGCCACCAGCCCAATCCATCTGGTCCGCCGATGAATATCCGCCGTAAACACTCGACAACACCGGCGGCAACAACACCACCTGAAGGGCTTTATTTTCGTCCCCAACAGCGACGTGCGGCTACCAGAAATGATCCGCAACGCCAAGGACGCTCCTGAACCCATCAAAACAATACACCAACACTCAGCAAACGACGAAATGTGCGCAATAGCATGCAGCGCCGAGCCACAGGCGCTTCGCCGGCGCCCGGTGGAAATCGCCAACATACAAGCAACACCACGAATGAGCACCACAGCTACGGGCAAACTATCTGCCGTCAGCAACCCATACGAAGCCATGAGATTATTAGGAATATCTGTTTCAGCTCTCTGTAATCCGAAACGCCTCAAACAGCAATCCCGCAACTGTCGCCCACAAAAACACCTGGCAACCCCACCAGGCAAATCCGCCGGCGCCAATCCAATCGCCAACACCACCGCTAGGCTAATCAACGGCACGTGATTGGAAAAATCGCGCTTCCAATACCCCGGCTTCACGCACTGTCATCACCGGGCCCTCCCACGTGGAGCAGATGAAACCGGGCGACAACGGTGCACTGGGGAACTCGATTCACCGACGTCACCGCCAACGGCCTGCGGCAACTCACCGCAAACGGCCGCGGCAATGGAGCAGCCGAAATCTCCTGCAGGAACTCCGCTGCATCGAACGCACTCGGCAGGTCCGCGACATCCACCCGCCCCAGCAACCACAGCCATCAGCCGCGCCGTTACATCCGCAGCAGAAACCGGGAAGGTACAACACCATCGACCCGGCAATCGCCTGTCAACACCAACGCGGCGCCGCCACACTTACCAAAATGCGATGACGCCACCGCCGCCACAAACACCCACGTGAATCTGCGATAAAATGTGGCTCGAATCAACCATGCCTTTCGCCCACGACGACGGCACACTGCACCATCACATCCCGGGTCACCAGCATGCCAATCACCGAGCAAACACCTGCAACACATTCAGGCCAAACCCTCAAACTACCGGCGGCTCTAACATGTATTCGCTGGCGGCGCTTCCAACACCGCCGGGTCACCCACCGTGGCAATCAACAATGCTGGGAGAGTCTTCCGTCAACCCGGAAGTGAAAACCGCCACGACTGGCCCGCCAGTATCCGACGTCAACCCACAGTGCCTGCTGCGGCGACGGGTTGCGGCCAGCAGGCCACATCACCTCACTGCCACCACAATCAACACTGATGCGATTGGCGAATCCGGCGCGCCACCTGGAATAATCCACGCTCGCTACGCCGCAGGTGTAGCGAGCAGTTTTCGCTTTCGCGGCGCCGGGGCAGCGCTGCGTTGTCGGTGTTGGCTGGTGGCTGCTGGGCGCCTGGCAGCTGCGGGCGTCCGCGGAGGCACCCTCGATCCCGCGATCTTCTGGTTTTCCGGCTGACTGCATCAACGATTCTTACGCCGTCGCACCCTGGTGCGTTAGCGGCCGTGTGCGCTGGTGCTGCTGGTGGCTTCGGCGCCGCTGTCAGCAGCCTGCCGGCCATGCGCAGTGAGCCCACTCCGCGCCGCCGCAAATGCGGCAATGTTTCAATCAAACTCTGATCCGCACGACGCGGGCCGTATGGAACTGGGACCTGCACTGCGAATCAATCCGTAGCATTCTGGGCAATCTCAGTGAAGCTGACGAAGCGCCCGCTGCGAATGCTCATCGGCAGTGCCGGCAATAAACCAGCTGGCACAACCGCCGACATTCGGCCCGGCGCCTGGCGATGTTGTAACTATAGGATCTCACGCAGCCTGGAAACGCTGCCCCCGTCATTATTGTGAAGAACACTTTTTAGAGTAGTCGCATGGTCCTTGGTATCTGGGCTGCGCCTGACCAGCATAACTAATGAAAAGTACCAGCATGAGTCAGGCGAATTTGGTTGCAGCCCTTGAAGCGCACAAGCAATTTCTATACGATAGCTCTCCTAAATGGTCCAGTGATTCGCATATTACCAGTCTCACGGTGAATATGCGTTTGATGCCAGTTGGCGTCGTCGGCAAGCCAGGTGCACCTTATATTCCGGGCCATCAATGCATAACGGGCTGCCGTTGGTCGAACCGGTGGCGTCAACGGAAAATACGATCGGCGCCACCCCTGGTGCGCGGCCTGGAAACTCCTGCAACGCTGCCTGGGCATTCAGCGGCTCAAACCATTGTCCCTGGTGAACTGGTTGCCTGCCATCATCACCACCACCGGCAGGTGCGCCCCGACCAATACGCTGGCGGGATGTAGGCGAGCGAGGTGCGCGCCGGAATCCGCTTTCGACGCTGGGATGTCTGACGCTCACCAGCGCCCCTGACCGGATTGCCGTCGATGGTGGGGGCGGCCTGTTGGTGTTGAAATTCCTGCAGGTGAGGGCACGACGTTGCGGCTAGGTAACAGGCGGCAGGGCGCATTGGTCGTAGGCGGCATTGGTGAGCCCATGGCTGGGAGGATGGTGGCGGCGATGGCGATGATGCCACGCTTGTTGATGCTCAGCGGGATGATGAATGCCAGGAGGGCGATGCCGCGGTAGAGGATGGGCATCAGTTTTCCATGTACGGGATGATGATGACGTCGTAAAAGCAGCCAAAAAGCGCCGGTAAACAATGCACTTATCAGTGTGCGCTCGAACGAGTATGCGATAAGGTTTGCGCCAGCCCACGCAGACAGCGAGGGCCACGAGTGCGGCGAGAAACAGGCGACCGCGGCCAGGTTAGTGATGGGGAATGCTGAGCCACTGATAAACGTGCGCCATAAATTAGTCGTGGTGATTACGCCTACAATCGCTGTCACAATGCTGATAATGACGCTGCTTATTACAGCGTCCCAAAACGAATCCACGGTGAGCCCAATGCCGAAATGGTGGGCGACTTCGGAAGCAACCAGCAGCGTGACAGCATTGACCACCAGGAGAAACAGCCCTGAGGGTGAGGATCGTGAAGGGAGGCTGATGATCAGCAGCACCTTCCCCACGGTGGCTTGGACCACACAGTACGGCCCCAGCGAGGAGGAAGACGACGTAATAATCGTAGTGCCCGTCGCCGACCAGCGTGTGTGGGGGCATGGCCAGATTGATGCCTCGGCACAAAATAGATGGCGCACCACAGCGCGAGGGCGAGCGTGATGATTCGGATCAGCTAATCGTCCTAGAGTTCCCAGCATTATTATCTGCTGGCTATGTGCGTGATTGAGTTCCATGCTGCCAGAAATCGGTCGGCCTCCGCGTGGTTGGTGACGGTGATACGTACGCCCTCGGGGAAGGCCCGGACGATAACCCCCTGGTCGGCAACCTGTTGCGCTAATGTGGCGGCGGTTTCGGCGTTTTTGGTGGGGAGCCATGACGAAATTGGCTTCGACGGTATGGGCCAATGGCTCAGGCCACCCGGTCGCGCTCGCTCACGGTTTTCGTTCAGTGCGTCTGCGAAGCTGCGCCGCCCCCGCCAGACTGGCAATCGCCCCAGCCTGTGCGACGGCACTCACCCCAAACGGGATCGCCACCTTATTGAGCGCCGCAATGATCGCCGGATTACCGAAAGCGTACCCAACCCGCACTCCCGCCAGGCCGTAGGCCTTGGAAAACGTTCGCAGCGCTACCACATTTTCATGCTTTACGACGACTTCCGTCCCCATTGGCGTGTCCTGGGTGCGCACAAATTCAAAATAGGCCTCATCCAAGGCCACCAAGGTGGTGGTGCGCACCACCGCCATAAACCTCTTCGAACTTCCGTTTGGTGATGGTGGTGCCGGTGGGATTATTCGGATTACACACAAACACCAGCCGCGTGGCCGGCGTGAGTCGCCGCCGCCAGGGTCGGAAGATCCACGCGATGATCCGCCGTGAGCGGCACCGACCTCAGCCCCGCCACCCGGGCAAAAATCGGGTACGCCTCAAAGCTCCGCCAGGAAACACCACCTCATCCCCAGTGCTGCGGTGATCTGCAACTGCTGACACAAGGCCGACGACCCGCACCCCACCGCAACCCGTTCGGGGCGCAGCTGGGTGCTGGCGATGGCATGAACAAGATTCGTGGCTCCCATGTCGGGATAACGATTCGCCGCGGCGGCCGCCTCCGCCATAGCGGCCACCGCGACCGGCAGTGGGGGATGGGTTACTTTGCTGGATGTTTTCTGAGTGCATCGGCCAGTCAGTTTTCCCGGAACATATGAGGGAATCTCCGATATGTCAGCAGCAGTGCTATCATGCAGCACATGCATAATCCGCCCACCAGCCTGAGCGAGGACTGAGATGAGTTCAGATGAGGTGGGGGTATATACATAACCAGCCTGTTTGTAACTAAAACGTCCGTTGAGTAACATTACTCAAGATTCAAAAATTTGAATTGGAGACGTGCCAGAGCGGCCGAATGGGGCTCACTGCCAATGAGTTGTCCTCTTAACGGAGGACCGGAGGTTCAAATCCTCTCGTCTCCGCCACGCGCCCGTAGCTCAACGGATAGAGCATCTGACTACGGATCAGAAGGTTGGGGTTTCGAATCCTCCGGGCGCACAACCACAATAAAGACCCCCAGCTATTACTATGCACTGGCGGGCTTTTGGCATGGGTGGGGAAGGGCTGCAGCTCTTTGTGCGGGGACGAGGCTGTGGTGGGTTGAGGGTTGGGGTTGGGAATGTGTTGGTTGCCTCTTTAGTATTGTGTGCAATGATGTGGATGGGGGCTTCATGTTTGCTAAGCTTGGTTTCCTGTTTTTATTGTTGTCGGTTCCTGGGGGTTTGAACTGGTTTGCGTCAAACACCATGCTTAGAAGATATGAAGCCCCGGGCGGCTTGTAGTAGCGCCGTCCCCTCAGAAAGCTGCATGTTTGCTAAGCATGGTGTTTGAGGTTTGTCGCCTTAACCGCCCTGAATAATGACTCGCCCAGAACCAAAGACCATGCTTAGAACGTGTGCTGTATTGAAAGGTGCTGCTCGCTGTGGATTCGGGCTGCATGTTTGCTAAGCATGGTCTTTTAAATCCACCACCCCAAATCCGCTAGATGACAGTTCGTCCAGAGTTGAAAACCATGCTTATCGGATTTGCTGCCCTAATGGTTGTGGTGGGTGGACTATACCCACATGCAGCGCACCTGCTAAGCATGGTTTTCGGTTTTGGGGTGTGCTGGCTCTTGGGGATTTGAACTGTCGTGGTTTTTTTGGATTGTTGTTTTCCTATCCGTTTGGGTTATTTATACCACGAGTGCTTGATACCTAGCATGGATCGGGGTGCGCCACCGAGTACTCCTTGCAGCCTTGTCACGTTATACCAGGTAATGTAGTTCACGAATAGCAGTGATTAACCCATCTGCACTGGTGAAACACCGCCCGTGGAACATTTCTGCTTTCATATGGCCGAAAAAGTTTTTCCCATCACCGCGTTATCCCAACAATTACCTTTCCGCGACATCGACTGGATACCACCGAAACATGTCAAGCACCACGCCAGGACTCATGCTGTGTGATAACTCCTGATCCGAATGCACCACCACCCCATGAGGGCACCCCTGCCTGAGTAAACGCTTGTTTCAAACTCGTCACCGCGAACTCAACCGTAGAAGTTAGTGATGGAATACCTGATAATACTACGGTCATATAAATCCATAACCGGCGATAAATACACCTCGCTTCCCCGCCACCTGGAACATTGTCACATCCGTCACCCATGCTTTGTTCGGCCTAGCTGGTGTGAAACACCTGCCAAGAACATTCCCGGCGATCTTCCTACCCGACCCCGGTAAGACTGGTATTTCCGCGTCTGATCACACACCGCAGCCCCATAGACCGCATCTGGGGGTATGCACCAAGTTTTTCGATACCACCCAGCCGCGGTTTTAATAATGCAAGCCTGATTCTGCGGCACCCATATACTTTATGGTGCTCGATGGAACAGCCGGAAGATTTCTTGTTCTCAATCTAGCGTGTTTGTCATAGTGTTCTCGTATCTTTCAGATGGTAGTAGTAGGTAGACCTAGTAAGCCCTACCAGGGGTAAGGAGCGTATCACGCAGCGCCTGGCCTTAAGAGATGCCACTATATGGGTGAGTCTGCGCTTGGTGGATTCTCTCTTAGGCCTTGAGTTTTTAGGACATCAACCCGCATTTGTAGGTAGTAGTTATCGTGTTGGAGTTTTTCTACCCTCGGTCAAAGGCATGTTAGTATCCCCGGCTGGTGGGTATCCTTTCATCCGGGGTCGTAGGGCCACGTCCCCACTAATTTTCCATTTCTTCACCCATATACGGATCAGCCTGTCCGAGCTGATGTTGTATTGTTTCTCTAGCTCGATAGGGTTATCGCCCTTGTAGGTACCGGGTTACGACTTCTTTTTCGTTCTGAATGGGTGAGTGTTTGTTTTTCCTCCGCATAAGGCATAGTTTGCATGGACATGCCACATACGGCTTAAGAGTTCTACTTGGGATTGGTTGAGTTTCAGCATCCCAGATACTAGAACGTACCCATAGCCTTGCTCGAATAATTCTACCGCTTGTTGTCGTTGGATGAGCGTGAGTTTACCCATAACCACCCGGCCCAGGGCCGGTTTCCTTTCCTGTCACACGAATTCTTCTACCAGGGGAAAGGAAAACACCCGTCCAAAAAACCAACGACACTTCAATTTGAAGTGCCGTCGGCGGGAATCCGAGCTTAGCAAGTATGCTGCCACGGTGTCTTGGGGGTAGCTGATTGGATAAGCATGGTCTTTGGCTGTGGGCGGAGGAATTCCCAGGGGATGCCTTGCGGCAGGGATGAAAACCATGCTTAGAATAAGTGCTGCCGCCGGGGTTGGAGAAGCTGAGTCGCAGGCAGGTTGTTGGGTTGGCGGCCTGAGCGCCGGGGTGATGAGGACGGCCGAGGGCGTCCGCAAAGCGGGCGGGAAGCGGGCGGAAGGCAGTGCGGAGGAGGCATTTTCTCAACTTAGTTTATGCAAACCTAAAGCTCACAAGGGTAATTTATGCCTAACCTAAGAGACCATTACCACACAAATTTTTCGGGCTTCCCCAAACCTCGCTATATCCTAGATACATACAGCCCATAAATTCAACCACCCTCTTCAAACGGATTTGGAGTACCTAACGTCCGTCTCTGCTACCGTTACCACATCCCGTTCGCTGCTCTCCGAAGGCAACGCCGCCGCACTCGCCGCACTCCGCGACGCTCGGCAGCGGCGCCACCGTCAGCGACCGGGAACTCGACCGGCATGGCCCTCGCGGCTCGACGCATCCTACCACCTGCACGCCCCGACGCTGTGATGCGGGCCCGATCCGCCGCCGACGTGGGCATTGCCATGCGGGTCGCCGCCCAAATGAACTGGCCGCTCACCTTCCGCGGCGGCGGCACCAGCCTGTGCGGCCAGGCTCTCTCCGAGGGGCTCACCGTGGATGCCCGCCGACACTTCCGGAACATGGAAGTCCTCGACGATGGCCGCCGCGTGCGTGCAACCGGCCTCACCGTCACCCAGGTCAACACCGCGCTGGCGCGCTACGGCGCAAACTGGGGCCCGACCCGGCATCATCAATCGCCTGCACCATCGGCGGCATGATGCCAACAACTCATCCGGGCATGACCTGCGGCACTACCGCCAACGCCTACCGCACCCTGGAATCCATGACCATCGCCCTCCCCAGCGGCACCGTGGTCACACCGCCGACCCAACGCCGACGACATCCTGCGCTCGCACGAACCTCGAGCTGGTCGGCGTGCTCGAACGACTCCGCGACACCCTCCGCGGCGACAAATACCGTGCCGACATCGAACGCCGCTACGCCATCAAAAACACCATGGGCTACGGCATTAACTCCTTCCTCGACTACGACACGCCCGCGAAAATCCTCGAACACCTCATGATCGGGTCCGAAGGCACCTTGGGATTCGTCGCCGAAACAATCTTCCGCACCGTCCCCGTGCCCAAGCGCACCGCCACCGGCCTGCTCATGTTCGACTCGCTCGACGCCGCCACCGAGGCCCCGCCACACATCGTGCACGCGCCGAAGTCGTTGAGCGTTTTATCGACGCCGCCTCCATCCGGGCAATGGGCCCCGACGCATCCTCCGTCCTCCCCAAGGGCTTCAAGGTGGGCGCGAACATGCCCTCCCCGCTCGTCGAATACCGCCATGGACGACGACTGGCATCAGCCGAACGCACCGCCACCGGCGAAAACCTTCGCCCAACTCGGTGGGCTCGACCCCACCCTGAAATGACCGGTGACGTCAAACGCGCAACCAAATGTGGGCATGCGCAATGGACTCTCACCAAGATCATGCGCAACTCGCCCCCAGGCACCATGGCCCCTGCTGAAGACATCGCGTTCCATGGAAAAACTCGGCGGAGTCTGCACCGACCTTGCAAGAACTCTTCGACAAACACCACTATGACGGCGCCGTCATCTCTTTGGACACGCCAAATACTGGGCAACATCCACTTCCTCGTCACCGAGGACTTCGCCGGCGAAGAATCCTCAACCGCTACGGACCAATCTGATCGAAGACATGGTAGGACCTCGTGCTCTGGAACAAGGCACCCTGCAAGCTGACGCACGGCACCGGCCGAATCATGTCCCCTCGTGCAACGCCAATACGGTGACGACCTCTACGCGTCATGGTTGACGTCAAAAACGCCTGCGACCCCAACCGCATCCTCAACCCGGGCACCATCATCACCGATGACCCGCAGCTGCACCATCAACACATCAAACCCACCGGAAAACCGTCCGAGACATCATCGACGACTGCGTGGAATGCGGCTACTGCGAACCCGTCTGCCCCTCCCAACACCTGACCACCACCCTGACAGCGGATCGTCATCCAACGCGCCATCGCCGCCTGCGAAGCTCCTGGGGCCTATGACCCGGCGGAACGACCCAAAGCCCAAGAGGTATACGATGTGGTCCAAAACCTGTGCTGTGGATGGCATGTGCCAGACCGCCCGTCCGGTGAATATCAACACCGGTGACCTGATCCGCAAAAGCGCCGGGAAACCCAGAGCGAAAACCCTGGACAAGGGCCGGAAAGTCGCCGCCGAGCACTGGACATGCTCGGCGGAGCGCGTCGGTCATGCACATGGCGCATGCGCTGCCGACTCGCACCGTTGCGCGGGCATGCTGACTGCCTGCAAGGTGACCACAAGACGATATCGTGCCCACCTCACCAAGAAATGCCGGGTGGTGGGAAGCTGCGCACGGTACAGCCGGCGCCAAACCTGATGCGATCTCCCGCCGGCCTGCGTGGGCTCCAGGCGTTTAAGACCGACCATGCCTGCGGGCAGGGCGTTGAGGCGGCAGTTCGGCAACTTGCCGCCGTTACGGGGGCGCACGCTCAGCACTCCGCAGGCGTGCGGGATCTCTGCTGCAGGCACCCCTGAAGTCGGACATGGCGCAAGGCTAGGAGGTGATGAAAAGAAAAGCAAGCTCTACAAAGTGGGTGGTGGACAACACCCTAAACGGGCAACTCTGGTGCGACAACGTGTCCTGCACCGAAGGCATCATTATCGCCCTGAAAACGCCGGGTGACCGGAATCTACCGCGATGGATGCCACCGGGAATGGGTGGCAAACGAATGTGGCCCCATGCTGCCGCCGGTGATTCGGGCCCGCAAAGCCGCAGAGTACGCAACCTGTTCCTCCACGCACCTGGGGGTCAACGACGCCCCAGCGATGCTCCGCCGGGCTCGTTGCCGAAGAGTGCGGTTCCTGACGGGTGGCGGGCTGTGGTTTCGCTGGCGACCGTGGCATGCCCCACGTGAAGAGCCCACCGCCACCGCCACCCGCGACGAGGCCCGCTCGGTCCGAAACGACGACTGATGCCTGTTCCTCTCCTGCAACCGGACCTGCGAAATCGGCACGACCTGCGCCACCGGAAGAAATACGTCCATGTGCTGGAAGAACTGGCTGCCTGCGTCGCTGAATAATCCGCTTTATGACGACGCTTCGTGCCTGGCCACGCCACGCGCTGGGCCGGGGCTTCCCTGTTCAGGGCCTGATTGGGGCTGGGCGGCTGTGGGTTGGCGGGGCGCGTGAGGGTGGGTGTCGGCTGTGGGGCGGGAGTGGGGTGAGGTGGGGCGGGGCTGCACATTAAGCATCAGTTTAGCAATACGTAACTG
>BNJS01001921.1_pt1 | contig 59642 bp, 47 predicted proteins | sample 8540461 | NCBI WGS metagenome assembly BNJS01 (sample SAMD00202454, study PRJDB9452) | human saliva metagenome | isolation source: human saliva | place: Japan
AACCCCACGGGCATACACCCCACTCACACGGGGTAAGCCCACCTAGGGTGAGGGGCGCGAGACCAACACATGGTCCCGCGCCCCTCCCGCATACCCACCCCACGACCCCGCCCAGGCCTCGTCAATGAACGAGGAGCTCCAGAGCGTGTGGAACGCGCGGCGCGGGGCGCAGATGAGGGTGGGAACAACTAGGCTTGGAGGGTGACCACAGCTCTGTATCGCCGGTATCGCCCCGACACCTTTGATCAGGTGATCGGCCAGGAACACGTGACGGAGCCGCTCAAGGCGGCGCTGCGCGCGAATCGCGTGACGCACGCGTACCTGTTCTCCGGGCCGCGCGGATGCGGCAAGACCACCTCGGCGCGCATCCTCGCGCGCTGCCTGAACTGCGCGCAGGGCCCCACGGACACCCCGTGCGGCCAGTGTGAATCGTGCCGCGAGCTGGCCACAGGCGGCCCCGGCTCGCTCGACGTGGTCGAGATCGACGCGGCCTCGCACGGTGGCGTTGACGACGCCCGCGACCTGCGCGAGCGCGCTACCTTCGCGCCGGTGCGCGACCGCTACAAGATCTTCATTATCGACGAGGCCCACATGGTCACGAACCAGGGCTTCAATGCGCTGCTCAAGCTCGTCGAGGAGCCGCCCGAGCACGTCAAGTTCGTCTTCGCGACGACGGAACCCGAGCGCGTCATCGGCACGATTCGTTCGCGTACCCACCACTACCCGTTCCGCCTGGTGCCGCCGGACGTCCTCGGCCCCTATCTGACGGGCCTGTGCGCCGAGGAGCACATCGGAGTGGGCGAGGGCGTCCTGACCCTCGTCATGCGTGCGGGCGGCGGATCGGTGCGTGACACCCTGTCGGTGCTCGACCAGCTGATGGCCGGCGCGATCGACGGGCAGGTCACCTACCAGACGGCCGTCGCGTTGCTGGGTTACACGGACTCCGCCCTGCTGGACGAATCCGTCGACGCCCTCGCGGGTGGCGATGGTGCCGCGGCCTTCCGCGTCGTTGAGCGCATGGTCGAGTCCGGCCACGACCCGCGCCGCTTCGTCGAGGACCTCCTGCAACGTCTGCGCGACCTCCTCATCATCGCGGTCGCCGGTGATGGCGCGCGCGACGTCCTGGCGGATACCCCGCACGACCAGTTCGAGCGCATGCAGCGCCAGGCGCAGAACTGGGGGCCGCATGGCCTGTCCCGCGCCGCCGACCTGACCGACGAGGCCTGCGAGCCATGACGGGCGCGACCTCGCCTCGCCTGCAGCTCGAGCTGCTGGTCGGCCGTATCCTCGTTCCCGCACCCGCTGCGGCGCCCGCACAGGGTCCCGTACAGGGCACGGTCGGCATGACCGGTGGGGGAGCGCCGCGCGAGGCGTCCGCACCATCGTCGTCCGAGGGAGCGTCGGGCCGTTTCGGCGCCCGCGAGGCCCGCGAGGCCCTGGCCCGCAAGAAGCAGGAGCGCGCTGAGGCCTCGGCCCCCGCTCCTCAGGTGCCCGCATCGTCTGCCGCGCCTGCTCCGCAGGGCATGCCCGCGTGGGGGAGTGGCCCGGACTGGTCCGCTCAGAAGCCTGCGGCCCCGGAGTCGAACTCCGCTCCCGCGCAGGGCGCGCGACGGGAGGCTCCGCTCCGCGAGGCCGCCCACGAAAGCTCACCCGCCCGCGAGGCCACGCCCGCCCAGGCCGAGCCGCGCCCCTCCGCCGCTTCGCAGCAGAGCCACGAATCAGCCGCGCCGCAGCGCTCGGAGGCACCCGCCCGCGCAGAGGCCCCGGCCTCCGGCCGCGACGCAGACATGCTGCGCGGTCGCTGGAACGAGGTCGTCGAGCGCCTGTCCTCCATCAGCCGCGTCACGTGGTCGATGGTCGGCGGCAACGCCCAGCTCGGTGCCGTCGACGGCTCCCAGGTGGTCCTCCTCTTCCCCGTCGAGGCCATGGTCAACGCCTTCTCGCGCGGCCCCCGCGCGGCCGACGTCGAAAAGGCCATCAACGAGGTCACCGGCCTGACCGTGAGCGTGTCCGCGCAGGTCGGGCAGGCTTCAGGCGGACCCGCGACGACCGGCCCGTCGGCGCAGGCCTCGCATCGCGGGCCTGCCGCGCAGCCGTCCCAGCCCGGAGGCTGGGTCTCGGAGCCGCCCCCTTTTGATGAGGCCGCCGCGCAGGCGGCACCCCAGGGCGACCTCGAACCCGAATTCGTGCCGGAGGAGGCCCCCGCCCAGGAGGCGCTCGCGCGTACTCAGGCGGAGCCGCGGTCCGCGCCCGAACTCCAGGTAGCGCCGGAGCCGGTCGACACCGGTTGGCCCGAACCCGTGCGCCCGCCGGAGCCCGCGCAAACCGGTTGGCCCGAACCCGCTCGCGCCCCCGAACCCGCTCCTGAGCCGGAGCCGGTGGAATCCGGGTGGCCCCAGCCCGCGACGGTGACGCCGATCCGACGCGACGAGCCGATCGCGCCCGCAGCGGCACCGATCGCCCAGGTTGAGGATCACCGGCCCGCCGAGCGTCCCGCGATGCCCGAACGCGCTGCCCGCGCGCTCGCCCAGGCTTCCGCCGATACGCCCGAGGCCGCCCAGGCCTCGTCCCCGAACGGCGACGCGGTCCCGCGTAAGCGCTCCTTCACGGTCTTCCGCTACCCGGGCGACCCGGAGCCCACCGATCAGCAGGCGGAGGAAGCCACGCAGCCCGAGTCGGCCTCGTCCCCCGTCTTCGACGACGCTCCCATCGAGCCCGCAGCTCACACGCCGTCGACCCCGACCGGCTGGGGCGACCCGGTTGTGATCCCGGGCGGCGCGTCCGTTAACTTCGACGACGGCGCGGACTCGTGGACCCCGCCCGAGTCCTCGGCCCCCGCCGATGTGACCCCGATCAGCGCTGCACCGAGCGCCCCGACGCAGGCCCCGGCCTGGCTGGCCGCAGCCCCCGAGCCAGCCCAGGACCCCGCACCCGAATTCAGCACGCCGCAACCCCAGCGCGACGCCAGCCACGAGCCCAGCACACCCCTGAGCGGACGCGCCGCCGCCGAGGCCGCCCTGCGTGAAAAAGCGCAGCGCGAGGCGGCCGTCGTCTCGCCCCGCACCCACGCGGCCGACGACGACAGCGCCAGCATCGACGACGAAAACATCGAAACCTCGCAGACGATCGGCCTGGCAGCGGTCCTGGAGATCCTCGGCGGACGAGTCATCGAAGAGAAGATGACCGAGGGAGGATACTGACATGTACGACGGCGCCCTGGCCGACCTCATCGACCAGTTCGGACAGCTGCCGGGCATCGGCCCGAAGTCCGCGCAGCGCATGGCCATGCACGTCCTGGATGCGGAACCCGAGGACGTTGCGCGCCTCGTCGACGCGATCAACGCCGTGCGCGGGCGCGTGCGCCACTGCGACATCTGCGGCAACCTCACGGAAGAGGACGAGTGCTCCATCTGCCGCGACGTGCGCCGCGACCCCAGCGCGATCTGCGTCGTCCAGGAACCCAAGGACATCCAGGCGATCGAGGGCGCGCGCGTCTTCCGCGGTCGCTACCACGTCCTCGGCGGCGTCATCGACCCGATCCACGGGGTTGGGCCCGACCAGCTGAACATCGCCTCGCTGATGAGTCGCCTCGCGGACGGCTCGGTCACCGAGGTCATCCTGGCGACCAACCCGAACGTCGAAGGCGAGGCGACGGCCGCCTACCTGGCGCGCATGCTCTCCACGATGGGGGTCGAGACCTCGCGCCTGGCGATGGGGCTGCCCATGGGCGGCGACCTGGAGTACGCCGACTCGGTGACGCTGGGCCGCGCACTCGAGGGACGCCGCCGCCTCTGAGCCTTTATCGGCGAGGCCGCGACCTGCGGCGTTCGTCGCGCTGCGGGCCGCGCGTCCCCCTGTTGGTGACGCACGTGTGACACAATCGTAGGGTCCATGCTGCGACAGACGAGGAGTCCATGATGGCGACCCAGGCGAGCTCAGACGCGCCCCGAGTTCTGGTTGTTGACGACGAGGCGATGCTGGCGGACCTGCTCTCGCAGGCCCTGCGCCACGAGGGCTGGGAGACGGCCACGGCGAAGGACGGGCTGGACGCGCTGTCGAAGGCGACGAGCTTTCACCCGGACGTCGTGATTCTCGACGTGCAGATGCCGCGCATGGATGGCCTGGAGACGCTGGAGCGCCTGCGCGCTCGCGACCCGGAGCTGCCGGTCCTGTTCCTCACGGCACGCGACGCGGTCGCCGATCGCGTGCAGGGCTTGCGAGCGGGCGCGGACGACTACGTGACGAAGCCCTTCGACCTGGACGAGGTGGCGGCCCGCGTCGAGGCGCTGCTGCGCCGCGCCGGGCGCACCCAGCAGGCGGCGTCGACGGTGCTGCAGGTTGCCGATCTGACCCTCGATATGGACTCTCACGATGTGTGCCGTGGCGGGGAAGAAATCACGTTAACGAACACTGAGTTCGAATTGCTCCGGTATCTCATGGAAACGTTGGAATCGTGCTGTCCAAGCAGAAGATTCTGGACGCCGTGTGGAGCTACGACTTCGGCGGCCAGGTCAACGTCGTCGAGCTGTACATCTCCTACCTGCGCAAGAAGATCGACGCGGATCGCCCGGCCCTCATCCGCACGGTGCGCGGCGCCGGATACATCATGCGGGAGCCCCAGTGATGCGCCGTCGTTCCCTCGCCGGGCGGCTGTCGCGCGCGCTGGCCGCGTGCGTCGCCCTCGCCCTCATCGTCATGGTCGCCGCGTCCACCCTGGTCATGCGCTCCTGGATGCTCGGCAACATGGACTCGGAGCTGCACCGCCTCTCCCAGCGCGCGGGCGAACACCTGGATGTCGAGGACGCGCCGGGCGATGAGGTGGACGCGGACGACGACTCCGACGACGACTCCGACGAGGGCCCCCGCGCGGTCCAGCAGTCGGGCGTGCGCGTGCCTCGTCCCGGTGGACCTGTTGTCCCCGGCGGGCCCAAGGGGCCGGGGTTTGGCGGTTCCGGCATCGCCGAGGGCACCCTTCAGTACGTGAGTGAGGATGGGCAGGCGGCCGGTGCGGTTGTCTCCAACTTCTCGGTGACCTACCTGAATGAGCCCGCGTTGGAGATCCTGGCGCATGTGCCCACCGATGGCGCCCCGCACACCGTGCACCTCAAAGAGTTGGGCACGTTCCGAGTGACTTCCCAGGTCGTCAATGACAAGACCGTTCTCGTCGGCGTGCAGATGGACAGCGTCGATGACGTGGTCATGATGCTTGTCGCGGTCGAGGTCGGCCTGTCCCTCGTCGTCGCGATTGCCGCCGGGTTCGCCGGTCGGGCGTGGGTGCGCCGCGAGCTGCGTCCCCTCGGTGTTGTGCGCGCGGCAGCCGCTGACATTGCGAGCCGCGATCTGGCCGACGATGCCGAGGATCTGACCCGCGTCGGCGAGGAGGCTACCTCCGGACCGGTCGAGGTCGCGGACGTCGCGGGGGCCCTGAACTCGATGATCGACGCGGTCGAAGACGGCATGGAGCGCCGCGCCCGCAGCGAGGCGAAGCTGCGCCAGTTCGTCGCCGACGCCTCGCACGAGCTGCGCACGCCCCTGGCCTCCGTGCAGGGCTACGCGCAGCTCGCGCGTCGCGACATCGACGAGGACTCCCGGACCCAGGCGCTCGAGCGCATCTCCTCGGAGGGGGCGCGGATGGCGTCCCTCGTGGAGGAGATGCTGACGCTGGCGCGTCTGGACGGAGACCGCGCCCTCAAACGCGAGAATGTGGACGTTATCCCGCTGATACTGGACGCCCTGTCAGACGCGCACGTGGTCGCCCCCGACCACGCGTGGGAGCTCGGCGAGGCGGCGGATGCGCCCGTCCTCGGCGACGAGGCGGCCCTGCGCCAGATCCTCACGAACCTCCTCGCGAATGCTCGCGTGCACACGCCCGCTGGCACACGCGTGACCGTCTCGCTGACCCGCGCGCCCCAGGGGGTGGAACCTGCGAAGGGCGCCCCGGCCTCGTCCATGGTGACCCTGCGCGTCGCGGACGACGGTCCCGGCATCCCGGCCGAGATCCGCGACCGCGTGTTCGACCGTTTCGTGCGCGGCGACTCCTCGCGTACGCGCGACGGCCGCGGCTCCTCGGGCCTGGGAATGTCGATCGTCGAGTCGCTCGCCCGTGCGATGGGTGGGTCCGTGCGGCTGGTCGACTCTGAGAAGGGCACCGTCATCGACGTGACATTGCCCGCCGCCTGAGCGCGCCTGCGTGTGGGCGCGGCATTCGGTGCTGACCAGGAGCGTTGCAATTCCGGGCAATAAAGGGCTGTGTGGCCTGGGTCGCCCCGGCGCGTCCCATGTCACCTGCGCCCACATGCCGGTCTTTCGCGGCGCGATGCCTGGCGGGCCGTAGGATTGTTGTGGTGGCGTGCGCCACCCGAATGCGTGCGAATCGGCATGTACAGATAGAAATGAGGCTCTAGTGGCACTGATCGTGCAAAAGTACGGCGGTTCTTCCGTCGCCGACACCGAAGCCATGAAGCGCGTCGCCCAGCGCATCGTGGACACGCACAACGCGGGACACCGCGTCGTTGTCGTCGTATCGGCGATGGGTGACACGACGGACGACCTGCTCGACTCGGCCGCAGCCCTCACGGACACCCCGCCCGAGCGCGAGATGGACATCCTCCTGTCGGCTTAGCGAGCGCATCTCGATGGCCCTCCTCGCGATGGCCGTCAACGAACTCGGCGTCGAAGCCCGCGCCTACACCGGCGCGCAGGCTAAGCATCCAGACCGACAGCCGCTTCGGCGCCGCACAGATCGTCGGCATGGTCCCCGAGCGCGTCGCCCGCGCCGTCAAGGACGGCCAGGTCGCCATCGTCGCCGGCTTCCAGGGCATCTCCAAGGACGACGACGTGACGACGCTGGGCCGCGGAGGCTCCGACACGACCGCCGTCGCCCTCGCCGCCGCCCTCCACGCCGACGTGTGCGAAATCTACACCGACGTCGACGGCCTCTTCTCCGCCGACCCGCGCATCGTCCCCAAGGCCCACCGCCTGCGCACCCTCACCCAGGAAGAAACCCTGGAAATGGCTGCGCACGGCGCCAAGATCCTCCACCTGCGCGCCGTCGAATTCGCGCGCCGCTACGGGGTCCCCCTGCACGTGCGCTCCTCGTTCTCCGAAAAGAACGGCACCTGGATCTCCGACTCCCCCGCAAACCCTGAACTCAAGGGCCTCGTGCCCGACGCAGCCCTGAAGTCTCCCGAGGAAAACGCCATGGAAAAGCCCGTCATCTCCGGTATCGCTCACGACCGCTCCCAGGACAAGATCACCGTCACCGACGTGCCGAACAGCCCCGGCGTCGCCGCCCGCGTCTTCGCCGTCGTCGCCGAGGTCGGCGCCAACATCGACATGATCGTCCAGAACTGCCGATCTCCGACCCCACGAAGGCCAACATCACCTTCACCCTGCCCGAAGGCGACGCGCAGAAGGCCCTCGACGCCCTCGAGGCCCACCGCGACGAGATCGGCTTCAACGAGCTGCGCTACAACCCCAACATCGGCAAGCTCAGCCTCGTCGGCGTCGGCATGCGCACCAACCCCGGCGTCTCCGCGCGCCTCTTCAGCGCCCTGTCCGACGCGGGTATCAACATCGACCTGATCTCCACCTCCGAGATCCGCATCTCCGTCGTCACCCGCCTCGACGACCTCGACCGCGCCGTGAAGGCCGTCCACACCGCCTTCGGCCTCGACGCCTCCGAAACCGAAGCCGTCGTCTACGGTGGCACCGGCCGCTGATCGTTCATCGACGAGGCACGGGCCGGTTCCGCTCATCCGAGCGGTTCCGGCGCTCCCGAAGTTTCCGAGAGTGCGCCCCGGCCTCGTCCCCATAGATTTCACCCAGCGTTCGCCCCGTCGTATGGGCGCGCGCACCAACACAAGGAGAACACCATGAGTGGATTCAACGTCGCCGTCGTCGGCGCCACCGGCCAGGTCGGCCGAGTCATGCGCACCCTGCTGGAGGAGCGGGGCTTCCCGGTCGAGACGATCCGATTCTTCTCGTCCGCGCGCTCCGCGGGCCAGACCCTGACCTTCAAGGGCCAGGACATCGTCGTCGAGGACGTCGCGACGGCCGACTACTCCGGCATCGACATTGCCGTGTTCTCCGCGGGTGCCACCGCCTCGCGCGAGTACGCCCCCAAGTTCGCGGCCGCCGGCGCGGTCGTCGTCGACAACTCCTCCGCGTGGCGCAAGGACCCCGAGGTCCCGCTCGTCGTGTCCGAGGTCAACCCCGACGACGTCGACAACCGCCCCAAGGGCATCATCGCGAACCCCAACTGCACCACCATGGCTGCGATGCCTGTCCTCAAGCCCCTCGTCGAGGCGACCGGCGGCATCAAGCGCCTCTTCGTGTCCTCCTACCAGGCCGTCTCCGGGTCGGGCCGCGCCGGCGTCGCCGAGCTGACCAGCCAGATCGAGGCCGGCGTCAAGCAGGACCTCGCGGGCCTGGCCCTCGACGGCCGCGCCGTCACCCTGCCCGAGCCCGGCGTATACGTCGCGCCCATCGCCTTCGACGTCGTGCCGCTCGCCGGCTCCATCGTCGACGACGGCTCCGAGGAAACCGACGAGGAGCAGAAGCTGCGCAACGAGTCGCGCCGCATCCTGCACACCCCGGACCTCGCCGTGTCCGGCACCTGCGTGCGCGTCCCCGTCTACACCGGCCACACCCTCACCATCCACGCCGAGTTCGCCGGCGACATCACGCCCGACCAGGCGCGTGCCCTGCTGGCCGAGGCTCCCGGCGTGCGCGTCGTCGACGTCCCGACCCCGCTCGAGGCCGCCGGCCGCGACGAGGTCCTCGTCGGCCGTATCCGTCACGACCAGGCCGTCGACGGCAACCGTGGCCTCGTCCTGGTCGTCTCCGGCGACAACCTGCGCAAGGGCGCTGCCCTGAACGCGGTCCAGGTCGCCGAGGTGGTGGCTGCTCGCCTGCGCTGAGTGCTCCACTGGCTGCGTGAACGCGCGGTGGCCCGTTGGGCTGCCGCGCGTTTGCGTTGCGTGGGTTGCCTGGTTGGTTGCTTGTGGCGCCGCTGGTGTTCCGGGCGCCGGAGGGCCCGGCCGCTGTGTGTGCCGGTGGGCGGCGGCCCGCCCGCGAGCCGTCCGCGCTGCGAGCCTTCGGCTCGGCGCGTCGTCTCGAAGCCCGGCCAGGCCCCGCCGCCGCCCACCGGCACCGCGGCAGGTCCCTCCGGCGCCCTCCGCACCAGTGGGGCTTGTGGTTCTGGTGTGCCCGGCCAGGCCCCGCCGCCGCCCAGTAATTTCGCACGTAATTCCCCTGTGACTACTTCAAACATTGAATTCAGGTCGTTGGAATTACAACGTTTTCGGCCGTTGTAGAAAGTTCGCGCAATCGAATTACGTGCGACTTTTCTGGGGATCTGGCCCTGGCTCCACCCGCGGGTACCGCAGCAGGCCTCGGCGCCGGCCTCACAGTTTCGCATGCAATTCCTTCGCGAGTGTTTCAAGGTTTGAAGTCTGATCGTTGGAATTCTGCGGATTCTAACGTTCTGTGGGGGTGTGCTGTGTTGGAATTGCATGCGGAATTGGGGGAGTTCCCTTTTCCGTGGTTGAGCTTGTTGCTCAGGGGCATTGCACTACTTGGGTAGGCATTGCACTGCTTAGTTGCCAGTGCAATGCTGTGCTATCTGGTGCATTGGTGCTGTATCTAGTGCACTGCTTCGTCGCGATGAAACCGGTGACACCTTTGCGGGCCCGAGTGAGCGCTGGCTTGAAACCGGCGACACCCTCGCGCGGGGAAAATGTTGGTTTTTCGGGCGTTGAGGGCTCGCAATGGTGCTGGCGGTTTCATTGGTCAGCTTGGGAAGGCGCGCAGTGGTGTCGTCGGTTTCAACAACTTGCTACCGAAGGCGAGCATTGGTGCCGGCAGTTTCACGTGGACAATGTGAGTGCGTCGTCATGGCCTTGAACGTTTAGTTTTCGAGTAGTTGTCGTGCTGGGCGAGTTCTTTCGCGCTTGCTGGCGCTCCGGCCAGGTGTGCGATCCCTACGGCACCCTCCACGCCGGAAGTGGTGGGGGGTTGCACTACATGAAGCCGTCGTACAGCGTGTCGCCGGCGTGTCGGACCCCCGTGTAGTGCAATTCCCCCATCGGGTGGCGGTCAGGTCGCAACTCGAGGTAGTGCGGCACCCAAAGTGCAGACCACCTCGGAGAAAAGTGCTGAAAATGGGCAGTTGTGGTAGAGGTGGACTAGGCTTTGAGCATGTGGCCTCTGACATGGCGCATATGCGCAGGTGTCCTGGCATTGAGTGAACTATTCGGCTGGACACGCAATGTGTAGAGTCCGGTTTTATTCCCAGCTAATTCTACAATGTAGCTGTGTTTGACAAACTTCTTTCGCGCTTCGTTCGGGCATCTAATGGCTCTGCTATCGGTCCGTGGGATCAACGTCGTGTCGGCAACTTTAGATTATGGATCGAAAATCGTGAGCACCTTCGTATTGACCACATAAAACGTGGGCTTAAAGAAGAAACCTTGGCAAAATGTAGTTTTCGTGTTTGCGGCAGCCAAGTTACCGTCACTCGATTGAAGGTTGCTCATTGTGCCCGTCGTGTTGGCTGGGGGACAGAGCTTATCCTCGAGCTGCGTCGGAGGTTTCCGGATCATCAGATTGGTGTCTCTGGGATTGAGATTGACCCTAACGGGATCGCGTTCTGGAAGAAGCTGTCTGATGAGGGTCTCGTTGTGGCTAGTGAACTAGCTGATTGCGAGAAGGTGCTCGAAATGCACCGATAGGCACCGGCATCTTTCCGTCGGGAAAGTTGGCAGCCTTCCGTTCGAGCAACCGATGCTGCGCGGATGCTGAAGGCTGAATATGATCGACTGTCGTCAGTAGCTCAGAGTTGAGTGCTTTTTGTCATCATGCGAGCCTCTGAGGCTCCGGATGAAGAAGGTACTTCTCGGGGTCTGGCTTCATAGTTGCCGCGTGAGGTTGGTGTGCCGGGCGTGTGTGCGGCAGTTCAGTGCAGGCCAGCCAGCCATAACAAAACCGCCCGGCGCGCGGCCGGGCGGGGGTGGAGCGGGCGACGGGAATCGAACCCGCCTCTGAAGCTTGGGAAGCTTCCATTCTACCGATGAACTACGCCCGCAATTCATCGTCCCGAAGGAATCGACCCGTCGATCATATCGTCACGCCGGATGGCCGCGCAACCGGCGTTGGCTGGGCACCGTGCGGGAGTGTAGCGCGGAGGGTGTGGTGGCGAATCGCGGTAGAGGTCTGGGGAGAGCCTGGGTGGCAGGGCAGCCAGGCACCCTGGTGCCGCACCATCGACACGCGGACACGCCCGATACACTGAGGTTGCCTGACTGATTGGAGTTCCCATGCCTCGTCCCGTGGTGGCGGCCGCGATCGTTGATTCCCTGAGCGAGCCCACGATCCTGCTCGCCTGCTCGCGCGCCTACCCGCAGGATCTGCGAGGCCAGTTCGAGCTGCCCGGTGGCAAGGTCGAGGAAGGCGAGGACCCAACAGTCGCCCTCGAGCGAGAGATTGCGGAAGAACTCGGCGCCCACCTCATCATCGGCGAGCGCGTGTGCCCGGAGCAGGGGCAGTGGTGGCCGGTTCTGGGTGGGCGCGTGATGGGCGTGTGGCTCGCTGAGGTTGCACCGAACTCGCAAGAGCCGCGCGCGGGCGACGACCACATGGAGGCTCGGTGGGTGCCCCTCGCGAACCTCGCCGCACTGCCGTGGATCGTCGCTGACCTGCCGATCGTCGAGGCTGTGGTCGCACGCTGCGCTCGCTGACGTCTGCACGCTCTCCCATTTGACGACACATAGGGGCAGAGTGTCAGAATAGGCGTATGCCGAAGATTATTGGCGAGTCTCTCGCCTCCCACCGAGAGCTCACTCGCGCGCGCCTTTTCGAGGCCCTGGGGTCGTTGATGGGCGAGCAGTCCTTCGAGTCGATCACCATGAGTCAGATCGCTGAACGTGCAGGCGTTGGGCGCACCGCGGTCTACAACCATTTCGCGGACAAAGAGGTGCTGCTGCTCGCCTACATGCGCGAGGTGACGAGCGAGTTCGCGCGCATCCTGACGCAGCGCCTCGATGCCGAGCCCGACCCGCTCATGCGCCTGCGAATCTACGTTCGCTCCCACCTGCAGATGATTGGCCGTTACCACGTGAAGGCCGGCATGGGCCTGCGCCGCCAGATGTCCGGCCAGGGCGCCTCGCATCTGCACGATCATGCGGGGATCGTCGGAGAGCTCCTCATTGGGATCCTCGACGAGGCCATGGAGCGCGGGCTGATCGTCGAGCAGAACACGCTGGGCGCGGTGCACCTGATTCATGCGACGCTGCAGGGGCAGCGCCTCCCCAGGGATCCGGAGCATCGCGAGTCGGCGCTCACCCTGGTCGAGACTTTCATTTTGCGAGGCCTGGGCGCCTCGGAGGAGAATGTGCGTCAGGTCACGGCATCTCCTCTTCCTTCGGGGGAATAGAGGACTCGCCGCGCCCGTTGAATAAGACAGTTCAAGCGAGTCCCCACGGGCCCGCCCCAACGACCGTCGGATGAGCCGGCGATAATAGGAGAATCATGGCTACCGTTACCCTCACGCAGGAGAACTTCGAGCAGACCGTGTCCGCCGGCGGCATCGTCCTGGTGGATTTCTGGGCGACCTGGTGCGGCCCGTGCCGTCAGTTCGGCCCCATCTTCGAAGAGGCCTCCGAGAAGTACCCGGACATCGTGTTCGGCAAGATCGACACCGATGATCAGCAGCAGCTGGCGATGGCCGCGCAGATCACCTCGATCCCGACCCTGATGGTCTTCCGCGACGGCATCGTCGTGTTCCGTCAGTCCGGCGCTCTGCCGCTGTCCGCTCTCGAGGATCTGATCTCTCAGGTCCAGAACCTCGACATGGATGAGGTGCGTAAGCAGATCGCCGAGATGGAGGCGAAGGAATCCGCCGAGTGATCAGCTCGTGAGTAAGGCCCCGAGGCAACGCGCCTTGGGGCCTTTTCATGTGCGATGGCGGCGTGCTCGCACGGGTGTCGCGCTGGGAGATGGGTGATGAGTGCGTAGGCTGCGCCGCTCGGAAGGTGTTTAGCGCGTAGCTTGTGCCGGTCGGCGGGTGATCAGTTCGCGGTCGGCGTGGTTGCCCACCATGAAGGAGTACTCGCCGACGATCTCGAAGCCGTGGCGGGCGTAGAAGCGTTGCGCCCCGTAGTTTTCGCTCCATACGCCGATCCACAGGGTGCGAGGCCCGTCGCGTTCGAGCCACTCGAGCGCCGTCTCGAGGAGGAGGGTGCCGCGGCCACCGCCCTGGTGCCCCTGCAGGATGTAGAGGCGCTGAATCTCCCCGTCGCCCGGTGCGACGTCGGGGTGGGGCAGGTTCGCGGGGCATGCGGTCGCGTAGCCGATCGGGGCCTCGTCAGTCGCGTCCTCGAAGAGGAGCCACGTCGCCCGGTTGGGATCCTCGAGTTCTGCGTGCAGGACGTCGGGCGCGTAGGCCTCGTTGAGGAAGGCCTCGAGGTCAGCGGGATCGTAGAGGTGCTCGAAGGTCTGCGTGAAGCAGGTGCGCGAGAGGGCGGAGAGTGCCTCGGCGTCTGCGGGGGTAGCGCGGCGGATCATGGCTGCCTTTCGTCGGTTCGCCTTCCATCGTAAAGGCAGGACGGCGCGCCGCCCATCCGGTGGGACCGTCCCTGAGAAACCCTGAAAGGTCGGGGATGGCGTTGCTGCATGAATGAGGCGCACCTTACAATTGGGCAACCCCGTTCATCGAAGGAGACCCACGTGGCACACAAGACCCGCACCGCCCAGGTGCTCGACATTGTCAAGGTTCTCGCCTGGGTAGTCATCGCCGTGGCCTTGGTGAAGTTCGCGTTCTTTCCTGCCGCGCAGGAGGATCAAGGCGCCGACGGCATGGACCCGGGCGGCAACTTCGGGCAGATGACGATCGAGGTGGGCCGCGCCGACATCACGAATACCGTGAGTGTCACGGGTACGATCCAGGCCGACGAGCCGGTGGTGGCCCGCGCGACCCTGGACGGCAACGTCGTGCGCACCTTCGTTAACGACGGCGACAAGATTGCCAAGGGCGACGCCATCGTGCAGATCCGCAAGGAGTTCCCCGGTGAGACCCGCCAGGTCACCGACGAGGAAGGCAATGTGAGCGTCGAGACCTCCGAGCCGACCTACAAGTACGAGACCGTTGTGTCCCCCGGCGATGGCACGGTGTCGACGGGGGTACTCGTCGGCCAGCAGTTCGCGATCGGTGACACGGTCGCGACCGTCGCGCCCGCGACTTTCTCTGCGGTGGCCGCCCTCAGCGCGGACCAGATGTACCGCCTCCAGGACGCCCCGTCGACCGCGACCGTCACCATTAAGAACGGCCCCGCGCCCTTCGAGTGCTCGGGCGTCAAGCTGGTGAGCCCGACTGGCAAGGCGCAGGACCCGAAGTCGAACACCGGGTCCGATAACGGCGCCTCGTCCTCGACGGATCTGAAGGCCCGCTGCGCGATCCCCTCCGACCAGACGGTGTTCGCCGGCCTGCAGGTCACCCTCGAGATGACGGCGGGTTCGGCGACGGGAGTTCTCGCAGTGCCGATCTCCGCGGTCGAGGGCCGCTACCAGTCCGGCACCGTCTACCTGCCGACCTCAGACCCCTCCAAGCCTGAAAAGCGTGCGGTGACCCTGGGTATCACGGACGGCAAGATGGTCGAGGTCAAGGAGGGGCTGACGGAGGGGAGAGGAGATCCTCGAGTTCACCCCGACCTCGAACAAGGACAACCAGGACGGCCAGACCGGCCCCTACGGTGGCATGGACTCCGGCATGGTCGGAGGCCCGGGCGGCGCGGCGGGCACGCAATGAGTCTCGTGTGCCTGCGGGATGTGACCCGCACGGTGACCCTGCCTGACGGGGAGGATCTGCACATTCTGCGCGGCGTCAACCTGGACGTCGCACAGGGCGAGCACGTTTCCATCGTGGGCCGCTCGGGTACGGGCAAGTCCACGATGCTCAACATTATCGGCCTGCTGGATACCCCCACCTCGGGCATGTACGAGCTGGACGGCGTGGACACCACGCGCCTGGGCGAGGGGCGCCGCGCTCGCATGCGCGGAGAAGACTTCGGCTTCGTGTTCCAGCAATTCAACATCTTTTCGGCGCGCACGGCCGCCGAAAATGTCGAGGTTCCCCTCCTGTACGCCCCCGGCCCGCAGCTGCTGCGCAGGCGCTCGATCGCCATCGACATGCTTGAGCGCGTGGGCCTGGCGGATCGCGCGGACTCCTACCCGGGAGAGATGAGCGGCGGCGAGCAGCAGCGCATCGCGATCGCGCGCGCCCTCGTGCGCCGCCCGCGCGTCATCCTCGCCGACGAGCCGACGGGCGCCCTCGACCCGGACACGGGCCGCGTCGTCATGGCCCTCCTCGAGGAGGTCGCCCGCGAGTCCAACGCCGCGCTCATCGTCATCACGCACGACATGGCCGTGGCCGCGCGGGCGCAGCGCGCCTACGAACTCTACGACGGCACGCTGCACGAGGTAGAGGATCCTTCCTCGCTTACGCACCGCGCGGAGGCCGGGCACGGCGGCGACGAGGCCGGGGCCGAGCGGGTGGGCACAGAACCCGCTGTGGCTGAACCTCCGCTCCCGCCCGCCGAGGGCGACCCGGAAGCCGAGCAGGCCTCGGCCCCCGCGATGTCGGAGGAGGGTGAGCAGTGAACGCCGTTAGTCAGATCCTGGGTGCGCTCATCGAGGCCTGGGGCGAGGTCAAGGTCCAGAAGGCGCGAGTCGTCCTCTCCCTCGTGGGCGTGGTCGCGGCTGTGGCCGCCATGACGATCGTCATCGCGCTGGGCGACCTGCTCCTGCAGTCCTCGCGCGAATTGGCGGAGCTCTACGAGGGGCGCTCCGTCACCCTGCGCCTGACCCCCGAAAGCTCTTCGAACGCCTCGCAAGGACCGGCGGTCGGCGGCCCCTCTCAGGATGCGTCCGATCCCGCCTCGGCCACCGGCGCGCAGACGGCGAAGCGACCCGACGAAAAGGACACCATCGGCGAGGCCATGGGCACCCTGGCCGAACGCACGGACATTCACTACTGGTCGCGCTTTTCTAGCGGGGGTGGTGAGATCGTCGAAACCCGCCAGGCCAGGGCCAGTGGACAATTCCGCGGCTATCCCCTGACGAAGATCGGCGACATGGTTGACGGTGTCGCGTTCCAGGGCGTGGACCCCTCCTATGCGGTCATCTACCGCACCCGCATGCTCGCCGGACGCTGGGTCGAGAGCAGCGACGCCGACCAGCGCCTGATTCCCGTCGTCATTTCGCAGACTCTCTGGGAGCAGCTGGGGCGCGCCCCTATCGATCAGGTGCCGATCGTCCTGCATACGAGCGACGGCGTCGCGATGCGCGTCGTCGGCGTCACCAAGTCGAAGAGCTCCTTCGACATGCCCACCGTGTTCGCGCATTACGACGCGGCGCGCGTCTCCTTCCCGCAGATGACCTCCCCGGCCATGATCGCCTGGGTGGGCACCGAGAACGCTGACCAGGCCCGCGAGACCCTGCCGCGCGCCCTGGCCTCGATCCTCGGCGAGGGCTGGAAGGTCTCCGTCTCCGGCGGCGAGCACGAGGACATCGGGGAGGAGCAGCTGGGTACCATCTCCAACGTCATCATGGTCATCGGTGGCATCATCGTGTTCCTGGGCGCCCTGGGCCTGCTGAATGTCGCGATCGTGACCGTGCGCCAGCGTGTGCGCGAGATCGGTATCCGTCGGGCCGTCGGCGCCTCCGCGGCGCGCGTCTTCTTCGCGGTCTTTATGGAGTCGGTTGTCGCGACATTCGTCGCAGGCGTCATCGGCGTGGGCATCGCGGTCGTTGTCGTGCGCTTCCTGCCCCTCGAGGCGCTGGGCGTCACGCTCAGTGACACCCCGGCGTTCCCCGCCGGGGCCGCCATCGCGGGCGTTGCCATCTCCACGAGCATCGGCGCCCTGTGCGGCATCATCCCGGCGCTCGCGGCCGTGCGTATCAAGCCGATCGACGCGATCCGCTACTGATTCATTGACGAGGCCGTGGCTCCCCTCCCGGGAGCGCTGGCCTCGGGTGAAGGGTCCCCTGCCTCGTTCCGCCCTATGGAGTCATCGAGGGAGGGTGACTCGATTCGTGTCCTGGTCGTAGACGATCATCCCCTCTTTGATGAGGGCGCGGTAGACGCGGGTGGGCTGGTAGCGATCCCCGCCGTCGATGCGGGCGACGTCGAGCACGCGGCGCTTGGTGAGGCCTTCCTTGCCCTCGAAGTGTGCCGTGCGCAGTGCTTTCATGATGCGGCCTCGCGCCTGGCGGTCGGTGCCCGCGTAGGGCTGGGGCGTGGGGCGCTTCTCGTCCTTGGGGTAGCCGGCGGCGGCCCACGCGCAGTTGTCGTGGATCGTGCACTGATCGCACGATGGGCTCAGCTGGCTGCATACCAGGGCGCCGAATTCCATGAGCGACAAACTCACCTCGGCTGCTTCGTGCCCATTTTCTGGAAGAAGTTGCTCGGCGCGGGTATTTTCTGCTTTCGAGGGGGTTGAGTGGGGAGGAAACTCACGTCCGTCCAGAAATCTGACCAGCACGCGACGCACGTTTGTGTCGAGGACCGGCACCCGGACCCCGTGCCGGAATGCCAGCAGCGCACTGGCGGTGTAGGTGCCCACCCCCGGCAGGAGGGTCAGATCCTTCATGGTGAGAGGGACCTCGCCGCCGTGTTTCTCGACGATCGTCGCGGCGCAGGCTTTGAGGCGCAGGGCGCGCGACGGGTATCCGAGGTTTGCCCAGGCAACAATGATGTCTGCCGATGATGCGGCCGCGAGGTCAGCGGGAGTGGGCCAGCGTTCCATCCATTCGAGCCAGATCGGCTGGACCCTCGAGATGGGGGTTTGTTGGCTCATGATCTCAAAGACGAGGGTGCCCCAGTCAGAGACGTCGGCTGCGCGCATTGGCAGGTCGCGCTTGTGTGTCGCGAACCAATGGGGCAGGTCGCAGTGGAGTGCGCGTGTGGCCTCCGCCGTTGGATTTATGAACACTCAGTCAGTCTATGGAATAAAACTTCATTGTGACGAACGAAGGGAATTTATCTGTGAGCTGGTGCATAAAATCGGAGGAATGTTGTACAAAATCGGAAGGGTCCGCTAGTCTGACCATGTTTTTGAAAAACGCCCCTTGCGGGCCCCATCAACACATAGGAGACAACATGTCCGCTCCTCAGCAGCCCTCTTTCAACGCCCCCGCGCAGGGCAAGTCCCGCGTGGTCGCCGACCTCCTCAACCTGTTCCTCGGCGGCTTCGGCGCCGGTGAATTCTTCCTCGGCTACACCCAGTACGGCATCTACAAGCTCGTCATCTCCATCGCGATCACGGTGCTGGGCTTCCTGGATCTCGGCTTCATCTCGACCATCATCAGCCTGCTCAGCTTCGTGTGGTGGGCCGCTCTGATTGCCATGGCCGTCATGACCTTCATGGGCAAGTGGATCTACGAGAAGGACGCCAACGGCGTTCCCACCGTCTGAGTTGTGCCTGTGTGCGCATTAAGCGCGCGCTAACAACGTCACGCGCGGGGCTCGGCTTCATGCCGAGCCCCGCGTTTTTGTCACGATGGTGTGGCGGGGTATCCGGGGGTAATCAGGGGGATTCGGGGTGGGCGCAGCTTCCGCGCCTAAGCCTGTGCGCGCTAGGCTGTGTCAGTACGGCCGTCCGCGGCCCCCACGACAATCGAAAGGCTCACCCATGACGACGCCCGACCCGCAGGTCACCCCATTCACCCCTGAGGATCCTGCGAAGGTTACCGTCCCCGAGGTTCCCTCGGCCGATTTCTCGATTCCCGATGCTCCCGCCGTCGAGGCTGCCGCTGAGATTCCGGCGCCCGAGGTTCCCACCTTTGAACCCGCTGCTGAGATCCCCGTGCCCGAGGTTCCCACCTTTGAACCCGCCGCCGAGGTCCCGGCGCCCGAGGTTCCCACCTTTGAACCCGCCGCCGAGGCGCCCGCGCCCGAGGCACCGAGCTTCCCCCAGGCCTCGGCCCCCTCTTTTGACGAGGCCATGGCGACCCCCGGCTCGACCACGTACGGCACGGCCTACGATGCGGCCTCCACCCAGCCCGGCCCCGACGCCGCCGCGAACCAGGCGCCCTACGGCGCTCAGGACGGTGCACAGCCCGGCTTCGCGCAGCCCGGTTTCGAGCAGGCCGCCTACGCGGCGGGCCAGCAGGCCTACGGCCAGCCCGGTTACTCTCAGCCCGCGTACGGTCAGCCGGTCGTCGCTGGCCCGCCCAAGCAGTGGCTGGTTGCCCTGATCCTGGGCTTCTTCTTCGGCGGCTTCGGCGTCCACAACTTCTACCTGGGCTACACCAACCGAGCCATCATTCAGCTGATTCTGACGATCACCCTCATCGGTGCGCCCATCACCGGCGTGTGGGTCCTCGTCGAGCTCATCCTGATCCTCATGCGTTCCGGCTCGTACGGCTATGACGCGCAGGGACAGCCCCTGCAGTGACCCGCTGAGGCTGTTGTCGCGGCGCTGAGTATGCGACAATCGAGTCATGCTGCTCAGTGACCGCGACATCAAAGCCTCCCTGGACTCCGGGCGTATCCAGCTCGACCCGCTGGACCGCGACTTGGTTCAGCCGGCCAGCATTGACGTGCGCCTGGATCGCCTGTTCCGCCTCTTCGATAACCACCGCTACCCGGTGATCGACCCCGCGGCGGACCAGTCGGACCTCACCCACCTGGTGGATGTGGGCCCCGACCAGCCTTTCGTGCTGCACCCCGGCGAGTTCGTCCTGGGCGCCACATACGAGCTCGTGACCCTGGGTGATGACATCGCTGCGCGCCTGGAAGGCAAATCGTCGCTGGGACGCCTCGGCCTGCTCACCCACTCGACCGCCGGCTTCATCGATCCGGGTTTCTCCGGCCACGTGACCCTCGAGCTGTCGAACACGGCGACGATGCCGATCCTGCTGTACCCCGGCATGAAGATCGGACAGCTGTGCTTCTTCGACCTGTCCTCCCCGGCTGAGCACCCATACGGCTCTCAGGGGCTGGGCTCTCACTATCAGGGTCAGCGTGGCCCGACGCCGTCGCGTACCCACGAGCGCTTCACGTGCACGCGCATCGAACGGTGACACTCTATGTCGGCCATTCCTCCTCCGCCGCCGTCCAGGCTTGAGCGCATGCGCGCCGAGCGCGCTGAGCGTGCGGCCCGCGAGCTGAGCTATCCACCCGCGCCCGAGCCCGCTGACCTGCAGGCTCCGCCCCCGCCGGAACCCTCCGATCTGCAGGCTCCCCCTGCGCCGGAGCCGCCCGCGCCGACGCCCGTCATGGGGATCCCGCAGGCGAGCAGCGCTCCGCAGGGCGGCGGTAGCACCGAGGCAGTGGCCGGCATTCCGCCGGTCGCGCCCTCCCCGACGCGCACGGGTGTTATCCAGGGTGTCGCTCTGCCGGGCATGACACCGCGCGAGCAGGTCACCAATAGGGACGAGGCCCCCCAGGCCTCGCCGGTGAGGCGTTCCCTCAAGGAACGTATGGCCGCCGCCCCCCCATTCTTTCGCCGATCCGACGCCGATGAGCGTGACGGATAATCCACTTACCCAAACCAACGTCGGCCTGACGACGATGACCTCGACGGACGCGGCCTTTCAGATCGACGCCGACGGCGAGGTGACGAGCGCCGAGGCCGCCATCCCGATTGCCGCCGCCATCGAGCTGGACGAACCCGCGGGCGTCATCGACCTCGAGGACGCGCGCAGCCATCACCTCTTCCTCGTTTCGGACGCGGTCGACCCCGCCGAGCTTGAGGCCCTCGCGATCTCCATGTGGGACGAGGCCGGATGGATCGCCCCGGGACGCCTGCGACTCTCCTCGGACGCGGAGCTGGAGGGCCCGTGGACGCTGGACCAGCCGACGCGCACGGCGTTGGGCACCCCGGCCTCACTGTCCAACGCGTGGGTGCTGCGCTGCCCGCAGGCCCATGCCCGCCAGCAGAACAACGGCGTGATGGGCGAGTGGGACAAGGCGTTCCCCGACGGTGTGCCCACAGGCCTGGAGTATCGCGTGCTCGAGGCGCTGCGCCGCATGGCCCGACGCCTCGCCGGTGGTCTGCGCATCGCCGGCAGCGGCTACGTGATGGTCCCCGACGCCGACTCGGCCGTGAATCTGACGGTGTACTCGCCGCGCTGGATCAACCCCGAGGACCTGCTCTCCGCGATGCGTGAGCGCGCGGGATTCGAACAGATGAAGGACGCGCGCGACATTACGCCCGAGGCCCCCAAGCCCGCCCCGCTCAGCCCCGCGCAGGTCGAGCAGATCGAAAAGCTGAAGGCCGAGCTGGGGCCGGTGCGCAAGGACATTGCCTCCAAGATCGCCAAGGCCCGCGAGGAGCTCGAGGCCCAGCGTGACAAGCCGCAGGTCGTCGACGGTTACGCCCTCATGAGCCCGATCGGCCACCGCTCGGACATGATGATTGAGGTCCACGCCGTGCCCACGCCGCCGCGCGTCCTGCGCTGGGAGCCGTGGACGGCCGGAGCCATCATCGAATACCAGGTTCGCTGGCTGCCCACCTCCGCGCCGACGCCCGGCGCGGGCGCGATGAGCCGCACCGCGCGCCTAGAGCGCCTGCGCTCCACCCAGGATGTGGAGAAGGCCGCCGGAATGATCGCGACCCTGGTGGGTGGCAACGTCATCGACGAGGACGGCTTCCTCGTCGGCCTCGAAGAGATCTCACCGGAGGGCGAGGAGTAGACCGCGTAGGTCGTCCGCGCCCTGAGTGCGTGCGCTACTGCCCGCGCTTGACGGATTCGAGCAGCATGACGGCCACGTCGCGCACCTCGGGGAGCTTTCCACCCGACGAGGCCGTGGTCTCCTCGGCGCTGTGATTGTCGGCGTCGGCCGAGACGAATCCGGCGGACGTGCCCGAGGCGGATCCGAGCATCTGGGAGCAGAAGGGGCAGGCCGTCGCGACGACGTCCGCGCCCGTGGCCGCGGCCTCGACGATGCGGGCATCCGCGATACGGGTCCCGCGCGTCTCCTCGAACCAGGCGTGCGCGCCACCCGCGCCGCAGCACATCGCGCGGTCGCGGTTGCGCGGCATCTCGACGAGCTCCACGTTCGGCAGGAGCCCACGAGCTCGCGCGGCGGCTCATAGACGCGGTTGTGGCGGCCCAGGAAGCACGCGTCGTGGTAGGTGACCTTCAGGGGTGCGCCGACCGAGGGAGCGTTGCCCGCGGGCTGTGCCCCGGCCTCGTCCGTGGTGTCCTCACCCGTGGGGGCAGCGGAAACAGATGAGGTGGTGGGGGCCACCGGCGTGAGCAGGCCGTCGCGCACCAGGCGGTTGAGGAGCTGCGTGTGGTGGACGACGTCGAAGGAGCCGCCCAGCTCCGGGTACTCGCCCGCGATCGTGTTGAAGCAGTGCGCGCAGGAGACCACGATCTTCTGGGGCTTGGCTTCCTTGAGCGTGTCGATCGCCTGGGCGGCCAGCATCTGGAAGAGTGCCTCGTTGCCGGCGCGGCGGGCCGGGTCGCCCGTGCAGGACTCGCCCGAGCCGAGGACCGCGAAGGACACGCCCGCCGTGTGCAGCAGCTCGGCGACGGCGGCGCTGGTCTTCTTCGCCGTGTCGTCGTAGGCGCCCGCGCAGCCCACCCAGAACAGGTAGTCAACCTCGGAGGCGTCCTCGATGTCCTCGCCGACGACGGGGATGTCGAAGTCCAGCTTCTTTGCCCACTCCATGCGCTTGCGGGCGGGCTGGTTGTAGGGGTTCGCCTTGGATTCCATGCCGCGGAACGCGCGGCCCAGCTCGCGGGGGAACGCGCCCTCCATGAGGACCTGGTGGCGGCGCAGGTCGAGGATGTGGTCGATGTGCTCGATGTCGACGGGGCACTGCTCGACGCAGGCTCCGCAGTTCGTGCAATCCCACAGGACCTCTTCGGAGACGACCTCGGGGACCAGGGGAGCGGTGACCGCGGAGACGCCCTCGGGGCCGGTCGCGCCCGACAGGGACAGGGCGGACACCAGGTCGAAAGAGTGAGGCGAGGCGGGCACGCCCTTGTCGAGGAGGACCTCGCCCTCCTCGAGCTTCTGGTGGCCCTCCTCCTGCTCGACGATCTGCACGTTGGAGGCGGACTCCATGTGGTCGCGCAGGCCCATGATGAGCAGCTTGGGGGAGAGGGGCTTCTGCGTGTTCCACGCGGGGCACAGCTCCTGGCAGCGGCCGCACTCGGTGCACGAGTACAGGTCCAGGCGGGCCTTCCACGAGAAGTCCTCGATCGTGCCCACGCCGAGGACGGTGTCCTCGGGGACGTCGTCGAAGTCGTCCTCGCTGGTCACGGGCTTGCCGTCGATCAGCATGTGGTCGGCCGGTCCCAGGGACTTCGTGCCGTCGGCGTTGCGGCGCGTGTACAGGTTGAGGATCGCGACGAAGCGGTGCCAGGCCACGCCCATGCCCGTCTGGATGCCGACGACCGTCAGCCAGGTCATGGAGGTGAGGACCTTGAGGGCGCTGACCAGCACGATCGCGTTCGCCAGCGAGGCGGTCGAGGAGGAGGCGGCGGCCGCGAAGAGCGCGCCGAGCCAGGCGGTGAGCGGGAAGTGCAGGGCGGTCGCGTGGGCCTCAAGGCCGGGCGTCACGCTGAAGAGCGCGTATTCGAGGCCGCGCAGGGCCACGACGCACGCGCACACGATGAGAATGACCCACTCGACGAAGAGCGCCTGCCAGCGGGTCGAACCCAGGAAACGGGAGGCCAGGCCGCGCGGGGAGGAGTCGCGCGGGTGGGGCTTGGTCAGGGACGAGGGCGGGGTGCCTTCCGGGTCGGCCGCGGCAGCAGCGGCGTCGGGATCGTCATTCGAGAGGGCCGCCTCCGCAGCGGTGCCGCGCCCGGCGCGCTGGCGCACGATCATGAGGAGGATGATGCCCGCCAGGCCGCCCCACGCGAAGACCTCGGTCAGCCACTCCCACGGCGCGAAATGGCCGAGGAGGGGCAGCGTGAAGGTCTGCACGCGCAGCTGCGCGTAGCCCGTGACGAGGGTCAGGAAGAGGATCGGGAAGGACACCATGACCAGCCAGTGGGCCGCCTTGATCCACGGGCGTCCCTTGAACTCGCGGTGGGTGAGGGCCGCGGAGACGACACCCCACGCTCGCTTGCCGACGGGGCTCAGGCGCCCCGGGTCGGGCGTGCCCGCCGAGACCGTGCGCCACATGTGGGTCAGGCCTCGCGCGAACGACAGGACGGCCAAGGCGCTCACCAGCAGGGCGAGTCCCCACATGATGGCGCTCAGCGTCGGATTGGCCACGTTTCCTCCTCAAGATTGCTGCACTCCATTGTGTCATCTCGACACTGGAGAGACCGATTCTGCCCCGCAAAGCGTGCGCAATTACGCGCTGCGCGGCGGGGCTGGCCGAGCTTGAATGTGCCCACCACAACGTGGATATATGCCACGAAGAGGGAAAGTATGGGAGAGTGAGAGCGTGCTTCCCGTCTCGCAGCCAGACATAACACTGTCCGACCAGGAACTCTTCGGAGACGATCACCCGCATGATCACTGCGGGGTCTTCGGAGTATGGGCCCCGGGCGAGGACGTTTCCCGCCTGACCTACTTCTCCCTCTACGCCTTGCAACACCGCGGCCAACAGAGCGCGGGTATTGCGACGTCGAATGGCAAGCAGATCCTCGTGTATAAGGATCAGGGCCTCGTCTCGCAGGTGTTCTCCGAGCAGTCCCTGCAGGGCCTGCGCGGCCACATCGCTCTGGGCCACGTCCGCTACGCGACGACCGGCGCGGACGTGTGGCGCAACGCCCAGCCGACGCTGGGCCCCACCCCCCACGGGCACGCTCGCCCTGGCCCACAACGGCAACCTCACCAACACGGTCGAGCTGCGCGAGCTGGCCGTCGAGATCGCCGACGACGGCGAGGACTTCGAACGCGGCGCCTCCACCGACACCTCCCTCGTGACCGCGCTGCTGGGCATGGCCGACCGCATTCCCGGGCCGACCCCCTTCATCGCGTCCCCGTCCGTGACGCCTTCCGAGACCGATGGGGACGAGGCCGCCCCGGCCTCGTCGGCTGCTGACGACCTCGAGCCCGCGCCCCTCGTCGGCGCTGCCCTGAAGGTCCTGCCGCGCATCAAGGGCGCGTTCTCCCTGGTCTTCATGGATGAGCACACGCTGTACGCCGCGCGCGACCCGCACGGCTACCGCCCGCTCGTGCTTGGCCGCCTGGCCTCCGGCTGGGTTGTCGCCTCCGAGACCGCCGCCCTGGACCTGTGTGGCGCGACCTTTGTGCGCGAGGTCGAACCCGGCGAACTCATCTCCATCGACGCGTCGGGCGTGCACTCGCGCCGCTTCGCCGTGCGCCGCTCCAACACCTGCGTCTTCGAGTACGTGTACCTGGCCCGCCCCGACACGACGATCGGCGGACGCAGGATCGTGGCCGCGCGCCACGAGATGGGTGCCGCCCTCGCGCGCGAAAACCCCATCGAGGCGGACCTGGTGATCCCCACGCCCGACTCGGGCACGCCCGCCGCGATTGGCTACGCGCAGGAATCCGGCATCCCCTTCGCCCAGGGCCTCGTGAAGAACGCGTACGTGGGCCGCACCTTCATCCAGCCCACGCAGTCCCTGCGTCAGCTGGGCATCCGCCTCAAGCTCAACCCGCTGCGCGAGGTCATCGAAGGCAAGCGCCTGGTCGTCATCGACGACTCGATCGTGCGCGGTAACACGCAGCGCGCGCTCGTCAAGATGCTGCGCGAGGCCGGGGCCGCCGAGGTGCACATCCGCATCTCGTCCCCGCCGGTGCTGTGGCCGTGCTTCTTCGGTATCGATTTCCCGACGCGCGCCGAGCTCATCGCCTCGTCCATGAGCGTCGAACAGGTGCGCGATTCCATCGGTGCCGACTCCCTGGCCTACCTGTCGATCGACGGCATGGTTGGTGCCACCGGACAGGCACGTCCCTGTGCATCGGCTGCTTCACGGGCGACTACCCCGAGACGATCCCCGCCGGGACGCCCGTGCCCGGAACCCCCGAAGCCACCCCCTGCTAACCTCCACGCCCGCGACGCTACCTGGCGCCGCGGGCGTTGTTCTCAACCCGACCACCTAGACACGGCCTCGTCGAGCGCCATCCGCGAAAGGCACCACCCATGACCGACACCCCCCCTGGACTACGCGACCGCTGGCGTCGACACCGCTGCGGGCGACCGCGCCGTCGAACTGATGAAGAGCGCGGTGGCCGCGACCCACGACTCCACCGTCCTGGGCGCGACCGGCGGATTCGCTGGCATGGTCGACGCGTCGGCCCTGCTGGGCATGGAGAAGCCGCTGCTCGCGACCTCCACGGACGGCGTGGGCACGAAGATCGCGATCGCGCAGGCCATGGACGTGCACGACACGATCGGCCAGGACCTGGTCGGTATGGTCGTCGACGACATCGTCGTGATCGGCGCGCGCCCGGTCCTCATGACCGACTACATTGCCTGCGGGCACGTGGTCCCCGAGCGCATCGCCGCCATCGTCACCGGCATTGCGCGCGCCTGCGAGGCCACGGGGACGCCCCTCATCGGCGGCGAGACCGCCGAGCACCCGGGTGTCATGGAGCCCGACGACTACGACATCGCGGGCGCCGCGACCGGCGTCGTGGACGCCTCCAAGCTGCTGGGCCCCGAGCGCGTGACGGGCGGCGACGTGGTCATCGCCATGGCGTCGTCGGGCCTGCACTCCAACGGCTACTCGCTGGTGCGCTCCGTCGTCTCCCGCGTGGGTGCCTCGCTGGAGTCCCACGTGGCCGAGTTCGGCCGCACCCTCGGCGAGGAGCTCCTCGAGCCCACGCGTCTGTACACGCGCCTGTGCCTCGACCTGGTCGAGCGCTTCGGCGTCGAGGGGATTCACGCCTACTCGCACGTCACCGGCGGCGGCCTGGCCGCAAACCTGTCGCGCGTCCTGCCTGTCGGCGCGGTGGCGACGGTTGACCGCTCGACGTGGACCGTGCCCGCCGTGTTCGACTGGGTGCGCCGCGGCGGCGACGTCACCTGGGTCGGCATGGAGGACTCCCTGAACCTGGGCGTCGGCATGGTCGCCGTCGTCTCGGCCTCCGTGGCCTCCGAGGTCCTGTCCGCCATCAACGAGGCCGGGGTGGCCGCGTGGGTCCTGGGCTCCGTCACGTCGGCCGGCGCCGACGGAACCGTGGCCGGCTTCGGGTCGGTCGCTGACCTCGGCGCTGACTCCTCCGGCGTGCGCCTCATCTCCGGCACGAAGGGCGTCCAGGCGGGCGCCGTGCTGCTGCACGGCGAGTACCGCGTGGGCTGAGCTGAGCTGAGCGGCGCGCCTGTGTTGAGAGCGTTGCCGCGCGTGAGGGGTCGAGGCCTGCGGGCCTCGGCCCCTTATCGTGCGGGTACACGTCTGCGGGCGCGCGCGGGTGAGGGGGCTGCGGGCCCGGGCGCGCGCGCGTCAGAAATAGTGCTGCGGGTACGCCAAAGCGGCGGACCGGTTCCCGGTCCGCCGTGTGGCTGAGCCGTTACTTAGTGGAGGACCCACCCGTCCAGAAGGACTCATCGAGCTGCTTCGGATCGATGTCGTCCTCTTCCGCGGGCATCTCGGCGAAGTCGGCGTATTTCGAGTAGAGGTCGTCGTCGATCGCATCGTCCTCTTCGGGCTCGTCCGCCGGCACGTGTGCCAGGTACGAGTCCTCATCCGCCAGCTCGCGCTGAAGTGCGTTTAGGTCGGTGTCGGGGCTGAAATACTTCAGCTTCCGAGCGACTTTCATCTGCTTAGCCTTTTGACGGCCGCGCCCCATGGCGTCGACCCCCTCCGCGTCGTTCGGGTCCGCGTAAAGCGGTTCCCTGGGTGTTCAAAATGTTTCGTGGGACCATCATAGCTAATGACAGGCCTTGACCTCACCTTGGATTGGGTTTTGCGCGCTCAGCGGAGCGTTGCGATGGGCGCGGATGCCCACGAAACCGGGGAAATAGAACCGGCGCAACCCTCGGCCAGTGTGGCCGGAGTTACGCCGGTTCGCGTCAGTTGATGCTTACAGGGCTGCGGTCAGGTCGGACTTGAGGGCCTCGAGCGTGCGCGCGGCGGCCTCGCGGGCAGCGCGGCGTGCCTCGCGACGTGAGCGACGCGATGAGCGGGTCGCCAGCAGGACGATCACGCCGATAGCGCCGACCGCGGACAGGGCGACGATGCCGACCTTCTTGATGGCCTCGGCGTTACCGCCGGCGGCGTCCTGCAGGGTCAGCGACGCGGACTCCTTGAGGGACGCGAAACGGGCCGTGGCCTCGTCCTTCGCCTCCTGGGCGAGGGCGGCGGGCTGGACGCGCGCGTACAGCTGGTCGATCGTGGCGGCCAGTTCGGCGCGCTGACGCTCGAGGTCGGCCGTGATCTGGGCTTCCGTGCGCGGCTCGGCGGGGGTGACGGCCTCGCCGATGGTCACGTTGCGCGGGTCGAGGTTGGTGCTCACTTGCCCAGTCCCTTCTCGATGGCTTCCTTGGTGGCGGCGACGGACGCAGCCGGGTCGGGCGGTGCTCCTGCGCGCTCTTGAGGGAGCGGGAGCCGACCAGGGCGAGGATCAGGACGATCAGCAGGAGGATCGCGACGACGATCAGCGACGCCGCCCACGCGGGGACGACGAGCGCGAGCGCGATCTCGATGGTGTGGAAGATCCATCCCAGCAGGTAGAGGGCGAAGACCGCGGCGACCAGGAGGAGGGCGATGCCCTTGCCGCTCTTGGATGCGAAGGCGCGCAGCTTCGCCTTGTTCAGCTCGATCTCGCCGCGGATGATCGCGGAGAGCTGCCCCGTCACGGACGCGAAGAGGGCGCCGATGCTGGGGCGGGCCTCGCCTGCGGCCTGTGCGGTGTCGGCGGGCGGCGGCGGGTACTGCCCGGGCTGGGGGGTGGGCTGAGTCATGGATGCTCCTGCGCGTTCGGGTGAACGAGGCGATGCCTCGCCTGATACGCCCTAGTGTCTCATGAAGGAGGTCGGCTCGCAGTGACCGTTACGTTACTCCTGCGGGGCAATCGAGCCCGGGAGGTCGGAGAGGATCTTGCGGGCGCGAACGACCAGGTCGGAGACCTCGGGCTCGGCCATGGCCGGGTCCTCGGCTTCGACGACGGGGATGCCTCGCTGCGCGGTTTCCGTGCGGGGCTCGGGCGAGACCTGGAGGGACCTCGGTCGCCTGGGTTGCTTGGGCGGGCGCTGCCTCCACGCGGGTGGTCGCGGCGTCGAGGGCGGCCTCGGCGGGGTCCTGCGTAGCTGCATCCTCGGGTTCGGAGTCCTGCTGCGCGTTCGCGGTCTGTGCCCCGGCCTCGTCGGTCGTGCCAAGGGGGTGCCACGCGGGGGCCGAGGCGGCCTGGGTGGGGGAGATGACCTCGTCGAAAGAGGCGGGCAGGGCCGAGGGGATCGGGCCGAGAAGGGCCTTCGGGTCCTCGGGGTTGGCCTCGAGGGAGGCGGCGATGATCGCGGCGGACGGGTTGGGGGCGTCGAGGGCGACGCGGCCGTTCGTCAGCAGGATTGCGCGGTCCGAGGCGGCGGCGACCTCCACGGACGGGGTGGCGATGACGACCGCGCAGCCCGCGTTTGCGAGGGAACGCAGGAGTGGCTCGAGCTCGGTGCGGGCGGCCGGGGGCAGGGAGATGGGGTCTTCGACGAGGAAGACCTCGGCGCCGGACACGATCGCGCGGGCGATGAGGGCCTTGAAGCGCTCCCATTCGGAGAGCTCGGAGGGACGCACGTCGACGCGCTGGGCGAGGCCCGTGATCTGCAGGGCGCCCACGAGGTTGTCCCAGTCGGCGACGGAGCCCGTCGCGGACAGGGGCGCGAGGATGTTCTGGCGGATCGTCAGGGACTCGTCGAGCGGGGAATCCGCGCGGATCAGCGCGACCGAGCCGATGCGGCCCGCGAGGCGCGCGGCCAGCGAGCGCGAGGGCGCGGCGACGATGCGGCCGAGCTGCGGCTCCTCGAGGCCCGCGAGGATCAGGAAGAGGGCGCGGGCACGGCGGCCCGTCGGGTCCAGGATTGCGCTCAGCGTGCGCGCGCGGAAGCCCAGGTCGATACCCCCGAGGAGGACCGCGCCGGTCACGTGGTCCGTGTAGGTGATGCCCAGACCGGCGACCTGGACGCGGCCGCCGCGGCCCTTCGCGGAGAAGGAACGGCGCGAGCGGTACCAGGGGCGCGGCTCGGTGGGCGGCAGGTGCACGGGGGCGGCAACGACGAGGTCGTTGCGGGTGGCGCTGTTGGCGTTCGTTGCTGCGCTGTTGCCTGTGGTGTTGAAGCTGTTGGCGGGCGTGAGCTCCTGGGCGGGCTGCTCGGGCTCGGCCTGCAGGGCGGGCGCGGTCTCGGGCGCGATGTCGCTGACGGTCTCCGCGGCGGTCTCTGTTGCTCCGGCAGCGTCGGTGGTGAGCGCGGCGGGGGTGGCCTCGGCCTCGTCGGTTGTGACAAGGGGGGTGGAGGACACGAGGGTCTCCTGCAGGTCCTGTCCGCCGTCGTCGGCGAGCGTTTCTGCGGGGGTGTCGGCGGTGGGGGCGTCGGCCTCGTGGGTGGTGCCGCTGAGGATCTCCTCGAACGACGAGAGGGCGCTGCGCTGGGCGGGCGCCTCGTCGGAGGTGTGGGCGGGGGTCGAGGCGGCTCGCTCGGCGCCGGTGCGCGCGGCGTCGGCCGTCACGTCGGCCAGCTCCTCGCTGTCCGAGCCATGCAGGTTTTCACGCGGGTCATTCGACATGCCCCCATTGTTTCAGGATCGCGCCCCATGTGTCGCAGTGGCGCGCGGAAGTGGGTGGGGTGGCCCTGCCGAAAAGTCCCCGCGGATGTGGCTTGCATCTCTGAGACTGGGGAGGTAGGCTGTAAGCGATTGATTCCTAGTAAGAGCCGACTCGTTAGCGGCTCCGAATGCTCCACTGCATCGCAGTAACACCGGGTCCTTCTCCACGAAGGGCCCGGTAATTTTTTAAAGCGTACGCAAATGCATGTGCGGTGTGACACTATGTGTCCTATGACTACTTCCTCAGAAAACATTCCGAGTATCCGCTACCGCGTTGGCATCGACGTCGGCCTTCGTTCAATCGGCTTCTGCGCGATCGAGTGGATGATGAAGATCATCCGATCCAGATTCTGAACTCCGTCGTGCACGTGCATGATGCAGGAACTGGTGGACCGGGTGAAACCGACAGCCTGCGGAAGCGATCGGGCATCGCCGCGCGAGCGCGTCGTAGGGGGCGTGCTCAGAAAAAGCGCTTAAAGAGGCTTGATGCTCTCCTGGAAGATCTCGGGTGGGGAGTCGTATCTAATGAAATGCTGGAGTCCCACGCGCCTTGGCACGTACGTAAGCGCCTCTTGAATGGATACATCACCGATGAGGTTGAGCGCCGGCAATGCCTGTCGATCGCGGCGGCGCATATTGCGCGCCACCGTGGGTGGCGTAACCCCTATAGCAAGGTTGACACCCTCATGCTGGAGCATGAGCCCAGCGATCGCATGCGCGGCCTAAATAATAGAGTTGAGGAGCAAACGGGACTTTGCTTTTCGGATCAAGCGACACAAGGGGAGCTCATAGCGACACTGCTGGAGCATGACAAGGGCGTGACTGTTCGCGGCTTTGTGCGTAAAGGTGGCAAGGCGACAAAAGAGCTTGGCGTATTGCAGGGAAAGTACATGCAGTATGATCTCGTAGCCGAACTTCGTCAAATTTGCGTCAAGCAGAAAGTGTCGGATGAAGTCTTCAAGCAGCTAGTGTCAACGATCTTCTACTCGAAGGAGCCGCAGGCTGATAAGAAGAATCAGCGTAAGCGAGTTGGTATCGATGAGCTGCAGCTTGCGGTAGATCCTCAAGCTGTAGAGCTACGAGCCGAACGTGCTCATCCGGCATTCCAGAAATTCAAATCGTTGCGACGCTCGCAAATATGCGTATTCAAGAAGATGGGGTCGGGGAGCGTGCTCTCAGGCCTGATGAGTTGCGTGCTGTTACTGCCTATCTTCTCGATGAGAGTGGAGTTGGAATACCTACATGGGAGGAAGTGGCAGGTCAACTTGGTGTGCCCCGTCATCGGCTACGCGGAGCCTCGAAAGCTTCACTCGAGACCGGCGGTGGACTTAGATATCCACCCTTTGACGAGACAACTGCACGAGTCGCAGAGTCTGAGATTGACTGGTTGGTTGACTGGTGGATGCAAGCAGATGATGAATCTCGTGGTCATATGATCGACGAGATTTCCAACGGTTGTGGATCGGAAACAAACGATATTGAAGATGAAGAGGTCATTGAACTCATATCTAGTGCCACCGCGGAAGATGCGGCAAAGCTGGAGCTGCTTGCAAAGAAGCTGCCGTCGGGTAGGGCCGCGTACTCTTTAAAGACTCTCCGTGAGGTAACGTCCTCGATCCTAGAGACAGGTGATGACCTCTCTCGGGTAATCGAGCGCCTGTACGGAGTGGAGCCTGGGTGGGCACCGACTCCCGCGCCTATCGAAGACCCGGTTGGAAATCCGAGTGTTGACCGTGTAGTCAAACAAGTTGCTCGATGGCTCAAGTTTGCCGAAAAGCGATGGGGAATCCCGCAAACAGTGAATATTGAACATACGCGCGAAGGGCTGAAGTCCGCTTCCCTCCTTGAAGAAGAAAAAGAAAATAGAATGAAATACGAGGAGCGTCGCGAAGAGCGCCTTAAGAAAATGTATGCGCAATTGGGGATTAGTGGCCCATTTAGGCGAAGTGAGCAGACGAGATACGAAATCCTATATTTGCAAGACTGTGCTTGCCTCTATTGTGGTTGTAAAATCGGCTTCGAAACTTTTGAAATCGATCATATTATCCCGCGTGTTGATGCTTCTTCAGATAGTCGAAGAGAAAATCTGGCTGCAGTGTGTCATAACTGTAATATTGCCAAAGGTGGGATGCCTTTTGGACAATGGGTGAAACTTAATGACTGTCCAAATGGAGTGAGTCTCGAAGAAGCTATCAAGAGAGTGAAGAGATGGGATAAAAATCGAGTTGGTTTAACTGAGAAGGCAATGCGCAAGAGGAAAGACGAAGTAATTGGCCGACTCAAGGCGGAGAAGCCCTATGAAGAGTTTGATGGGCGTTCGATGGAATCAGTGGCCTGGATGGCTATCGAATTGAAAAAGCGCATTGAGGGTCACTTTAACTCAGATTGTGCAACCGGTAAGGTAGTGAAGGTAAATGCCTATAGTGGGCGTCTGACGGCATGTGCGAGGCGTGCTGCTCGTGTTGATAAGCGGGTTCGTCTGATTCGTCTGAAGGGTGAGAATGGCCATCATAAGAATAGATTCGATCGGCGTAACCATGCAATGGATGCGCTCGTCATTGCATTGATGACTCCAGCAATTGCTCGGACCATTGCTGTTCGTGAAGATCGTCGGGAAGCACAGCAGTTGACACATGCTTTCGAGTCGTGGAAAAACTATCTTGGCTCGGAAGAGAGGATGCAGGAGCGTTGGGGATCTTGGATTGGTGACGTTGAGTATGCATGTGATCGATTGAATGAACTCATTGATGCCAACAAGATCCCGGTCACTGAGAACCTTCGACTCCGGAACTCAGGAAAGCTGCATGCCGATCAGCCAGAAAGCCTGAAGAAGGCAAGAAAGGGATCAAAACGTTCTCGCCCACAACGCTATGTTCTTGGTGATGCGCTTCCGGCCGAGATTATTAACCGCGTCACTGATCCTGGTTTATGGACTGCTCTTGTACGTGCGCGGGAGTTTGACGACCAACTAGGTTTACCAGCAGATCCAGCCAGGAGCCTAAGCCTTCGCGGATCGCGAATCTCTGCTGATTTCCCGATCAACTACTTCCCAACCGATTCACCTGCTCTCGCTGTTCAAGGAGGATATGTTGGTCTGGAGTTCCATCATGCTCGCCTGTATCGGATCATGGGGCCGAAGGAGAAAATAGCGTATGCGTTGCTTCGGGTCTGTGCAATTGATCTGTGCGGCATTGACCGTTCGAATCTATTTTCGGTCGAACTGAAGGAATCGAGCATAAGTATGCGGACAGCAGATCCCAAACTGAAGGAAGCTATGAAGGAAGGAAACGCTACTCAGATTGGTTGGCTCGTCTTGGGAGACGAGATTCAGATCGATCCTTCGAAGTTTCCTAAGCAATCTATCGGGAAGTTCCTCGATGAATGTGGTCCTATCTCGAGCTGGAGAGTTTCGGCATTAAATACTCCGTCAAAAATCACTCTCAAGCCACGGCTGCTTTCGAATGAGCCGCTGCTCAAAGATAGGAATGGGGGGCGTAAGACTGATCTCGTAGCTTCTGAGTGTGTCGAGAAGATTATGAAGAAGACGGGCTGGGTTGTGGAAATTAATGCCTTGCTCAAGTCGGGTTCGATTCGTGTTATCCGGCGCAATGCTCTCGGTGAGGTTCGCACATCGCCAAAGTCCGGTCTTCCCATTAGTCTGGACTTGAGGTAGTGACATGAACTCGCAGTGGCGCGTGATTGACCTGTGTGGTTTCGAAGGCGTGCTTCGATCGACGCGTGGTGGGGTGGAGGTGTGCCCTGAAGAGGGAGTATCAACGACTATTCCCGTCGCTGAGGTTGCTGTTGTCCTCGTGGGCATGAAGGTCAACTTGAGCGCCGCTGTTCTGCATCGTTTCGCCGAGGCTGATGTCGCCGTCCTCTTCTGTGATTGGAGGGGTATCCCGGAGGGCGGCTGCTACTCGTGGTCAGACCATGGCCGAGTAGCAGCCCGCCACCGAGCGCAGGCGGAGGTCTCCCTCCCGCGTAAGAAAAATGCATGGGCGCGTCTGGTTCGCGCAAAGATTGAGGGACAAGCCTCGGTTCTGGAGAACCTCAAGATTCGAGGCAGTGGGGAACTACTCGCGCTCGCGGATCAGGTTCGTTCGGGCGACCCAGGAAACGTTGAGGCGCAAGCTGCTCGCCTGTATTGGTCTCGTGCTCTGGGTAAGGGTGTCGGGCGTCAGCCCGCTGCAGGCCAACTGATCGGTGCGAATGCCTGCCTGGACTATGGATATTCTGTGCTTCGGGGGCATTTGATGCGCGCTGTTCTGGCGGCGGGGCTGGCGCCTGCACTCGGAGTCTTCCACCGAGGTCGAGGCAACGCCTTCGCTCTTGCCGACGATTTGATCGAGCCTTTTAGACCGGCGATCGATGAGGTTGCCCTGCAGCTCCCGCCCACGGCATCTCCTTCGGATCGCCCGGTGAAGCAACTTCTAGTGGTGGCTGCCTCGCAGCGCTTTGATGGAGACGGACATGGTATCCCGGCCGTCGCCGAGGCTCTGGCTCAGGCTTTCGGTCGCTATGTGGAGGGCGATGTCGATCGTCTTAATGTGTTGTCGTGGCAGGGGCCATCGGCCGTGTGCGCGGGAGATTGACATGGCGGATGATGCGATGTGGTGCCTGGTGATGTTCGATCTCCCGGTGGAGACGAAGAAGCAGCGGCGCGAGGCAACCCGTTTCCGCAATGACCTTCTGGACTGGGGCTTCTGCATGGTGCAGTTCAGCGTGTACGTGAAGTATTGGCCGACCGGTGGGCAGGATCATGCGACGCTGCGGGCGATCAAGACTCATCTGCCGGAGGGTGGGCAGGTGCGGGTGCTGGCGTTGACTGACAGGCAGTGGTCGACGGGGCTCCGTTTTGAGAACGCGAAGCCTCGGAAGGAGCGTGGCTCGCCTGAGCAGCTCCTGATTTTCTAACGAAGATCCCCTGGTTTTCCGCTATTTTTCAGGGAAAACTAGGGGATCTCAGTATATCAAAGGGGATTGGTGATTGATTCCCAGCCGCGCGGCGTTTTCCGCAACGCTGGCGGCAGTATATCAAAGGGGATTGGTGATTGATTCCCAGCGTACCAATGTAGACCTGCGACTGATCGCCAGTATATCAAAGGGGATTGGTGATTGATTCCCAGCAGAGGGCTGATTAACCCTCGACCGACATCAGTATATCAAAGGGGATTGGTGATTGATTCCCAGCTGTCCGACGAGGGCGAGGCCAGTCCCCGCAGTATATCAAAGGGGATTGGTGATTGATTCCCAGCCGTCCACCATGGGAGGCGCATCGATGCTCAGTATATCAAAGGGGATTGGTGATTGATTCCCAGCTTGGCTTGGTTGCCGATGCGGATGACGACAGTATATCAAAGGGGATTGGTGATTGATTCCCAGCACATCCTCATGTTCGTGGCGGTAGCCATCAGTATATCAAAGGGGATTGGTGATTGATTCCCAGCTCCAAGTCGACGCGCATTTGCGCGTCAGCAGTATATCAAAGGGGATTGGTGATTGATTCCCAGCGGCGTGAAGCGCAGGCCGTCGACGGTTTCAGTATATCAAAGGGGATTGGTGATTGATTCCCAGCTGGGGCCAGGGAGGGCGCGCTGCGACCCAGTATATCAAAGGGGATTGGTGATTGATTCCCAGCTGCTCAGGCCGTTCGTAGGTCACGCAAGCAGTATATCAAAGGGGATTGGTGATTGATTCCCAGCAACGAGGGATTAGGGCAAAGGTTGGTCCCAGTATATCAAAGGGGATTGGTGATTGATTCCCAGCCGGTGTAACCGGAGGCGGTGGTCGCGTCCAGTATATCAAAGGGGATTGGTGATTGATTCCCAGCTCCGGGTTGGCCGTCGCGGGCCAGAACACAGTATATCAAAGGGGATTGGTGATTGATTCCCAGCTGGCACGCTTGGTTTTCAGGGGCACCTAGCAGTATATCAAAGGGGATTGGTGATTGATTCCCAGCATCGTGAGTGTTCGCATCACTTCGGGAACAGTATATCAAAGGGGATTGGTGATTGATTCCCAGCGCCTGCCTATGGGTGTCGAGGGCGCTCACAGTATATCAAAGGGGATTGGTGATTGATTCCCAGCCACGTACCGCGTGAAGTCGGAGAATAGCCAGTATATCAAAGGGGATTGGTGATTGATTCCCAGCCGGACTCGGTGCCCTCGAGGACGATCAGCAGTATATCAAAGGGGATTGGTGATTGATTCCCAGCTCAAGAAATGAGTACCGTCGACCGGGATCAGTATATCAAAGGGGATTGGTGATTGATTCCCAGCTTCAACGCCTCGATGCGAGTAGTTGTGTCAGTATATCAAAGGGGATTGGTGATTGATTCCCAGCTCGCGTTGAGCCAGGGGTCGAGGTGGCCAGTATATCAAAGGGGATTGGTGATTGATTCCCAGCGCCTCCTCTGCGTTACGAGCAACGAGGCCAGTATATCAAAAGGGGATTGGTGATTGATTCCCAGCCTCCAGGTCGTCGGGTCGGTGACGGATGCAGTATATCAAAGGGGATTGGTGATTGATTCCCAGCTGAGACGTCGAAGACGACAGATCGATCCCAGTATATCAAAGGGGATTGGTGATTGATTCCCAGCAACGTGATGCCGACGTGGACGCAATCGTCAGTATATCAAAAGGGGATTGGTGATTGATTCCCAGCCTCTGTCTGCAAGAGGCTTCCGCAGCGCCAGTATATCAAAGGGGATTGGTGATTGATTCCCAGCTCACGCATGAGGCAGTGTCCGTGCCAGACAGTATATCAAAGGGGATTGGTGATTGATTCCCAGCGTCGCATGCTCGTGCGCGTACACCTCGCCAGTATATCAAAAGGGGATTGGTGATTGATTCCCAGCGCGGCCACAACCGGGACACGCACGATGACAGTATATCAAAGGGGATTGGTGATTGATTCCCCAGCAGGCAGGCACTGTCTATGTCGATGTGGTCAGTATATCAAAGGGGATTGGTGATTGATTCCCAGCGGTGTTATCGAATGGCACAGGGGCGGCACAGTATATCAAAGGGGATTGGTGATTGATTCCCAGCTGATACTGTCACACTTGAAGCGGGTGTACAGTATATCAAAGGGGATTGGTGATTGATTCCCAGCGTCTGGCCGTAGCCGGAGGAGAAGCTGACAGTATATCAAAGGGGATTGGTGATTGATTCCCAGCGACATCGTCGCCGACGGTACCAGGGCCGACAGTATATCAAAGGGGATTGGTGATTGATTCCCAGCGTAGTCGATGACGCCAGCTAAGCAGGTCACAGTATATCAAAGGGGATTGGTGATTGATTCCCAGCAAAGTAGAACGGACTCTTATTATCCTCTCAGTATATCAAAGGGGATTGGTGATTGATTCCCAGCTCTCCTTGCGAAGAGCCCTCAAGCTCTTCCAGTATATCAAAGGGGATTGGTGATTGATTCCCAGCGCCTGTAGGGGCACGGTGCCCGAGTAGACAGTATATCAAAGGGGATTGGTGATTGATTCCCAGCGACGTGGTCTGCGACATGGTGCGGTACGCAGTATATCAAAGGGGATTGGTGATTGATTCCCAGCTCGCCGACGTAGTTCGGGCAATTGTACGTCAGTATATCAAAGGGGATTGGTGATTGATTCCCAGCCGGTGGCGTCGAGGATGTCGCCTGCGGCCAGTATATCAAAGGGGATTGGTGATTGATTCCCAGCTCTGTTCGCCGAGGCCGCGTACACCGGTCAGTATATCAAAAGGGGATTGGTGATTGATTCCCAGCAGCGCCTACGTCGACCAGGTGTGGGCCGCAGTATATCAAAGGGGATTGGTGATTGATTCCCAGCGCCTAGAGGACGCCCTCGCCGCGCACTCCAGTATATCAAAGGGGATTGGTGATTGATTCCCAGCAGCGCCTACGTCGACCAGGTGTGGGCCGCAGTATATCAAAAGGGGATTGGTGATTGATTCCCAGCGCGAACTTCACGCCCGTATCGCCGCTAAAGCAGTATATCAAAGGGGATTGGTGATTGATTCCCAGCCAACGTGCTTGCGGTAGACTCCTTGCAGCAGTATATCAAAGGGGATTGGTGATTGATTCCCAGCCCGTACAGTTGCTCCCAGTGGTCAATCTCAGTATATCAAAGGGGATTGGTGATTGATTCCCAGCTGAGTTCTATTCGGACTCGCTGACCGAACAGTATATCAAAGGGGATTGTGATTGATTCCCAGCCCGTGGTCGATCAGGTGGTCAGTGCGCCCAGTATATCAAAGGGGATTGGTGATTGATTCCCAGCTCGAGATTGGCGTCGAGCATGAGCTGCCCAGTATATCAAAGGGGATTGGTGATTGATTCCCAGCCCAAGGCCATTGACGCCGAGGTCGACGACAGTATATCAAAGGGGTTTGGTGATTGATTCCCAGCTCAGCGAGCTTCCCTAGCGCCTCCACGCCAGTATATCAAAGGGGATTGGTGATTGATTCCCAGCGAGGTGTACGCGCAGTTCTGGCTCCGGTCAGTATATCAAAGGGGATTGGTGATTGATTCCCAGCGCCCAAGAAGCAGGTCATTCATCGTCATCAGTATATCAAAGGGGATTGGTGATTGATTCCCAGCATCACCGATGAGACCAACGCCCTGCACGCAGTATATCAAAGGGGATTGGTGATTGATTCCCAGCCCCCGAACCTCAACGAAGGAGACACAGACAGTATATCAAAGGGGATTGGTGATTGATTCCCAGCGCTCCACCAGACGGTGCGGGTCAGGCTTCAGTATATCAAAAGGGGATTGGTGATTGATTCCCAGCGTGTAATTCGTCCCGAGCGGACGACCCTCAGTATATCAAAGGGGATTGGTGATTGATTCCCAGCGGGCCGTCCATAGCCGGGGCGCAACTGACAGTATATCAAAGGGGATTGGTGATTGATTCCCAGCTCAATGCATGCGCGGTCGTGCGCGTATTCAGTATATCAAAGGGGATTGGTGATTGATTCCCAGCCCGTAGATGGTCGCGCCGGATCCGTCGGCAGTATATCAAAGGGGATTGGTGATTGATTCCCAGCAGCTGCTGGATCGTCTTACGGACAGGCTCAGTATATCAAAGGGGATTGGTGATTGATTCCCAGCTCCTGGAAGATATGCCGGTGAATGGCCTCAGTATATCAAAGGGGATTGGTGATTGATTCCCAGCTTGAGTAGAGATGAGCCGTGATCAGGAATTGAGCGTAGAAAAGCTCCTGAGAATAGTTCAGGAGCGAAGGAAAGCGAGAGGACCAATGGCAGTAAGGGGTCTTTACAGCCTGAAGCTGAAGGCAGTCCCGCACCCGAAGCTGCTGGAGTAGCTTCCTTTGAACGTTCTGTTACCAGACGTCCTACGGTATCCTCTCGCAGCATGAATATTAGTCTTTAGGTCGGTTTTGGTCAATAGGGGCATGTGAACAACGATCTCCTGCTGAAACTGTTTTGATCAGTGTTTTCGCCGTGAGTGGGGACGTGCCCCGATGAGAAACCGGCAATCGACTTGAGCATAGAAAAAGCTCCTGAACATAGTTCAGGAGCAAGGGGGCGAGAGGACTTCTTGGTACATGGGGTCTTTACAGCCTGAAGCTGAAGGCAGTCCCGCACCCGAAGTCGCTGAAGCGGCTTCCTTTGAACGCTCTGTTACCAGACGTCCTACCGTATCCTCTCGCTGCGTCGATACTAGTCTCAAGGTTGGTTTCGGTCAAGAAAGACATGTGAACAACTATCTCCTGCTGACACTGGCTTGATCGAAGTTTTTCCCTGTGAGCAGGGATGAGGCGTTCTCGAAATAGTGCTAGGGTGTGTACGAGGGTGGCAGCCAGCTCACCAGGGAGTGATCCCCGGGCAGGTGAGCCACCCTCGTTGTTTTCTCTTTGGAGTGGTTTGAATCCGCGTGCGTCCGCGTCGCCTTGCGACGCCGCGTCCTCCTCGTCGAGCTGTCGGAATCGACCATGGGGTTACGCAGCAAGGCTATACTGGCCCGGACAAAGGAGTTCTCATGCCAGATACGCACCTGCAGGCCCTGTCGAACGCGCAAACGATCCGCGAATCCAAGGGGCGCAGCATCATTGCCTTCCCCGACACATACTGCGTGATTGACGTCGAGACCACGGGGCGCAGCCCCCAGTGGGACCACATCATCGAAGTTGCGGCACTCAAAGTCTCGGACGGCCAGGAGGTCGGGCGCTTCAGCTCGCTGATCCAGCCGCCGAGCATGCCGGGCGGAGCCTTCGTCGACGACTTTATTGCGGCGCTGACGGGCATTACCGACGTGATGCTCGCGGGTGCGCCGTTTGCTCCCGACGTGCTCGAGGAGTTCGCTGCCTTCGTTGGGGATGCGCCCGTCGTTGGCCACTGCGTCAGCTTCGACGTCAACTTCCTCTACGATTCCTTCGACCGCTACCTGGACCGGCCGTTCTCGAACGACTACATCGACACCCTGCGTATCGCGCGCAAGCTGCACCCGGAGATGTCTCACCATCGCCTGGCAGACCTCGTCGAGCTCTTCGATGTCACCCACAACGATGCGCATCGCGCCATGGGTGACGTCGAGGCAACCGCCGAGTGCTTCGCACGCCTGAAGGATGAAGCCCTCGAACGTCACGGCAGCGAAGAAGAGTTTCAGAAAGCGTTCCGTGTAGTTGGCGGCAGTCACGCCGTGAAGGCCGCCGACATTCAGGGCGACGCTCAGAAAATCGACGAGGACAGCCCGATCTTCGGGTGCGCCTGCGTCTTCACAGGAAAGCTCGAAAAATTCACGCGAGCCGAAGCCATGCAGATCGTCGCCGACCTGGGCGGCATCAACCAGGACGGCGTCACCAAGACGACTCGCTATCTGATCCTCGGCAACAACGACTACTGCGCGAGCATCAAAGACGGCAAGAGCAACAAACAGAAAAAGGCCGAAAAGTGGGCCCTCAAGGGCACGGGAATCGAAATCCTCCCCGAGAGCGTCTTCTACGACATGCTCGGTGAGGAACTTCTGAGGGATCACTAAGGATTCCAGGACCACCTGGGAGATTCCCGGCCTCGTACCCACAGGTCGGGATTCATTGCGCCCTCACCCGCGGACGGTGGGAACAGGCCCTTGCGCTATTTAGCATCCCTGCCGTATCCTGCTCGGCTACCCAAAACGAGGAAGAAAGAGAGAGTGAGGACATGAGCGCGGCACAGGTGACGCAGCAGGGCACTGGTGAGGCGACGGAGATGCAGAAGGAAGCAAGCGAGGCGATGGCGACGCGGCAGGGCGCACGTGGGGCGGCGAAGACGCGGATTCGCGCGCGCATCACGCACGTGGGCAGCGAGTACCGCAAGGCCGTCACCTCGGGCACCTGCGAGCTCTGCATCACCGACTGGAGCGCCCGCATCCGCGACATCTCCTTCGAACTCACGGACGTCAACACCGGCGCCACGTGGCAGACGACCATCCCGACCCTCCACGTCGGCCGGTGGAATGATATCTGGGAGATCCGCCTCGACCCCTTCCACCTCTCCAAAGCCCTCGCCCACGTCACCCTCGTCGTCGACATGGATCGCCTGAATGATAAAGACGGCCGCGCCCTCATTGCTCTCGGCATCCTTGAGGCCGTCGAAGCCTGTACCCGCGCCTCCGAGATGGTCGAGCGTCTCGATGGCTCCTACATCCACGACGACGACTGGGATGAAGAACAATTCATCCTCGAGCCCTGGCGCATCGCGGGTGACTCCGACGAAGGCTAGAAGTCCTTTCGTTGCAGCTCGGGCGGCCCCTAGCGGCTGCGCGAAAAGCGAAGCGAGAATGCGTTGAAAAACGATCATCCAAACGCACCCGCGAGAACACGATGCCTGTTACGCTAATCACTGTTTCTTCCGGGTGCTTTCTCTCTGTTGAAACGTTCTGTGTAAACGGACGCGCCCACGCGACCGCTCGCCGCCGGTCTCCACCTCACTCTCCTGGCGATCACGAGCACGCGTGGGCGCGTTCGCGTATGACTGTGCCCCGACCTCGTCGATACGAGGCCGGGGCACAGCGCGTCAGATGCGTACCCTCGCGCGGAGGGCGGGACGGTCAGGCTCCGCGTCGGCGAGCTGCCACCGCCAGCGCGCCCAGCAGGCCCAGCATGCCGGCGCCAGCGAGGATGCCAGCCATGTCGGCGCCCGTGCGAGCCAGCTGCTTCGGCGCGGGGGCCGACGGAGTGGGCGGCGTGGCCGGGGGAGTGGACGGGCTTGGTGTCGAGGGAGCCGATGGGGTCGGCGTGGCCGAAGGGGTCGGGGTGGTCGACGGAGTCGGCTCGGGCGTCACCGACGGCGTAGGCGTCGGGGTTGCGGTCGGCGTCGGAGTCGGAGTCGGGGTTGCGGTCGGCGTCGGAGTCGGAGACGGGGTCGCGGACGGGGTCGGGCTCGGCTCCGGCGTGGGAGTTGCGGAAGGAGTCGGCTCCGGCGTCGGCGTCACCGACGGGGTGGGCGTCGGATTTGCGTCGCCGTTCGCGTCGCCCGAGCCGTCCGAGTGAATGTCCACTCCGCCCGTGTACAGCTTCGCATTGATGAGCGCATCGTTGTGGAAGGTGATGCCGTTGCGAACCGTGGCCAAGTTGTTGATCGTGGCCTCGTACTGCAGGACGTAGGTGCCGTTGTTCGTCAGGCGCGGGAACGTCGCGGTGAACCCGGTGCCGTCGGCGCTGGCCTCCATCGTGAAGGTGCCGTCGCCGATCGACGCGCCGGCCTTGAGGGCGGGCGCCTGATCGGCCTGGTACTCAGCGTCGTTGTTGTAGTAGTAGAGCTTCTCCGACCCGGGCACCAGCGAGTAGCCGCCGGAGCTCATATCGAAGGTGTCAGCGATCTCGACCTCGGTCGCACCCTCGGGCAGCTGGGATCCCTTGATGTCGATCTCCCAGATGATCCGCGAGGAGTCGCCTTCCTTGGGCAGGCCCCACTTCTGGGTGTTGGGCAGGTGCGCTCATACGTGCCGGAGATCGAGCCGCCGGGCAGGTCCACGATGACGGCGGTGCCGTTGACCGGGAAGGACACTGTCGACGAGGTCGTGGCGTGCACCGCCTTCGTGCGCACGGTGCCGTGGCCGATGATGCTGTGATGGTCCCTTGCGTACTCGCCGAAGGTGCAGGTCATGGACACGCCCTCACCCGTGGGGACGGAGCAGTCGACGACGGGGACCTTGTCCTCGTTGAGCATGCTGAAGTTCAGCGTCGAGCTGCCCGAGTCCGAGATAATCTTGAGCTCGGGGGGAATCTGAATGGTGAACGTGTCGCCGGGCGCGACGTCCTTGCCGGTCGTGTCGATGTCGAAGGACATGGTCATGACGTGGATGCCGACGGTGGGCGCGGTGGTTTCATTGTCCTCGCGCGCCAGCGAAATTTTGCTGACGACGCCGACGGAGGCAGCGAAGGTGGGCGCGATAGCGATGAACGCGGCCAGCAGGCCGGCGACGATCATCCCGACAGCGAGCGGGAAAATGCGCCCGATACTGCGTGGGTGCACGTGAGTCTCCATTCGTTATGGATGGGGGCCGAGGCCGTGGCGTGCTCGTTGGGGTGGCCACCCATCCGCTGTGGTTAGCAAGTAATGATGCTGATGGGAAGGCTACGCCTGTCTGTCATGGGCTGCGCGTTTAATGTCGCCTATTTGTCCACGTTATGGAGGGTTTGTTTTGGTCGTCTAGCAATTCATTGGACATTAAGCTGGTTGGAAATGTGAGCATTTGAGCGATGTTCTGGTTGTGCGGTAATTAATTGACTGGCGTTACTATTTTTTGTCGCCCAGTCATGTGTGTGACGAAGCGCATATGAGCTGCTTCGCTTATGGGGTGTGGCGCAGGGCCTCGCGGTCTCCAGAAATTTCGCATGCAATTCCCGTGAGCATATTTCAAATTATGTAATCCGATCGTTGATATTCTGCGGTTTTCGGGGTTGGGTCGATTCGTGCCGTGAGGGAATTGCATGCGAAATTTGCTGGTCGCACGCATGTGGGGCCGCATGTGGGGCCGCATGCGGGGCGGCCGGGGTGTGGTGCTGTGAGGCGACTACCTCGAGCAAAAGGGGAATTCCGCCTCGTCGCGGGCAAAACAAAAACCCCGAAGCGAATGCTTCGGGGACTTGCTGGTGGCTCCGACCGGCGTCGATCCGGTGACCTTTCGATTTTCAGTCGAACGCTCTACCAACTGAGCTACAGAGCCAAGACCTGAACCAAAGGTCTGGTCGGCGACCCCGACGGGACTTGAACCCGCGACCTCCGCCGTGACAGGGCGGCGCGCTAACCAACTGCGCTACGGGGCCTTACAACAGGTAAGACCTATTGAATTGTTCCAATCACGATTGCGACCGGTGGTACCCCCAACGGGATTCGAACCCGTGTCGCCGCCGTGAAAGGGCGGTGTCCTAGGCCGCTAGACGATGGGGGCCTGCTTGGCCGTCGAACTGGCGTCCGAAGACGGGAGATAGTTTAGGCAGAACGCGAGCGGAACGTCAAAACGAAATCCAGTGACAGCTGACACATTACCGAAAAACGTTGCAATTGTGCGGAATTCCCAGGAATTCATCAGCTCCCCGACCTAGGCTTGATGCATGACTATGACACCAGCACTCGGTGCCCTTGCCCAGGCCTCGGACGCCCTCGCGCGCGTGGTCGCCGACCCGCAATCCGGGGCAGAGGCCGCCGTGGCCACGACCATCGACCTCACCCTCCTCATCCTCGGCCCGATCGTCGGGGCCTTCGTGGGTATCGTCGTCTCGGTCCTCCTCTCCGCCCTGGCGCGCAAGGCGCTCTCGAAGGCGGCCACGGCCTCGTCGATCCTGGCACGCGTGCGCCGCCCGGGGCACTTCACCTTCGCGGCCTGGGGAGCGTGGGCGGGACTCGGCATCGCGCTGATCAACCCCCACCTGTCCGAATGGAACGGCACGTCGATCACGACGTTCCTCATGCACGTGCTGCTCATCCTCGCCCTCGCCTGCCTGACCTGGATGGCCTACGCCGCGGCGTGGGTCTTCGAGGACGCCGCCAAGGTGCGCCAGGATTCTGACCAGGGACGCTCGCGCCGCTTCGAGACCCAGGCTCAAGTGCTGCGCCGCCTCACCCAGTCGATCATCGTCGTTGTGGGCATCGTTGCGATCATCGGTACCTTCGAGGTCGCCCGCCAGGCCATGACCACCGTCCTGGCCTCCGCCGGCGTCATCTCGGTGATCTTCGGTCTCGCTGCCCAGCAGACCCTCGGCAACGTCTTCGCCGGCCTGCAGCTGGCCTTCACCGACGCGATCCGCGTGGGTGACGTTGTCGTCGCCGGCGAGAAGAAGGAAACCGGCTCCGTCGAGGAAATCACGCTCTCCTACGTGGTCGTGCGCATCTGGGACGAGCGCCGCCTCATCATCCCGTCGCGCTACTTCACGCAGACACCCTTCGAGAACTGGACGCGCCGCGCCGCCGCCCAGCTCGGCACCGTTGAGCTCAAACTCGACTGGTCCGCGCCCATGACCCTCATCCGCGCCAAGGTCGAGCAGCTCCTGACCGCCACCGACCTGTGGGACGGGCGCACGTGGGGCGTGCAAATCACCGACTCCGACGAGTACACGGTCACCGTGCGCGTCCTCGTCTCCGCGAAGAACTCCGGCCACCTCTCCGACCTGCGCGCGTATATGCGCGAGCAGCTCATCTCGTGGATCGTCGCCGAAGAGCCGTGGGCACGCCCCGCCCAGCGCATCGAGCCGCGCCAGACCGTCACCGTCGAGCAGGACATGAGCCGCGAACGCATCGCGCGCCTGGCCGCCGAGCTCGCCGGGATCTCCGGTACGAACGAGGCCGTGGCCGCCACGGGCACGTCGGCTTCCCACGCGGGTACGCCCGCGTCGGCCGGTGAGCAGTCCGGCGCCGCGACGGGTGGCGCCGCATCCGCGATCTCCGCGTCCGGCTCCGCGCCCGCCGCTCCCAAGGACCCCGCCCACGCTGCGCGCATGGTCGCCGCCCGCCGCAAGGCCAAGCACGCCCGCCGCCGCGCCATGGCCGACCGCCAGCGCGAACTCGCCGAGGGCGGCCCCAGCGCCTCCCGCGACGAAACCCAGGTGATCTCCAAGAGCGCTCTGCGCAAGATCATCGAGGCCGCCGGCAACGCGAACCCGCAGCTCACCCAGACCCTCACCGCGACCTCCATCGGCCGAGGCGAGCGCTTCTTCTCCGGCTCCGCCGAGGCCGAGGAACGCGCCGCCGCCCTCGAGGGCCCGGGTGAAGAGGTCTATGCCGAGCGCGAGGCCGAGGCCCGCCGCGCCCAGGAGCGCCGCGAGGCCCACAAGCGCCGTGAAGCCGAGGCCCTCGACCCCGAGGCCACCCTCGCCCTGGCGGCCGTCGGCGTCGAGCCGGTCGTTGCCGACAACGAGGCGCCCGAAGGCGAGTCGCCCGAGGCTGCTCAGGATGCGGCAGCCGATTCTGCGGAGGTTGCGAGTGCCGACGCCGAGCGCGCGGACGAGGCGACCGTGGAGGACGCCGCGGCCGATTCTGTCGAAGCGACCGAAGATGCCGCTGCGGCCGATTCTGCCGACACGGCCGCCGACGAGAAGCACGAAACCGACCCTGACGCTGCCGATTCCCAGGCCGATGAGCAGTCTGTCGATGCCGCTTCCGCCGAGGAGAATGCCGCCGACGCTCAGCCTGCCCCCGCGCAGGGCGAGGCACCCGCCGACGCGGCAATCGACGCTGGCGCATCCGCCGATTCCGGCGACTCGCGCGCCGCCGAATCACAGGAGGACAGCGCTCCCGCCGAGGACGCTGAGCGTGAGGGCGCGCCCGCCCCCGACGCGCCCGAGGAGATGGGCGGCGAGGAGGAGGCCCAGGCCTCGTCGGACGTCGAAGTGTCCCCGGACGAGCAGGAAACCACGCCGATCCCCGCGCGTGAAACATCCGTGAAACATCCCGTGCAGGTGCCCCCGCCCGTGCGCACCGGCCGACCCGTTATGACCGACACGGTCCAGGCGATCGCCCCCGCGCTCGTGCCGCCGCCCGCGCCGACCCCCGCCGAGATGGCCGCATCGCGCGCGCCCGAGGACGAGGCCGACGAACCCGCCGTCCACCCCGGCTGGTACGCGGTCGCGGAGGAGGCGCGCCTTGACGCGGAAACACGCCCCACGCCCACGGTGAAGCCCGCGCGCGTGTCGATCATGGACTTCTTCCCGGCCGTCGCCCCCACCGGCGCCGAGGCTGACATGCTACGCACCGTCACCGGTCAGATCCCGGTCGTCGAGCACCGTGCTCCGCAGGCCGAGGATGCCGAGGCTGCGGTGGTGGAAAAGTCCGCGACGGACGAGGACGCGACGGACGAGGCCGTGGCGCCCGAGAGCGCGGCCGCGGAGGAGTCGACCCCCGAGGCCGAGGCTCCCGAGGTTGATGCTGCGCAGAAGGACGCCGTCGCCGACGAGGCTGCCGACGCCGAGGCGACCGTCGTCATGGATCCCGTGGAGGCCGCAGAGGCCGGGGCGCTCAATTCCGACGCCACGCAGGTCTTGCCTGCGGTCGACGAGCCCGAGGACGAGACCCTCGTGATGCCTGCGACGGCTGACGAGGACGCCGCGCCCCTGGACTCCGCGACCGAGGTTGTCGCAGCGGAAGAGGAAGCCCCGGCGAAGAAGGAGACCGCCAAGAAGGCGGCTTCCGCTAAGGCCGGCGCGAAGAAGGCTCCCGCGAAGAAGACAGCCGCCAAGAAGGCCCCGACCGCGAAGAAGGGCACCAAAAAGTCCTCCGACGCGGCCACAAAGACCGTGAAGGACGCGGGAGCCGACAAGGCGAGCGACGCGACCCCCGTCAAGGACGCGAAGGCTCCCGCCAAGAAGGCCGCCACGAAGAAGACCTCCGCCAAGAAGGGCACCGCCAAGAAGGCGGCTCCCAAGAAGGCGGCGGCGAAGAAGACCTCCAACGCAGGGTCCCGCCACCAATGAGTGATGGGGACAGGTGAACGGGCCACGGCCTCGTCACTGAGGCCAGCGCGAGGAAAACGGACCGCCCGCGCCCACGCACAGATGTGCACGGGTGCGGGCGGTCCGCGACATAGAGGCATGACCGCTCCCGATCCCACCGCCCACAGCGAGACGCCTGACCAGCAGACTGCGCCGGGCCCACAGTCCGCCCCTGTGCCTCAGGATTCTCCTGGAGGACGCGTCGGCGGCGCCGTCCACGCAGTCCTTGCTGCCGAGACCATTTTCGGGGCCATCGGCATCGCTCTGGCCGGAACGATCCTCGGCATCGCCGCTCCCGACACCATCGCGTGGATGATCCTGATCCCCGCGGCGATCGTCCTCATCGCGCGCACGAGGCCCTGGCGGCAGAGCCTCGGCGTGCGCGGGCTCGGCATCGCCGTGATCGTGGGGGTTTTGTTTGCTCTGTACGGTAGCAGCATGTTCACGGCGATCAACCATCTGCAGGTGGGTACCGCCGTGGCGATCTCGATGACCGTCGGTCTGCTGATCGGCCTGATTCACGGGCAGGGGAAACGTCGTTTCCTCAGCCCGGCTCTTGCCCTCGCGGGATGCGTCGTGTTTGCATACCAGGCGCTCCCGGGCACCGTCGATGGCAGGTGATGCAGTCGAGCATGATGGTGAGCCTATGGGCTGGTGTTCTCCTGCTCGCCATGGTGATGGTGAAGGGTGTCACGTCGCATCTCGGCTACGACTACGGGGCGGTATCCGGGGTGGGTTTCGTGATTGCTGCACTGGGATTCGGTCTGCGGGATGCCACCATTCATGAGATTCCCGCCCTGAATGGACGCTTTATCGCGGTCATCATCGCGGTCAGCTGCCTGATGTTCGTCAGGCCCACCGTGCTGCGCCGCATCGTCGATCAACGGGCAGATGCGCGAACCCAAGCTCGATACAACGTTTTCTTTCCCGCGGTCGCGATGGTTGCCGGCGTCGTCCTGCTCGGACAGGTTCCCAGCCTCCTCGACCTTCTCGGTCTCGCGCTCATCACCGGCGCGCTCTGGATCATGTCGGGCGTGACGATCGTTCCACGGCGATTCTTTCGCAAACGCGGGTCCGGAGAGGTGACCGCGGACTGAGCCCCCGCCTCGTCCATGGATCCGCACGAGGAGAGCGGCCGCACGCGTGCGAGGGCGCGGGCGGCGCGGGACAATAGATCCATGAACGCAACTGATCCCGCTGCCCGCACCGACGCCGAGTGGAAGAAACTCCTGAGCCCCATGCGCTACCACGTGCTGCGCGAGGCCGGCACCGAGCGCCCCTTCACCGGTGAGCTCCTCGACGAGGCGCGCGTCGGCACCTACTCGTGCGCGGCCTGCGGGTCCAAGCTCTTTGACTCCGACGCGAAATTCGACTCATCCTGCGGGTGGCCCTCCTTCTTCCAGGCCCACGACGGCGCGACCGTCGAGAGCGTCGACACCAGCCACGGCATGATCCGCACCGAGGTGCGCTGCGCGACCTGCGACTCCCACCTCGGCCACGTCTTCCCCGACGCGCCCGACCAGCCCACCGGCATGCGCTACTGCATGAACTCGGCGGCCCTCACTTTCGCGCCCGCGCAGTGAACGCGCCCGCCCGGCGCCCCGTCATCGACCGTATCCCGCCTCAGCTCTACATCGTCGGCTCCGGCCTCATCCAGTACGTGGGCGCGGCGCTCGCGGTTATTGCCTTCGCGTCCGTCGAACCCGCCTCCGTCGCCTGGTGGCGCGTCCTGACCGGCGCGGTCGTTCTCCTTGCCTGGAAGCGTCCGTGGCGCGGCGGCCTCACGCGCTCTGACCTGGCTATTTCCGCGCTCTTCGGCGTCATCATCCTGACGATGAACTCCTCCTTCTACGAGTCGATCGCGCGGATCCCCCTGGGGACCGCCGTGTCCATCGAGTTCATCGGCCCCGTCGCCGTCGCCGTCATACGAGGCCGCGGCTGGCGGCCGCGCGTCGCCGCGGCCCTCGCGTTCGCCGGGGTGGCGTGCATTGGCGGGCTCGCCCTCGACCTGAGCGTGCCGAGCGTGCGCGTCGGTGTCGCCTGGATCCTCCTTGCGGCCCTCGCCTGGTCGGCCTACATCGTCGTCGGGCAGAAGGCCTCGACCACGCGCGACGGGGTGACGAACCTGGCGCTCGGATGCGCGTGGGGCACCCTGTTCTTCGCGCCCTTCCTCGGGCCGGGCGCGATGGTGGCCCTAGCCTCGTGGAAGCTGATCGCGATCGTCGTCGGCGTGGGCCTGCTGTCTACCGCGATTCCCTACACCTTCGAGGCGCTCGCGATGCGGCGCCTGGCGGCGTCGACCTTCGCGCTATTCGCCGCGATCCTGCCGGCCACCTCCGCCCTGGTCGGAGCCGTCATGCTGCGCCAGATCCCCGGCGTCTTCGAACTCATCGGCCTGGTGCTGGTGTCGGTCGCGGTCTGGCTTGCCTCGCGCGAGTAAGGGCCCTGTGACGGGCGTTTTGCGGGTCGGGCAGCGCCACCCCAACTGATAGTCGTGGCCGGGCCATGAAAAATGGCATCTTCCGCTGAAATCATCGCGATGAGGCGTCCGATCCGGATAGGTTGTGACGATCCGGATAGGTTGTGACGATCTGGATAGGTTATGACGATCCGGATAGGTTATTAACCTATCCGGATGCGCGTTACCTATCCGGAAGTGCACAACCTATCCAGAACATGCCGGTGCGCCGGGCGCGGGTGGCGCCGTAACACGGTGAATGGGGTGTTGAAGCCCCTCAGTCGAGGCTAAGGTGGCGAGGCGTGCGCGTGCCGCCGCGGGCGATCACCCAGAACGCGAACCACGCGCCCGCCGAGCCCACGATCATGACGAGCACCATCGGCACGGCGCTATCGCCGCCCGAGGTCGCCAGGGGAGCGGCGATGCCGTTCGCGATCGACTGGAACACACCCATCACGGATGACGCCGTGCCTGCGTGCTCGCGCGCCTCGCTCATGGCATGCGCGCCCGAGTTGCCGAAAATAAACGCGTTCGCCGTCATGATGAGCGCGAAGCCCACGCACGTGAGGATCAGCGGCAGGTCGAGGAGGAACGTCGAGATCGCCAGTGTCACCACGCCGGTCGCCGCGATCGTGAGGCCCGCGATGATGAGCGTGCGCGGCGTGAAATGGGAGATCAGGCGCACGTTGACCAGCGCGAAGCCGGTCGATAGCAGCGCGTTAAACGCAAACACCCACGCGAAGGCCATGGGGGACAGGCCCAGCGGCCCCTGCAGCACGTAGGTGGCGTTCGAAATGTAGCCGAACATGCAGAAGCTCGAGAAGGCGTTGGTCAGCATGAAGCCCACGAAGGGGCGGATGCGCACGACCTGGACGAGGCCGTGGAAGAACCGCGGAATACCGCCGGGGTGGCGGCGCTCCTCGGGCAGGGACTCGGGCACGACGAACCATGCGAGGGCCGCCATGAGTAGCGTGAAGGCGGCGAGCGCCCAGAAGACGACCCTCCACGTCGCGTGCGTGATGATGAACGCGCCGAGGACCGGGGCGAGCATCGGAGCGAAGCCGACGATCGCCTGGAGGAGACTCATCGCGCGAGCCAGCGTCTTGCCGTGCGCGACGTCGACGAGGATCGCGCGGCCAACCGAGGAGGCGACGCCGCCGCCGAGGCCCTGGAAGACTCGGCCCACGAGGAGCACCCAGATGCCCGGCGTAAACACGCAGATCATGGAGCCGACGAGGGCGATGATGCCGCCCGCGACGATGGGGCGGCGGCGCCCGATCTGGTCCGAGATGGCTCCGCCCAGGACCTGGCCGGACGCGTAGCCCACGAAGAAGGTAGTGAGCGTGAACCCGAGCATCGTCGAGTTCGTCGCCAGGTCCTCCGTGATCTGCGGGAACGCAGCCGAGTACATGTCGGTGGCCATCGGCGGCACGGCGTTCTGCACGGCCAGCGTGATCAGCAGGGCAACCGTGAGCGCCCCACCGACGATGCCGCCGCGGTCCCGGGTGTCGTTAGTCGTCATGGTGCGATTGTGCACCCTTGGGGATGCAAAATAGGCGACTCGGTCGATTATTTGATGCATCTCGCACGTCGCAGGGGCTGACGTGCGTACATGTGCACTGGTGGGCAGTGCTCCTGACGCGCAAACGCCTCGACCGAGCTCACTCCTCGTCCGCGCGCTCCTCCAGCGCATCCGCCGCGGCCTCGACCTCCTCGCGCGTCGGGCACGAGGCCGGGCCGGGCATGGTTGAGGCCAGCGCTCCGGCACAATTCGCCAGAACGATGCTCCGCTCGAGGGTGCAACCCAGGGCGAAACCGGCCGCCAGGGCGCCCATGGAGGTATGTAGCGCGCCGCGCAGATCAGTGGAAGTAACCGTGGGGGCGGGGAATCGAGTCACCTCTCCGTCGGACGAATATTTGTCTTGCACCGCACGTGCGAGGTAGGACTCGTGTGTCTGTGCGCGGACCAGCGTGTTTTGATGGAAATCCGAGCGGACTTTGTCAGCACCCGTGCGAGGATATTTTGTGCAATCGCCGGATGGCCTCTCGTAGGAGACGCTCCGACACAGGCTCTCCGCCGCGTCGTACCCCACCATGATCAGGACGTTGTCGTTGGGGAGGGAGTGCTGGCGGACGTGTCCTTGCGACGCGTCGAGGACGACGCGCACGTGATCGGGCAGGTGGGCGAGTGCATGCTCGCACGCCGCCAGAATGGCCTGAGATACGATGCCGCCATCAACGTACAGCACATCTGAGGGGCCCAGCGTGCGAATGGCCTCGTCCCACGCATCTTCGGGCATGTCTGTGATGCCCGAGCTCACGCTCGCACCGTACTGTTTCAGAGGGGGCGACAGGAAGCCGTTGTCGCATCCTTCAACGTGTGGCCCCGCGTCGACGATCCCCTCACGCGCCAAGGCCTCGGCGATGATCGAGGCGCGTGGGCCCTGCCCGATCGGGCTGAGGGAGACGACCTCGACCCCCATCGCGCGGGCGGCGCACATCGCAGTGAAGGGCAGCGCGAGATGGACATCCTCGCGGGTGGCCCACTCGTCCTCGGCGGGAACGGTGTCGTCCTCGGAATGGCGGTCGAATCGGAGCAGAAGCTCGCTCATGACAACGACTCGCCCCGCGGGAGCGTTGCCGCGGCCCACGCCCAGAGGGGTGGGCGCGCTTTCGGGCTCAAAGGGGGCGTATCGGTTGTGGAGATCGGAATCGGGTTCCTCGAAAGAGGACGGCCCGCTCCTCGGCGGACGATCGGGAGCAAGCCCCGCCGCTCGACGGATCCACTCGAGGGGAGTGGGCGCGGACAGCGCGAGGAGCTGGTCGGCGATTCCTAGAACGTCGACGTGCGAAACTCCCTCGACGGGGATGTCGTCGAGATCCCGTAGCGTCTTGCGGGTTTCACACACGCCAGCCAACGTCGCGGAGACCGCGTCGTACAGCGCGGGGTCACCACTCGCCTCGCGGCATACGGGAGGCAATTCCTTCGCCCAGAGATAGAGAACCTGGAAGAAAGCCAGGGGGATGATCCGGTGAGAAGGGGAGACATCGGCGAGTTTCTCCATGAGGACAGTCGTCCGTACCCGGACAAGTGGTGAGTGCGAGTTTGCTTGGACGTTGAGGGCGCGCCGGGTCGCAGTAAGGACATCGGGCCCTTCCGGGCTCTCTCCTCGTGGCTTCATCGCAGAGACGGCATCAACGGCGTCACACAGGGTAGTGATGGGGGACTTGTCTCGATTATTAATAAGCAGGGACACCGCTGCGGCGAGCAGCGCCGCAGACTGAAACTCGTTTCGATTCGTACAACCGCAGGCGATCCACACGGTGTCTGCGAGGGCCTCGGGGTTGATCGTCGACATCGCGATACCGATGGGGACCGCGCACAGGAGTCTGTCGCGAGCACTCCCGGCCGGGACGCTCCATTGACCCAAACGTATGGCGTGTACGCCGCCCGGGCCTCGTCGCAGCTGGTCGGCGACGGTCAGCGCTGATCTCATTGCGTCCGAGACTGTGCCATCCGGCGAGCCGGACGCGGCCTCATTCGCCGCGTCCGCGCGAACCATGCCGGCTAGCGCCCCGAGCGCGTAGGGAAGTCGTGGATCCATGTGTTCTCTCCTTCTCAGGACGGATCGCAAGCCAGCAATTCGTCGGCCGCCGCTTCGATGGCGTCTCGTGCTGACAATGAGGCGGGGGTTGCCAGGGATGCCGCGCAATTGGCGAACAACATCCCCTGCTCAGCCGGTATGCCGAGCGCGAGGGCAGCCGCCAGGGTGCCGGCGTGAACCCCTGAGGTCTCGACGGCTTGTTCCTCGGTCAACGAAGGTGCCGCAATGCGCGTGACAGCGGGTCGGATGACTCGCTGATCGTCACGCGTCGGACGCGCGAAACACACCTCGCCGCTATCTGCGCGCACCGCGACGTGTCGCTGGGTCAACAGGGCCAGGGCTGACGCCTGATGCTCGAGCCGAGCCTTGTGGTCATAGAGGGGGGAGGAGTAGGGATGCCCTGCAATGAAATACCGCAAGAAATCACTGCCTTGGGGCAACCGCGAGGCGCGCACCGAGATGATGAGGTTATCGAGGGGGAGACCTGGCACGAATCCCTCGTGTGAGGAGGCATCGAAGACGACGCGTGCGTGGTCAGGGGAGCCACCGCACCGCCTCGCTCAGCGCATGTGCGTAAGCTTCGTCGGCGAGGAGAGAACCGTCGATGAATAGTACGTCCGAGGGGCCTATCGCCGCGATTGCTTGTGCCCACGTGCGGGCTGCATGGTCAGGCAGAGCAATGTTCGTCGAGATGTTCAGGCCCCGGCCGTCCTCGGTGGTGGCGTGCAGCTGGTATCGATTGTCGCCCTCCGCGAGGCGGGGGCCGGCGTCAACGATGCCCTCGCGCTCCAGGGCCTGTGAGAGTGCCCCGGCAATCGGACCTTGGCCGAGCGGGCACAGCGAGATAACCTGCACCCCCATGCGTTGCGCCGAGATCAGTGCACGGAATGTGCCTCCCGGGGACTGGCCAAGGTCCCGTGCCCAGACGTCGCTACCGAAGCTCGGATACTTCTCGGACCGCAGGGCATGATCCATGAGGAGTTCGCCGAGGACAAGCACTCGGCCGGGCTTGGCCTTCCCGCGCAGAGCGCCGAGAGGAGCGGGAGGGGTGACGGGCTCGAAGTAGCTCTGTCGGGAGCGGAGGGAGGAGGCCAGGTCGATGAACGAGGCCCGGGCTGGGGGTACACAGGACGAGATCTTCTCATCCGCATCGGGGATATCGTCCGGGTAGGGGACGCGCTGTGAGAAGTATTGTTCTGCGAAGTGCGTCAATTTCCCTGAGAAGGCGGCGTCGACCCGCGCGGACCCGTAGGGCTCAAAGAAATCAGCACCCCGAACGGAACCGACCAAGGCACCCATGAGGGCCATAATGGCGCGCTTTTGTGAGCCAACGCGAAGGGGAGCAGACAGAAGGTGACTGTCCTGATAGTGCGAGGCCAGAGCAAAGGCCAGAGGGATGAGCTGAGTGACTGAAGCGGAGGCCCCGATCTGCTCAACCAAAAGGTCGATAGGTGAGTCGGTATGCTCGTTGATTCCGCACGCCGTGTTCAGAGCTCTGCGCGTTGTTGCCAGCACGTCTGGTTCCGGGCTCCATGAGCCATACGGCTCCAAGGAAGCCGCAAGGTTGACGGCCCGGATGAGCGTTTCCTCGACGCGGAAGTTCGCGCTGTCAATGCCCAGAGAGATTGCCGCCGCTACCAGGGCGGCCCCCTGAAACTCCGGATGTGTCATGTCGGAGAGTGCGCAGTAGTCCCACACGGCGTTCGAGAATGTCTGGTGGTTGCCGGTTGGTGTCGCAATGCCTGCTTTGACGGCGGAGATGATCAGATCATACGTTCGATTGTGGCTCCCGCTGAAGGATGCTTCGACGGGATTTCCGTTGGAATCATCGGCTGTGAGCAGCGTGAGGATGCGTTCGCTGATACTTGTTGATTCCTCGATAGGATCACCGATTGTGTCTGCTGCGATCGAGTGGCCGAACGTCAGGCCTACCATTGCCCCGCAGGCCCGGTTGAAACGAAGATCCATCGGTCATCCCTCCTGTTCGGCCAGCGCGTCGGCGGCAGCTTCTATCTTGTCACGCGTCGGGCACGAGGCCGGCCCGACGACCGTCGTAGACAGGGCACCCGCGCAGTTGGCTAGCAGGAGCGCCCTCTCCAGGGGAAGACCCTGTGCAAGTGCGGCCGCCAGGACTCCGGAGTGCGCGTCGCCCGCGCCGTTTGTGTCGATCGCCTCGACCCTTGGTGTTGGTATCGCGGTCACGTCATCCGCGGTGGTGTTCGTTGCCGGCTGTGTGGGCCTGCCAACATAAGCGCCCTCGGCACCTGCACGGACGAGGACGGGACGGCCCAGCAGGCCGAGCATTGCGTGCGCCGCTTCGCGAGGTTGTTTGCACTGGTTGCGAACGCTCGCGTCACCTCTCTGGTGAGCGATCTCCTCGGCCTCCCTGTGGTTCATCGACACGATGACGCCGTCGGAGGGCAACCCGTCCGGGATGCCGATGACGGGGGAGACGTCCAGGACGACACGCACGCCCTCGGGCAGGACGCGCAGAGCTGCTTCCGCGGCCTCACGGTTGGCCGGGTGATCCATCAGATATCCGTCGACGTAGAGCACATCGCCAGGTGTCATGGTTCGTACAAAGTCCGCCCACGCGCTTGCGTGGGCCATCGTCTCGGCGCCCTTCGTGGAGATGAAGGTACGTTCGGCTCGGCTATCGATCAGAGCAACGCAGAAGCCGTTGTCCACTCCCTCCACTCGGGGACCGGCGTCGACGATTCCTTCGCGCGCGAGGGCCTGCTCGATCAGCGAGGCGTTGGGACCCTCGCCGATTGGACTGAGGGAGATGGCCTCGGCCCCCATGCGGCGTGCCGCCACGAGCGCGTTCAAACCGCCACCCACATGGGGGCCCTTGTCGTTCACCCACTTGGTGTGGGTTCTGTAGAACTCAGTCGTCATCGTGAGCACGCGGTCCACGAGGATCTGCCCCATGAGGACGACTCGGCCCGCAGGCTCCTTGCCGTTGGTGGTGCCGTGATCGCTGGAGCTATGCGGTTCTGTGGAGTCGTCATCCCTCGTTTTCTCAGAGACACATTCCCGCCGCTCAAAGAGCCGCTCGGCCAGGGGTGCCAGCGCCGGGCGGGACACCTTCTCGATTGTGGTGAGGTTGTGCGATGAGAAGTGTGTGAACCCCCATGCCGCACCGACGATGGATCCTGCAATCGCTGAGATAATGCTGGACTCTCCGCCGAGAGAGACGGACAAGAAAGCGGAAAAGCCATCCGAGTAGTGTGCGACGAGGCCGAAGGCAGCAGGAACCGACTGAGTTGGATCGGCCGATGCGCCTATTTGATCGCGCAGGCGCTCGAGGGCATCGCTCCGGTAGTTGGTGACGATGTCGATCGCTGCACGGGCCGCGGCCAGCACATCCGGTCCGGGAGCCGAAGCACCCCGTGCGGGGAGCGCCGACACGTAGGTGATAGCTTCGTCCAGGACATCGCGCATCCCCCTGACCCACAACGCCTTGTGGTCGATGCCCAAGGAGACCGCTGCGGCGACCAGAGCGGCCGCCTGGAACTCCTGCCGGGTGAGGTCGTCGTTTCCGCAGGCCTGCCACACGGCCTCCGCGAAGGCTTGTGGATCTGCTGTCGAGTTTGCGATGCCAACCGGGATAGCTCGAAGCGGGTAGCAAGACCCTGCCAGCAGATCCTGGTCCTTAGCCCCGACCTCGTTCGTGGAGGGGGCGTTGTCCAGCAGGAGAGAGGCCGCCGCCAGAACTTCGCGCGTGACTTCCGTGAGCGTCCCGGCGGGCGCGCCCGGCATCGTGGGGTGCGAGGCATCGGCGTCGATCATTATCCATCGCCTCTTGTAGTGTCTCTCGATCTGTGTGGGGGACATTCCTCGGACGGGCAGCGCAACCGCGTCACTTACGGCGACCCCGGCCAACGCCCCGTAGGCCCGGCCGCGTCGTTGCCAAGATGCGTCTGCGCGGTCCGCGAGGGTATCCGCCGCGGCCTCGACCGCGGCTCGCGTGGGGCACGAGGCTGGGCCGGGCAGCGTCGAGGCCAAGGCCCCCGCGCTGTTGGCCAGGATGATACTCCGCTCGATGCTGTACCCCAGAACGAATCCGGCTGCCAGGACGCCGATCGACATGTGCAGCGTCCCGACGGTATCGGTGGATATGACCGTCGGGGCAGGGAAGTAAATGACCTCGTCCTCCCTCCGTGACTTCGGTCGTGCGAGAAACGACTCGTGGGTCTGTGCCATGACCAGCGCCTGTCGCTTAAACAGCGACAGGACGTACGACGCAGCGTGGCTGGGATTTCTTGTGGAATCGTGGGAAGACCGGTCGCACACGATTTGTAGGCAGAGACGTTCCGCCGCCCCATGGTCCAGAACCATGAGAACGTTGTCGCTGGGAAGGCAACGCGGACCAATGTGCCCTCCCGACGAGTCGAGGATGACGCGCACGTGATGGGGCAGGTGAGCAAGCGCGTGCTCGGCCGCGGCCAGAATCTCCTGTGATTCCGCAATGCTCGCATCGATATACAGCACGTCGGAGGGGCCCAGCATGCGGATTGCCTCGTCCCACGCGTCTTCGAGCATCCCCGTGATGGCCGCTTTCTTGGTCCCGTTAAAACGCGTCGGGAGGACAGACAGGAAGCCGTTGTCGTATCCCGCGATGCGAGGACCAGCGTCGACGATCCCTTCGCGCGCCAATGCATCGGTGATGACTGAGGCACGCGGGCCCTCACCGATTGGGCTGAGGGAGACGACCTCGACACCCATGGCGCGGGCGGCGCGCATCGCTGTGAATGGCAGTGAGAGATAGACATCCTCGCGGGTTGTCCACTCGTTCCCGGCGGGAATGGTGTCCTCCTCGGAGGTCCGGTCGTATCGAAGCGTCAGCTCGGTCATGAGGACAACTCGACCCCCCATGGAATCGGGCGACGAGGCCGGGGTGGGTGCCTCGGGAGAAGCGGCTTCGCTCGAGTCCTCAGTCTCGGGGGACGTGG